>Ga0209690_1000240_pt1 | contig 28877 bp, 33 predicted proteins | sample GraSoiAngelo_150_FD_186164 | JGI IMG/M metagenome (GOLD analysis project Ga0209690, IMG submission 186164) | Grasslands soil microbial communities from the Angelo Coastal Reserve, California, USA - 14_1009_09_40cm (SPAdes) (version 2) | ecosystem: Environmental > Terrestrial > Soil > Grasslands ... | reverse complement strand
GGGCGCGATAGGGATAGTGGATCGTCTCGCTCAGGCCGGTCGCGAATGTGTCGCTGCCTGTATACGCGCCGGCGCAAGTGCTCGCGCCGATCGTGAGCGCGCCGGTGCGAGTGCGCTGGGTTGCGATGAAGTTGTCCGCCTCGGTGATGATGGTGCTGGCTGAGCCGGCTGTGCAGCCGACACCGATCTTCATAGCTGCGTCGAGAGCAGCCTGGTCCGCCAGCTGCTGCAGCTGATTGCGCTGCCATTCGACCGAGCCTGTCAGCAGGATGAGGGAGGCCGACCCGATGAGCGCGACCAACCAGATGGCGACGATCACAAGTGCCTGTCCCGACTGCCGGCGCATCAGAACTCGAGCCGCTCGACCGATTGCGAGTCGAACGTGATCGCGCTCGGGATGCCCAACAGGGTGTTGAGCACGGGCTTCCACTGAAGCTTCATGTCGACGACGACGAGCTGGTGTCCTGACGTGCGCACAGCAGCGCCGTTGACGCCGGCGCACGTCGGGCAGCTCCAGCGCGGATTCGGATTACCCGGAGTCGCGTCGAGCTCGTAGATGAACACGTAGACCGTGCTCGCGTTGATCACACCGGACAGGGTGATCGTGCCCGGCTGCAGCGGATTGGCGTTCGCCACGTAGGCGCCATAGGCGGGAGGTGCGCTGATCCCGGTGGAATCCTGGTACACGACCGACATCCCCAACGGGTCGAGCTGGTGCGCACCGTTGGTCAGCGCACCGAGCGAACACGGTGTGGAGAGGGTGGTGCACGTTGGGGGCAGCGTGTTCGAGCCGCTGTAGTAGCCGAGCACCGTCGCCCCGATCAGCAGGAAGAGCACGGGCGCGATCAGCGCAAACTCGACCAGCGCTTGCGCGCTTTGAAGTCGCCCTCCACGCGACCGGCGAGGAGCCTGCCCGAGCTGCTTGTGGCCCAAGAGATTCACCAGGCCGTCGTGGCTCGGCTCGACCCCGTGATCGTGATCCCGCCGCCAAGGATGTTGAGGTCGCTGAACCCGTAGTAAACGAAGACGTCGATCTCCGACTGATAGAGGGTGGGTATGGCGCCGGTGCAGTTGATGCTCGTTCCGCAGTAGACGGCTACGACGGCCTGGCCGGCGACCGGCCTGGTGTAGTCGGTGCCGGCGACGAACGGCGGCGCGTGGTTGACCTGCGTCGGGCAGGAAACGTTGGCCGTCACCGCGGCGAGATCCGCCGTGACCAGGCTGCACATGGCGGTCAGGCCTGGGCCGTTGGTGGTCGCGGTCTTGCCGGCTACGAACCTTGCCGCATCACGGGCGGCGTCCGAGGTTTCGACCGCAAACGAGTAACCACGACCAAGCTCGAGGACGCCGGCGACAAGGACCACCAGGACCGGCAGCGCAAGCGCGAGCTCGACCAGCGCCTGTCCGCGAGCTCGGCGGCGGCGATCATCCATCGAGCTTCAGGTTGGAAAGGATGACCCGCGCGACCTCGGTTGCCCCGCGCGAGACGATCGAGGAAGGGTCGTGCTGGATGACCAGGCCGCCGGCGAGGGTCGAATCTTCGGGACGGGAGTCATCGAAGCCGACGATGACGGACATCTTGCGGCCGAGGATCGACTCGACCGCGGCGCGGTCGAGCGGCGGGTGAGGTGAGCGCTGGTTCAGGACCAGCTCCATCCGGTTGTCGGGCACGTTCATGATGTCGCGGAATATCGCCAGCGCTCGGCGGGCGTCGGTCATGGCAGCGATCTCCGGCGGCACGACGACGACCAGGCATTCAGCACGCTCGATCACCGCAAGCGCCGCCTCCGCGAGAGAGGTGCCGAGGTCGACCACGATGACTTTCTGCCAGGAGACCACAACGTCAAGAACGCGGCCGACCAGCTCCCCGGTCAGCGTGTCGACCTCTTCCGGCCGCAGGGTGCCCGGGAGGACGCCCATGCCCGTGCGGTGGTTGACGATGTTGCCGCGCAGGACGGACTCGAAATCCACCGACGCGGCTTTGGAGGCGCTTGCGATGGAGCCGGTCGCGATCAGGTCGGCGAAGAGGGCCGCATGGCCGAACGGCTGGCCGAGGTCGATGAGCAGCACCTGACGCGGGAACTTGCGCGCGAGGGCCCCGGCGGTGTTGATGGCGAGCGTCGTGGTGCCGGCGCCGCCCTTCGCCGAGAAGACGGCGACGATCGCGGCCGCGGTCCGAGACGCGGTCTGGGCGGCGATCGCGGCGGCGGCCGTCAGCTCCTGATCCCAGAGCTTGTCCAGCGTTAGCGCGACCTTTTCCACGTCGGCGCCCAGCCCTTCCAGGAGCCCGTCGCGGTCGAGGGTCAGCAGGACCGCGTCGGTCAGGCCGTAGATGCTGGTCACGTAGCGGTCACTCGTGCGTGGAGCCGGGAGGATGACCAGGTCGCCGGGGGCCGGCCGGCGGGTGAGCAGGACCTTGCCGCCGGCGTCCGTGATCGATTCTTCGATCTGCCCCGACGCCAGGAAGACGACGACGTCGGCGCCCTGGCCGCCCAGGCGGAGGGTGTCCCGGGCCGCCAGCCCGACCGCCCGCATGCGCCGGGCCACGGCTCGCAGGACGCCGTCGTTTAGCTCCGAGAAAACGGCCGACATCTCCAGGATGCGCATCCGCATCTGGAGGGCTGACGGCGTCTGGTCTTCGGCGGGACGGCTTCCGCTAGCGCCCACCTGACGTGGCTCTTCCTCCCGCGCCCGCTGTAAGGTTTCGGGAACCTCACGGGCGTTCAAAACGCCGATACTGTAGCAACCGCCCCCCAGATGGACTCCCAGCTTCGCAGCAATGGCTCAAATACCCGGCCGGTGACGCAGGCGGTTCCCCGTCCGGCCAGCCGATCTCGCGTCACGGGGCGCGTTGAGCGGGTGGTTAAAACTGCGCTCGAGGGTGAGCGGGCCGCCGTTCTTAACGTCAGCGCCGACGAGCTGCTGGCCGAGCCCCTCGCCGTCGCCAACGTGCTCAGGGCCGCGCTCGACCGCCCCGGGGTCGGCGTCATGGGCCACTGGATGGTCCACGAGCTGTTCCGCCGCTCCGGGCTGCAAGAGGAGTTGGTGAACTCGTTGGCCAGCCCGAGCCCGGTCACACGGGCCGCGGCCGCGCGGATCTGTTCCGCGGCCCGGCTGACCGAGTCGTTCATCTGGATAGGAGATCTGGTGGCGGATTCCAACCAGCGTGTCCGCGAGGCCGCCATACGGTCGCTCTCCCAGCTCGGCGGCCGGCGAGCGGTCGATATGCTGATCGCGGCGGCCGACCGGATACCTCTTTATCGCCTTGCCATCGCCCTATCGCGCGCCGCCACCGACGTCGACATCGAAGCCCTGATGCGCCAGCCGGCCAGCGAGCGCACGGCCGTCGCGACCGTGCTCGCCTGCGGCCTGCGCCGCGACGTGCTCCGGGTGTCGCCGCTGCTGGGCATCGCCCACGACCGAAGGTGGCCGAGGCAGGTGCGAATGGCCGCGTGCAAGTCGCTGGCGACGATCGGCGACCGCGCTGCGGCCGACGGACTCAAGCGGCTGGCCGACTCGGATCCCGACGCGCCGGTCAAGAAGGCGGCGGACAGGGCCCACCGCCGGTTGGTCAGGCGCGCGGTGGCGAGATGAAGCTTTCCGAGCGCTTCGATCGCCGCTACCAGCAGACGCCCGTGGCCGCCCCGACGGCACCCGCACCTCCACCCGCCGAGCCCGTTACGCCCGCCGACGGCACGCCGACGATCGCCCCGATCGAGCGCCGCGCGGTGCCGCGTGACGGCACGAGCCCGATGGCGCCGGTGATCGACACCAGCCCCCGCGCCGTGGAGGCGCCGGCCGTCCTGAGCCCCGGGCTCGCGGCGGCGAAGGCGGAGATCCACGCCGAGCTGCTCAGGCGGCATGCCGCCGCGATCGACATCAGCAACCGGGCCGGCATCCGCAGACTTTTGATGCAGCTGACCGAAGACCACTTTCGGGCCAAGCCGCCCGCCGCGCTCGTCACGGCCGCGGACCGCGAGCGTCTGGTCGAGATCCTCTTCGACGAGGTCATTGGGCTCGGGCCGCTGGAGGCGCCCCTGCGCGACCCCGAGATCACCGAGATCATGGTCAACAGGCCCGAGCAGATCTTCGTCGAGCGGCGAGGCCGGATCGAGCTGACCAACCTTGCGTTCGAGGATGAGGCGAGCTTGCGACGCGTGATCGACCGCATCGTCTCGACGATCGGCCGGCGGGTCGACGAGTCCGAGCCCATGTGCGACGCCCGGTTGAAGGACGGCTCGCGAGTGAATGTGGTGATTCCGCCCGTCGCCATCTACGGCCCTTGCCTCACGATCCGGAAGTTCGGCCGCGAGGTTCTCACTCCTGAACGCATCGTCACGACAGGTGGCTCGAGCGAAGCGATCCTCGAGTACCTCGACGCGGCGGTCAAGACGCGCCTCAACATCATCGTCTCCGGCGGCACGGGCTCGGGCAAGACCACGCTGCTGAACGTCCTGTCCGGGTTCATCCCCGCCACCGAGCGCATCGTCACCTGCGAAGACGCTGCCGAGCTTCGCCTGCGCCAGGTGCACGTGATCAGCCTGGAATCGAAACCGGCCAACGTCGAGGGCCGCGGCCAGATCACGATCCGCGACCTCGTTCGCAACGCACTGCGCATGCGTCCGGACAGGATCATAGTCGGCGAGGTTCGCGGCGGCGAAGCGCTCGACATGCTGCAGGCGATGAACACCGGTCACGACGGCTCGATGAGCACTGTGCATGCCAACAACCCGCGCGACGCGATCAACCGCCTCGAGACCCTGGTGCTCCTCGCGGGCACAGAGTTGCCATCGCGCGCGATCCGCGGCCAGATAGCGTCGGCCATCAACGTCATCGTCCAGACCGAGAGACTGCGGGGCGGCGCGCGCAAGATCGTGAGCGTCGCGGAAGTTTTCGGCCTGCGCGACGGCGACATCGGTCTCAACGAGCTGTTCGCGTTTCGCCAGATCGCAGTCACACCTGACGGCCGCGCGGTCGGCTACCACACGGCGACCGGAACGCTCTCCACGTTCCAGGATCACTTCAAGGCCAATGGGATGGAGCTCGGGCCGTCCATGTTCGAACCCAACAACCAGCCACCGGGGGAGCAGCTCTACTGATGGGCGAGTTCCAGGACGTAACTCCGACGCCGCCGCCCGACGGCCAGACGGACGGTCATCACCGCACGATCGAGGTCGACTCCGAGCTGCTCGCTGACATCGGGCACCAGCTGCGCAACCAGCTCAACGCGGTCGTGGGCGCGGCGGGCCTTCTCTCCACGGGCGCGGAGACGAGTGAGGAGCGGGAGCTCGCCGCGATCGTCGAGGCCGGCGCCGAGCAGGTGGCGAGGATCGTCGATGACGTGCTCGACGCGGCCACCATCGGGACCGGCGAGTTCGAGCTCGCGCTCCATCCCTTCGACGTGCGCTCTACCGTCGAGAGCTGCCTCGCCCTCTTGTCCGAAGCGGCGGGCTCCAAAGGCCTAGACATGTCTTTCAGCGCGGCGCCGGATGTGCCGAATGTCGCGATCGGCGACTCGCGCCGGCTCGAGCAGATCCTGCTGACGCTGCTGCACGGCGCCGTGGATCGCACATACCGAGGGGGCATCGGCATCGAGCTGACGTCGGAGGATCGCGGTGGGCTGGTGGCGTTGAGCTTCAGAATCCGCGACACCGGCCGTGGCGTGCCGGCCCGGATTCTTCGCGGCGGGCTGGACGGAGTCACGGGTCCTTACGACCGTCTCGAGCCGGGCGACCGCCTCTCCGTGCTGAGCCTCCGCACGACCAAGCACCTCGTCGAGATGATGGACGGCGAGCTGCGCGTCGAGCAGGGCGGGGTCGAGGCGGGTCCGGATGCGGGCACGACCTTCGGCTTCACGATCCTGGCCGAAGCGCTGCCGGGCGGAATCGCGACGACGCTCCTGACCCTCGAGGGGATGCGAGTGCTGGTCGTCGCCGCGGATCCGACCGAGAAGCGTGTCCTGGCGCTGCAGGTCGAGCAGTGGGGCGCCAACGCGACGTCGGCCACGCCAGAGGAGGCGCTGGGCGCGGTCCAGGTCGGGCGTCCCTTCGACATCGCGCTAGTCGAGCACCGCCAGCCGGCGATCGACGGCCTCGAGATCTCGACGGCGCTTCGAGCGGCACGGCGGGCCGACCAGATGCCGATCGTCCTCATCTCTTCGTCCACGCCAGGACCGGCGGAGGCCACGGCTGCCGACAGCGGCGTCATCCAGGCGACGCTCACCAAACCCGTGCCGCCGCGCACCCTGCATGACGTGATGATCCAGGTCGGCGGCCGCGGGGCCCAGCCGCAGGCGGTGCAAGATGTGCAGCCGGGCGCGCTTCGAGTTCTGATCGCCGATGACAACGCGCTGAACCAGAACCTCCTCAAGCGATTGGTCACCAAGCTCGGGCACAGCGTCGACGTCGTGTCCAACGGCCGTGAGGCGGTGGCCGCCGTCGCGCAGCAGCCCTACGACGCCGTGCTCATGGACGTGCTGATGCCCGAGATGGACGGGCTCGCAGCCGCAGAGGCCATCTGCCGGCGCTGGCCGCGAGGCAACCGGCCGCGGCTCATCGCGCTGACGGCGATGGCTGGACCTGGGGATCAGGAGCGGTGTCTCCGCGCCGGGTACGACGACTACATGAGCAAGCCCATCCGGATGGAGGACCTGACGGAGTCGTTGAACGCGGCGACCGGTTATCGCACCAATCGAGAGACGGCGGGCCTCTAGCTCGGGCTTAAGCCCTTTCGCTAGGTCCCTGTCCCCGAGGGAGAGAGGGCAATGGAAAACGGAGGCGCTAGTTCCTCAGCCGGTTGTCGAGCCGGTCTTCGTGAGTGGCCAGCCGCGACGCGCGAGCTTCGAGGTAGACGACGACGATCACGATCATCCCGCCCAACACCATGAAGCCGCCGAGCGCCTCGGCCTCGATGCCGGTGGGCTGGGTGATGATCTGGATCATCGCCGAGCCAAAGACCAGGATGTAGCTCAGCCCAAGGAGGCGGACCCGAGGCGCAACCTCGGCCCTCTCACCGCCCCGCCACGGCCGCTTGCCGACGATCAGCAGCCACGCGCCCATCACCAGAGCCAGCGCGGCCAGGACGAGCGAAACCAGCTGGACGTATGCCGTGGTCACCGGCGCAGGAGTTTAACCGCCGCACCACCGGTTCTTACAATCGAACACTCAATGCCCCGCTCCGAGCCGATCAAAGCCGTCCGCGGAGTCCGTGACATCTTGCCCGCCGACCTTCCGGTGTGGCGCGCCGCGAAGTCGGGAGCTGAGGACATGGCGCGAAAGTTCGGCTACGAGGAAATCATCACCCCGATCCTGGAGAAGGCCGAGCTGATCGAGCGGGTCGGCGAAGACACCGACGCGGTCGCCAAGGAGCTCTACCGATTCGATGACCGTGGCGGACGCAACCTCGCCCTGCGGCCGGAAGCGACCGCGGGCGTGGTGCGAGCGTACTTCGAAGGTCTCCTCAACCAGGGCCCGCAGCCCTCGCGTCTCTATCTGTTCGGTCCGATGTTTCGCTACGACCGGCCGCAGAAGGGCCGCTACCGCCAGTTCTTCCAGTTCAACGCAGAAGCGATCGGTAGCGGCGCCGCCGGACTCGACGCCGAGGTCGTCGAGCTCGCCCACAGCTGGCTCGCCGCCGTCGGGCTCGGCGACCTCCGTCTCGAGTTGAACAGCATCGGGGACGCCAAGTGCCGACCGGCCTACCTCGAGCGATTGAAGGCCTACTACCGGCCGCTCAAGTCCCAGCTGCACGGCGACTGCCAGCTGCGGCTCGAGAAAAACCCGCTGCGTCTTCTCGACTGCAAGGTGCCGCAATGCCAGCCATTCAAGGCGGGCGCGCCCCGCGTCACCGACTTCCTCTGCGACGAGTGTTCAGCACACTGGGCTGCGGTCCGGCGGTTGCTCGACGCCGCAAGCATCGAGTACCAGCACAACCCCTACCTGGTACGCGGGCTCGACTACTACACGCGCACCGTTTTCGAGTTCTACCCTGGTGGAGCGACCGGCCAGCAGGACGCGTTGGCGTCGGGCGGTCGGTATGACGGCCTCGCCGAGGAGCTTGGTTGGCCCGCCACGCCCGGCGTCGGGTTTGCCGGAGGTCTCGATCGGGTCACGGAGCTGATGGCGGCCAAGGGCGAAGATGGCGCCGCGTCTCCTCCGGCCGACGTTCTGGTGCTGCCCGACGGCGACCTCGCAGTGGAGGCGGCCGAGGTGGCTCGCATCTGCCGCGCTGCGCGTGCGGTCGCTGTCGACTACGAGCCAAAGAGCCTTCGCGCCAAGATGCGGTCGGCGAACAAGCTGGGTGCACGCTGGGTCGTGCTGCTGAGCGTGGAAGACGCGGCTCGACGGGTCGCACAACTGCGCGACATGACCAGCGGGGACCAGACTGAGCTCGCATGGGACGAATTGCCGATTCACTTCGTATGAGCGGGTTTTCGGCTCCGCACTGCGGTTCGCTGCGTGGGTCTGACGAGGGTCGCGAGGTCGAGCTGTACGGCTGGGTCGCGCGCCGCCGCGACCACGGCGGACTCATCTTCATCGACCTTCGCGACCGCTGGGGTGCGGTGCAGGTCGTTTTCAACCCTGCCCAGTCGCCAAAGGCTCATGAGAAGGCATCCGACCTGCGGTCGGAGTATGTGGTGCGAGTAGGAGGGAAGGTGGCGCGCCGGCGAGCCGGCGCTGAAAACCCTCGCATGGCAACCGGTGAGGTAGAGGTGGTCGCGTCAGACCTGGAGGTCATCTCCGTGGCCAGGACCCCGCCTTTCGCGATCGAGGACGAGGTCGAGGCGGATGAGGCGCTCCGGCTCAAGTACCGCTACCTCGACATCCGCCGCCCGAAGATGGCGCAAACCCTCGAGCTGCGGCATCGCGTCGTGCAGGCGATCCACCGCTACATGGACGGGCACGAGTTCATGGAAGTCGAGACTCCAATGCTGCTCAAAGGCACACCGGAAGGTTCGCGCGACTTCATCGTCCCGTCGCGCCTGCACCCGGGGGAGTTCTTCGCGCTTCCGCAGTCGCCGCAGCAGCTGAAGCAGCTTTTGATGGTCGCCGGGATCGGTCGCTACTACCAGATCGCACGCTGCCTTCGCGACGAGGACCTGCGCGCGGACCGAGTCGTGGAGATCACGCAGCTCGACGTCGAGATGTCGTTCTGCACCGAAGAGGACGTGTTCACCTTGATCGAAGGACTGTGGGCGACGGTCTGGAAAGACGTGCTCGGGATCGAGATCCCGACGCCGTTCCCACGGATCGACGTGCAGGAATCACTGCTGCGGTACGGCACAGACAAGCCCGACATGCGCTACGAGCTGGAGATCGCCGACGTCAGCGACATACTTCGCCAGACGAGGGCGAGCGTGCTCCGAGGAGCTCTCGAGACCGGCGGCGTGGTGCGTTGTCTGGCGGTGCCCGGAGGCAGGGACATGAGCCGGCGCGAGCTCGACGAGCTGGCGCTGCTGGCGAAGGGCGCGGGCGCGAAGGGCCTCGCGTGGTTCCCGGGCCCCCTCGACCGCCACCTGAGCGAGGGGGAGATGTCGACCATCAAGTCCGCGGCCGGTGCGGGGGCCGAAGACCTCATCCTCCTCGTCGCCGATCGGCGGCGCAAGGCGGAGACGGTGATGGGTCTGTTGCGTCGTGAGATCGCGCGCCGCCGCAAGCTGATCCGTCAGGGCGAGTGGAAGTTCCTCTGGGTTTATCCGATGTACCTCTTCCAGGAGGACGATCTCGGCAACCTCACGTACGGACATCATCCGTTCACGTCGCCGTGGCCGGAGGACATGGACCTGTTGACCGAGCGACCTTACGACGTCCGCGCTCGCGCTTACGACTGCGTGCTCAACGGCGTCGAGGTGTCAGGGGGCAGCATCCGCATCCACGACCGCGAGCTGCAGGAAAGAGTTTTCGAGATCCTCGGGATGGATCGAGAGCGGATACGCGCGCAGTTCGGTCATCTGCTCGACGCCTTCGAGTACGGCGTGCCACCACACGGTGGCATCGCGGCAGGGATCGACCGTCTCATGATGGCCATCACGGGGACCGAAAACGTGCGGGACGTGGTCGCCTTCCCCAAGACCCAGAGCCACCAGGACTTGATGCTGGGCGCGCCGAGCCCGGTCGACCCCCAACAGCTCGAGGAGCTGCACATACGCGTCGTGCCGCCGCAGAAGCCGTCGTAGCATTGGTGTCGCTCCCGAGGGGTGGTGGGCATGTGCGCGTTGCCCAACACTCGCTGAAAGGGACCCCGGAGTCCGCTAGGCCGACCAAAAGCCCGCCAGAAGACCCCTCGAAATCTTCGATTTCGTGGGGACCCCCTGGACGGGACTTGGAGAGCCAAGGCAGGGGACCCACCTGAGCATGCTCAGGACAACCCACCCCCACCGTCCGGAGGGAGCACTTCCCCACCGTGGTGGGAAAGGCACCCTCTCCCTGAAGGGGAGAGTGACGGGGGGAGAGGGGTCGGAGTCCGATTATCAAAAGTGAAATTCATCCCTCCAGGCAGCATCGTCGCCGTCCTGCTCGTCCTCATCGTCTCCCAGCTTTGCTTTGCCTTCCTCCCGTACCGCCAGCGCGCCTACCTCCCGATCCTTCTCATGACAGCGTTGGGCTTCGCCCTGGGGCAGCTCTGGGACTTCCTCGGGTTGCCCTCGTTGCGACTGGGCCAGGCCAACCTGGTGCCCGCTCTGTTCTTTGCACTGCTGCTCCAGCCTCTGGCCCGCTTCGTCCCCCGACCCAGCCGGGAACCGAAGGAACCGGACGCACGCCGGGCCCCTCCCGGATAGTCCGAAGCATCAGCTCAATCCGCCTGCGAAATGTCCGGTTAGTCCGGACTATCGGCCACCCACCCCCCCTCGCAGCCGTCTCCAACGCACGCACTTAAGATTGCGGGTGTGTTTGCGGCCGGGGCGGCGGGGGTATGCACTCGTTGAGCAGCCAGAGCTTCATGTGGATTGCTTTGGGGGTGGCCGCCCTGATCGTGGCGCTCGCCCTGGCGGCGGTCCTGATCCGGTTGCGCGGAACCCTTGGCGCCGTCGAGGAGCTTCTCGACACCACCAATGAAGAAATGAAGGAGACGCTGCCCGAAGTGCGACAGACCATCGAGAACGTGAACGACATCACGTCCGGTGTGAACGTCGGGCTGCGGACTGGGGGTCGCGGGCTGGCGGCATTCGGCCGCGGCGTCAGCTCGGCCGTGTACGGAGTGAGGGTGGCGGGTCAGAGCCTTGTTCGCACGGTTAGAGGAGGATTCGGCGATGGCTGACGATAGAAGCGGCGGCGGATTTGGCTGGTTCATCTTCGGCGGCCTGGTCGGCCTTGCGGTCGGCGCGTATATCGCGAGCGGGCCCGGTCGCGAGCAAATCGAGAGCCTGCGCAGCAAGACGATCGAGCTCAGTGGCAGCGAGCCCGTGCAGCGAGCCCGCGACGCCGCCCAGCGCGCGCGAACGATCGTGACCGACCCTGAGCACCCGGTCGGAAAAGCGATTCAGGACGGGGTGGCCGCGGCCAAGCGCAAGCGCGAGGAGCTCGAGGCGACCGCGGCGCGCAGGATGCAGCGGGCGAGCACGGACCTGGAGGAGTAACCGCCAACCGATGGCGAAACGAAACCTGGCGGAGCTCAAGATCCCGGCATCGGCGGAGTTCATTCCAGTGGCCAAACGCGTGGCGACGGCGCTGGGAGGTCAGCTCGGACTGAGCTTGATGGACCTGGACGAGCTGGCGATCGCTCTGACCCAGGCCTGCGACAGCGCCATCGGCGCCGCCGAGGACCTGGGCACACCAGCGGACCTGAAGCTCACATACTTCGCCACCAACCGGGCGCTCGTCGTCGACGTCGACCTGATGCCGACGGGCGCGGCGTTGCCGATGCCCCTGCATCCGCACGCGACTCACGTTGATCCCGAGCTGCAGCGGCTCGCCTACGAGATGATCCGCTGCTTCGTCGATGACTTTCGACCGAGCATCGAGCCGCGCACGGGACACGTCCGCTTCCGGATGGTCAAGCACCTGGCAGGCTGAACTTCGCGCAACGGCTTAACTAATAGGTAGTGGCCAGTTCGGCGCGGCTTCCCCGCGATGAGCTGCGGGCGCTACATCGCCGCTACAAGGAAAGCACAGACCAGGCCGAGCGCGACCGCATCCGCGCCCAGCTCGTCGACTCCTATCACGACTTCGTCTACTTCCTCGCACGGAAGTTCCAGAACCGCGGCGAACCGCTGGACGACATCGTCCAAGTCGGCTACCTCGGCCTGATCAAGGCGATCGAGCGATTCGACCCCGACCTGGGCTACGAGTTCACAACGTTCGCCACCCTGACGGTTGCGGGCGAGATCAAGAGGTACTTCCGCGACAAGGGCACCGCCATCCGATTCCCGCGGCGGCTGCAGGAGCTGCACCAATCCGTGGTGCGGGTCAACGAGCAGATGAAGAACGAGCTCGGGCGAGAACCCACGGTGGGCGAGCTTGCGGAGCGGCTCGGCGTCTCCCCGGACGACGTCACGGAGGCGATGGAGATGGGCCCCGCGTACGTGCCGGTGTCGCTCGATCAGCCGGTCGCGGCGGCCGACGGCCAGGACAACCGCTCGGTGGCCGAGCAGATCGGGGGCTCGGATCCCGAGCTGGAGCGCGTGGAGATGCGCGACGTCCTCGACCGCGCGATGGAGCATCTCACGCCTCGTGAGCGCGCGATCATGGCGATGAGGTTTTACGAGCAGATGTCCCAGTCCGAGATTGCGCGCCGTCTCGGCATCAGCCAGATGCACGTCTCGCGCCTCCAGCGCGCCGCGCTCGAGCAGCTGCGGAAGTACGTGCCGCAAGAAAGCGCCGGCTGAGGGGCGTGCTGACCAAAGTGCCCCTGCTCGAGTCGGAGGCGCCGCGCGATCCGCTCGTGCTTTTCAATCGCTGGTTTCGTGAGGCGCAGGACGCCGGCGCGCCACAGCCCGACGCGATGACGCTCGCGACGGCCGGCGAGGAAGGGCCTTCGGCGCGGATGGTGCTGCTCAAAGGCCTGCGGGACGGCGCCTTCCTCTTCTATTCCAACTACGCGAGTCGCAAGGGGCGGGACCTGACGTACGACCACCGCGCCGCGCTGGTCTTCTACTGGTCGGTCACCCGACACCAGGTGCGCGCTTATGGGACCGTGCGCCGGTTGGGCCGCGCGGCGTCGGAGGAGTATTTCAGCAGCCGGCCTCGCGGCGCTCAGCTGTCGGCGACGGCATCACGACAGAGCCACGTGGTGCGTTCCCGGGAGGTGCTCGAGCGTCGCGTGCTCGAGCTGGCGGCGAAATACCCAGAACAGGTCCCGCTGCCGAACGATTGGGGAGGCTACTTGCTCAAGCCGCTCTGGATCGAATTCTGGGAGCACCGCGAAGATCGCCTCCACGATCGGCTGCGCTACGTACGGCGGCCCTCGACCGACGCCTGGCGCACCGAGCGTCTCGCCCCCTAGACTTGATCGACCCCCGTGACCGGGAATGAGATCCGCAGACGCTTTCTAGAGCATTTCGCGAGCCGGGAGCATCTGGTCCTGCCGAGCGCGCCGCTTGTACCGCACGGCGACCCGAGCACTCTCTTCATCTCGGCTGGAATGCAGCCGCTCAAACCCTACTACCTGGGTTTGGGACAACCTCCCGCGCCCCGGCTGGCGAGCTCTCAGAAATGTCTGCGTACCGGCGACATCGAAGAGGTGGGGAAGACCGAGCGCCACCTCACCTTCTTCGAGATGCTCGGGAACTTCGCCCCGACCGGCGACTACTTCAAGGAGACCGCGATCCCACTGGCCTGGGAGTTGGTGACAACGGGATTCGGCATGCCGGTTGACCGGCTTCGCGCAACGGTTCATCCGTCGGACGACGAGGCGTTCGAGATCTGGACGACGGCGACCGCCATCGCGGGCGACCACGTGACGAGGGACGGTACCAACTGGTGGGGTCTTGGCCGCGGGCCGTGCGGTCCCGACTCGGAGATCTGGTGGGACCGCGGCCGCGAGGCCGGATGCGGACAGCCTGACTGTTATCCGGATCACTGCACCCGCTTCACGGAGATCTGGAATCTCGTGTTCCCGCAGTACGACCAGCGAGCGGATCTGTCAGATCAGCCTTCGACAGCAGAAGCCATCCAGCGAGGCATCGCCGACGAAGCGCTCGTGCCCCTTGCGTGCCCGGCCATCGACACCGGGATGGGTTTGGAACGTATCGGCTTTGTCCTGCAGGGCAAGGACAACGTTTTTGAGACCGACGTCCTGGCCCCGCTTGTCGATCTCGTGCGGGAGCAAAGCACCAAGCCAGCGGCGCTGTCAGAAAAGATCATCGCCGACCACGTTCGCGCGATGACTTTCTGCATAGCGGATGGAGTTGTCCCGTCCAATGAAGGACGCGGCTACGTGCTGCGGCGCCTGATCCGCCGCGCCGCCCTGCACGGTCGAAACATCGGGATGCGCGGAAAGCTCTCCACCGGCGCCAAACAGGCTGTCGCGATCTTCAAAGACCACTACGCCGAGGTGCGAGAACGTGAGCGCGTCATCACCGATGCCATCGACGCCGAGACCGGGCGTTTCGCGCGCACCCTCGACGAGGGCATGGAGCAGTTCGAGAAGGTTGCTTCGCGCGGCGGCAAGGTGGTGTCCGGCGCCGATGCCTTCCGGCTGCACGACACATTCGGCTTCCCTCTCGAGCTGACGCGAGAGCTGGCGATTGAACGCGGCCTGCAGGTCGACGAAGACGCTTTTCGGGCGGAGATGGAGCTTCAGCGACAGCGTTCACGCCGCGATCTGCCGCGCGGATGGCAGACCGTGAAAGACCTGCCCAGATCTGAGTTCACCGGGTATCGCGAGATGACGACCGACAGCAAGGTCGTCGGACTTCGCCGGGAAGGATCAGCGATCGAAGCGGCGGGCGAGGGAGACCAGGTCGAAGTTTTCCTCGAGCGCACACCCTTCTACGCCGAGTCCGGCGGACAGATCGGTGACACCGGCACGATCAAGACGCCGAGCGGCATGGTCCGTGTCGAAGACACGCAGAAGCCTGCCGAAGGCGCGATCGCGCATCTCGGTACGGTCGTTACAGGCGAGATCCTGCTCGGCGAAGAGGCGACCGCCGCGGTCGACGAGAAGCGCCGGCGGCAGATCATGCGTCACCACTCGGCCACGCACCTGCTCCACAAAGCCCTGCGCGAGACGCTGGGCGAACAGGTAGCCCAAAAGGGATCGTGGGTCGGCCCCGACCACACGACCTTTGACATCCCGCTCAATCGCGCCATCAACAGGGAAGAGCTGGCTCGCGTGAACGGCCGCGTGATGGAGAAGATTCGCGAGGCGCTGCCGTTTCACGAAAGCCAGAAGCCCTACAGGGAGGCGGTCGCGAAGGGCGCGATGCACCTGTTCGAGGAGAAGTACGGCGACGTCGTGCGTGTGGTGTGCTTCGGCGACTGGACCTGCGAGCTGTGCGGCGGCACGCACGTGAAGAACACCGCCGACATAGGCCCCGCGGTCATCGTGTCCGAATCGAGCATCGGCTCGGGCTTACGCCGCATCGACATGGTCGTAGGCGAGGCAGCGGACGAGCTCATCCGGCGGGATCGAGATCTGCTGTCCGACCTGGCGAGGTCGTTCAACGTCAACCCCGAGCAGCTGCCCGAGCGGGTCCAGAGCCTGCGAGGTCAGCTCAAGGAAGCCCAACGCGAGCGCGAGAGGCTGCGTAGGGAGCCCATCGGAGGCGACGGTGTTGTGGTCAAGCACGGCCGCGTGGACTACGTGGCCGCGACGGTCGACGCCTCAGATGAGGCCGAGCTGAAGTCTTACGCCGATCGTTACCTCGAGAAGGTCAAGTCGGGCATCGTAACCGTTGTCGCGGGCAACAAGTTTGTCATCAAGGTGTCCAATGACCTCGTGCAGCAGTTCGATGCCACGCGCCTCAAAGACCTCTTCGGCACGGGGGGCGGACGGCCGCAGTTGGTGAGCGGCAGGCTGAACGTCCCGGTGGACGAAGCTTTCAAGCGCCTGGAGGAAGCTCTGGCGTGAGCAAGTTCAAGTTCCTGCGCAAGCGCAGCGACTACTACCGCCATTTCACGGTGCTCGACATCGGCACCGACCTGATCAAGGTCCTCGTCGTCCGCCGCGAGGGCCCCGACGGCGAGGTGCTGGGCGTCGGCCGCGAGCCCCAGGCTCCGGCGGCGATGTCGGGCGGCGCGATCGCCGACCTCGAGTCGGTGATCAGGTGCTGCAACCGCGCCCTGGAGGCCGCCGAGGACATGGCCCGGACGGTTCCCGGACAGGTCGTGGTGGGGATCGCCGGCGAGCTGATCAAGGGCTTCTCGTCGACGATCGCCTACCCGCGGGAGAACTCGAAGTCCCGGGTCCGCTCCGGAGAGATGTCGACCATGCTCCAGATGGTCCAGCGCCGCGCCCTCCGCGAGGCGCAGCACCTGCTCGAGATGGAGCGGAGCTACGGCCAGCTCGAGGCGCGCCTTGTGCACTCCGCGATCACCAACGTACGGGTGGACGGCTACCCGGTCACCAACCCGGTCGGCTTCACGGGCAAGAACCTCGAGGTCACGGTCTTCAACACCTTCGCGCCGATGACCCACATCGACGCCATCGAGACGGTCGTGCGTGAGCTCGACCTCGAGCTGGCCGCCGCGGTGGCGCAGCCCTATGCCCTCGCCCGCGCATGCGCGAACGAAGAGATCTGGGCGGAGGGCGGGATCTTCGTCGACGTCGGTGGCGGCACGACCGACGTGGCCTTGATCCGCGACGGCGGGGTGGAGGGGACGCGGATGTTCAATCTCGGCGGGCGCGCCTTCACGCGGAGGCTGGCGCTGGCCTTCGGACTGAGCTACGAGGAGGCCGAGGCACGCAAGCTCCGGCATTCGGAGGGCTTGCTGTCCGCGGACCAGCACCGTCAGGTCTCCGAGCTGCTGACCGCGGACGCCGAGGTGCTCCTGCAAGGCCTCGCCTTGAGCATCAAGGAGCTTTCGCGCGGTGAGCGGCTGCCCAGCAGCATCTACCTGTGTGGAGGAGGAAGCCTCCTGCCTGAGCTGACCCTTGAGATCGTGAAGAACAACTGGGCGGCGGGCCTTCCGTTCCCGCGCGAGCCCCGCGTTAGGCATCTTGTACCCGCCGACGTACGGAACCTGAGCGACTCGACCGGGCAGCTCGTGAGCCCTCAGGACATCGCCCCGATGGGCCTCGCCAACCACGCTTTGCGAACTGAAGCCGAGGAGCGCGACACGGTCAACACCGTCATGAGACGGGTCCTAAGCGCTATAAAGGTTTGACCAGACCTCCAGGAGACCTGTAAACGCCATGGCAACGAACCAGATTTACGTCGAGACCGAAGAGGAGATCCCCGAGCTCGTCGAGCGCCTCCGCCGCTATCACGGGGAGGACACGATGCTCGTTCTGCCGATGCGCTCGCGCATCGGGCAGAGCCGATTCAACTTCCAGCTCCTACGCAACTACTCGGCCCGTCTGGGCAAACGGGTCACAGTAGTGTGCGACGACCCCGCCGTCCAGAAGATGGCCTCCGAGACCGGATTCCCGGTGTTCGGCGCCGTCGGTCCGGAGGGCCAGGGCATCCCATCCGAGGCCGAGGTTCCGCCGCCGCTCCGGAGGTGGTGGCAGCGAAGGCCGGCGGCGGCGACCACGCACGTCGGCGTCGGCGCGCCCAGCAAATTGCTGACCAGGACCGCGACCGAGCTCAAGCCGGGTCGATTCCTTCTCTCCGTGACAGCGATCACCCTGATCCTCGTCGGTCTCTTTGCCGCGGCCGTGTTCGTGCCGTCGGCATCGGTGACGCTTGTGGCCCAGGCGCAGCCCTTTTCACAGAAGGATGTCGAGATCCAGGCACAGCCGGGCAAGCCCCCGATCAAGGTCAGGACCGTGTCGGTCTCGAAATCCAACTCGCAGGGGTTTAAGGTCACGGGCTCCATCAACGTGCCTCTTGCTCCGTCAATCGGTGCGATCGAGCTTCGTAACGCCTGCGGCAAGCCGAAGAACCTGAACTCGAGCGGCATCATCAGCTTCCGAGGCACGCGGTTCGTCAACACAAACGGCATCGAGTTCGCTCAGTCTTCCGGAGACATCACGGTGGGATGGGGCCAAACGGCGACGGCCAACGTGATCGCGACAACGCCGGGATCCGTCGGCAACGTCGGTGATCACACCATCAACTCGTGGTCGCCGTCGGACCCGAATCCCTACGACTGCTTTACCGTCACCAACCCACAGGCGACCGGTGGTGGGACCGATCCATCCTCGACGCCGCAGATGAGCGTGGCCGACTTCGACGCCGCCCGCGCGCAGCTCGAGCAGGAGCTCCACCAAGCCCTCGCCCAGGAGCTGTCAGCGGGAGCCCAGCAGGGCGAGAAGCTGAGCGAGACGGTGATCTTTGGCCCGCCGCAGTTCACGACCGACCACCAGCCCAATGACAAAGTACCGAGCTTCACAGGCACGATGACGGTCAGCGCCGAAGGCGATTTCTACGTCGACGGGGACGTCGTCCAGGCCTACAAGACCTACCTGGCGCAGCGGGTGCCCAACAACCAGCAGCTGCTGACAGAAAGCCCGATCCAGGTCCAGTACCGCCTGCTCAGCGCCGCCAAGGGCGGCTACCTCGTCTTCGTCGGAAGCGCGTCGGCGTATGTGGCGCCCAGGCTTGACGAGGAGAAGATCCGCGCCCAGATCGTGGGCCGGCCGGTCCAGCAGGCGCGGTTCTACCTGGAGAGGCTCCCGATTCGGTCGGTCGCGATCAAAGAGCAGCCCATCGCGCTGCCCTTGATGCCGCTTCTGGACCGGAGGATCCAGCTGCACTACGTGGTCGAGTCCAACGCGCCTCCGGCCGAGGCTGCAGCGGAAAGCTCGCCGAAGCCGTCGCCATCGCCTTCCCACTAGCCGCAGTGGCTGCGTGAGGGTGCTGGCCGTCGATCCCGGTTCGAGGAGAGTCGGCCTGGCTGTCAGCGATCCCACCGGCACGATCGCCCAACCTCTGGCCACGATCCCTGCCGCGAAGGCCAAGGAAGCGGCGAGGATCGTGGTCGGGCTGCCGCGCCGGATGGACGGCACGTTTGGCCCTGAGGCAAAAGCCGCGCGGGACCTCGCCGATGCGATTCGTCACGCGTCGGGGCTGCCTGTCGAGCTGGTCGATGAACGCCTGACCACCGCGGCCGCGGAGAGGTCATTGCTGGCGGCAGGGATGCGCCGGGAAAAACGGCGCGCGAATATAGACCGCGTGGCTGCGGCTCTCCTTCTCCAGTCCCACCTCGACAGCCGCCGTGTCTGAAGAAGAGGTAACGCTCGTCGACGAGTCCGGCGTGGAGCGCCGTTTTGCGCTGCACGACGCGTTCGACCTCGAAGGGGTCGCCTACTACCTGGTCGAGGACGTCTCTGAACCCGAACGGGTGCTGCTGCTGCGCGAAACGGCTTCGGGGTTGGAGACGGTCGACGGTGAGGAGTTCGGCCGCGTCATGAGCGCTCTCGAGGAAGAACGGGTCGAGTGAGGCGCCTGATCGCGTTCGTAGTCGTGCTTGCCCTGCTCGGATTTGGGACCTCGCGTGCGATCGACTGGTGGAACTTCAACGTGAACACGCCCGTATCCACCACCAGCCACAGCGTGACGTTCCACGTCGACCCGGGTGAGACCCCGTCCCAGATCGGAACCGACCTCTATGACCTTCGTCTCATCCGCAGCACGATCGCCTTCGACCTCTACACCCGGCTGACGGACGTCGCGCCCAGGTTTCAGGCGGGCGCTTTCCTGCTCAACACCAACATGTCCATGAGCCAGATCGTCACGGCGCTGCAGCATGGACGGCCGGACGAAAAGACCATCACGTTCCCGGAAGGCTTTCCTCTTCGCTACCAGGCACAGCTCGTCGACAGCAAGAAGCTGGGTACCATCAGCGGAGCCGACTATCTCAGCGCCGCGAAGGATCCCGCGCTCGCCGGCAGTTACAACTTCTTGCCGGTCCAGGCGAGCGGTGACTTTCCATACGAGGGCTACCTGTTCCCGGATACGTATCTAGTCGACCCGGCGGCCGGCGCCAAAGGCCTGGTCAAGGCGCAGCTGGACCAGTTTGCGGCTGTGTTCTCCGCCGACTGGAAGGCGCAGATCTCGCAGTCGACAAGCGCGCGGCCGAAAGAAGACATTCGCTCGATCGTGATCCTCGCCTCGATGGTCGATCGCGAGGCCAACAATAAGACCGCGACCGATCGGGGCAACGTCTGCAGCGTCTACTACAACCGCCTCAGGCAGAACATCCCGCTGGGCGTGGATGCAACTTTGCTCTACCTGCTTGGACGGCTGACGCCCGAGCCGAACGCCGATGAGCTCAAGCGCGACTCGCCGTACAACACCCGGATCCATGCGGGACTGCCGCCGGGGCCCATCAGCAATCCGGGGAAGGCGGCGCTGGCCGCGTGCATCAACCCGCCCGTGACCAACTATCTCTTCTACTTCACCGACAAGCAGGGAACGACGCACTTCGAGACCAACCAGGCGGATTTCGACAGCGACATCAAGAAGTACGGCGTGAGCGGCAGCTGAAGGTCTTTCTCCTCGGGCAGAGAATCGCTTATTCGAGCAGCCCCGTCATGCACAACGCAGCGTTTCGCGCGCTCGGAATGGACTGGAGCTACGAGCTGCTCGACGTCGAGCCGCAGGAGCTTGCCGCTGCGCTCCAACAGCTGAAGGCGCCGGATGTCGCCGGGGCCAACGTCACCATCCCCTACAAGCAGACCGTGATGGAATTCCTCGACACCATCGCCGACGAGGCCCTTCGCGCGCGTGCCGTGAACACGATCGTCGGCGACGGCGGCCGGCTGGGAGGATTCAACACCGACATCCCGGCGATCCGTCTCGCCATCGAGGACGCCGGAGTGGAGTCTCGCGGCGCGAACGCGGTCATCCTCGGCGCCGGCGGCGCCGCGCGGGCGACCGCGCAGGCGCTGGAAGGCGCGCACCTCACGTTTGTCGTGCGACGTCCCGACGAGGTCGACGTACCCGGCAAGACCGTCGCTTGGGACGACCCGTCGGTCGCGTCGTTGACACGTTCGGCCGACGTGATCGTCAACGCGACACCCCTCGGCCGGCGTGAGGAGATGCCGCTGCGCCCCGCAGCGCTGCCTAAAGAGGGCGCGGTGATCGACCTCGTGTACGTCAAGGGCGGGACGCCACTCGTGCGCAAGGCGCGGTCGCTCGGACTTCGCACTGCGGACGGCTGGGGCGTGCTGCTGTCGCAGGGCGCGATCGCGTTCCAGCTCTGGACCGGTCGCACCGCCCCGCTCGAGGCGATGCGGGAAACTCTCCAGCCATGAGAACCCCGTGGACGCCGAGGCTTTGCCGTGCGTCTGCGGGGACCCCCCTTTAGTGAGTCCATACGCCCTGGCGGCGATCTGGGCGGTGGGAGGCGGGGCCGCCGGATGGGCTGTGCGATGGGGTTCGGTCAAGCTCGCTCGGCTCGAAGGTCTCGAGCCCGGAAGCAAGCGCTGGCAAATCTTCGGTCCGCCGGTTCTGTGCGCCCTCGTTTTCGCGATCTACGCCTTCGAGATAACGCCGTTTCCGCTGCTGGTGCTCCGCAGCCTCTTCGGGCTTGTCCTGGTGCAGGTGATCTTTTTCGATTTCGAGCACCGGCTGATCCTCGACCGCGTGATCTTCCCATCCATGGTGCTGGCGCTCCTGGTCAGCCTCTCGCCACTGGTCAGCAGCCGCCTTGGGCTGTGGCAGCAGCCGTGGTGGACGGGGATCGCAATGGGATTGGCGGCCGGGCTGCTGTTCTTGGTTCTCGCGCTGGCCGGGTCCGCTCTCTTCAAGGCCGAGGCGCTCGGCTTCGGCGACATCAAGCTCGCGCTCTTCATGGGCCTCCTGCTCGGATGGCCCTATACGTTCACGGCGATGTTCTACGGCGTGTTCCTGGCCGGGCTGATCTCGATCGGCGTCATCGTCTGGCGGCGCTCGATGAAAGGCACGATTGCCTACGGTCCCTACCTGGCGGCCGGCGCTCTGATCGTGCTGCTGGACCCGCTCAAGTAGGGGACAATAGCCGGCCATGAGCAAGCTCCTTCCCGGCGAAAACCTCGTCTTGAAAGATCACCCACACTGGATCACCCTCGTCAAGAGCCTTGTGGTTCCCGTGGTCCTCCTCGTCGTCGTCCTCGTTTCAGACTTCACGCTGGTGGGCCTGGACGCGAGGCTCAGGACGTTCCTCACGTTGGGAGTGGTGGCGCTTGCCCTGCTCTGGTTGATCGTGGTCTGGATCCGCTGGCGGTCGATCACCTACACCCTCACAGACCAGCGCATCACGATCCAAGCCGGGGTCTTCAGCCGCCAAGAAAAGATCATCCCGATCGATCGAGTGCAGGACTGCACGACCAGGCAGTCGCTTCTCGGCCGGATGATGGGCTATGGACGTGTCGAAGTCGACGCCGCCGGCGCGCAGGGCGCCGAGGTCCTCGACCACCTGCCCAGGCCGGGCGAATTCCGCGATCAGGTTTTCGTGCAGTCGGAGAGGAGACGGGGCGGCGCGACAGCGGCATCGCCTTTCCCAGCGCCCGTGCCGGCGAACCCGAGCGGCGTCTAGTTACCGCGCGCGAAAGCCTCTCGCGCTGCTCGGCTTCATGGGGTCGGGCAAGACGCTCGTCGGGGCGCTGGTTGCCGAACGCTCCCGCGCACCGTTCTCCGACCTCGACCTGATGGTCGAAGACCGAGCCGGAATGCCGATCGCGGACATCTTCGCTGTCCACAGCGAGGAGGTGTTTCGGTCGCTGGAGAAGGAGCTCCTCCCACGAGCCCTGAAGCCGGGAGCGGTGGTCGCGCTCGGCGGCGGGGTCGTGATCGACGACGATAACTGGGCCTTGATCTCCGACCAGGCGACGACCGTCTATCTCGAGGCGCCATTCGCGACGATCTGGAGCCGCATCGCCCACCTGCCCGGCCGCCCGTTGATGGCCGGGCGCACGAGGTGGGATGTGGAGGAGCTGTTCGAGCGCCGGCGGTCACGATACGAGCAGGCGGAGCATCGGGTCGATGCAAGCCGCGAGCCCGACGCCATCGCCGACGAGGTGATGAAGCTCTGGTCCGCCTGATCCTCGACTCGTCGTCCGGCAGCTATCCCGTCGTGATCGGCTCCAACCTCCAACGCGAGCTCCGCAACGTGATCACGCGTCTCGAGCCGACAGGCGCCGCCATCATCACCGACCGCAACGTCCGCCCCTGGGCGCTCAAGGTCGCCAAGGCGATCAAACGCGTGGGGCTCAAGACCCCCATCCACGTCATCCCAGCGAGTGAACGCTCGAAATCGATGGCGCAGCTCGAGGAGGTGCTGTCGTTTCTGGAACGGCGGCAGATCGACCGCGGCGGGTGCGTCATCGCGGTCGGGGGCGGAACGGTCGGTGACCTAGCCGGCCTGGCGGCGGCGGTGTGGCAGCGGGGCGTGCGTCTGGTGGCCGTGCCGACGACGCTTCTGGCCATGGTCGATTCCAGCATCGGCGGCAAGACCGGCGTCAACGGCCGCAGTTCGAAGAACGCGATCGGCGCGTTCTGGCAGCCTTCGGCTGTGATCTCCGATCTGGCGGCCATCGAGACGCTGCCGGCGCCCACCTACCGGGACGCTTTTGCCGAGGTTGTAAAGTACGCCGTCGCCATGGACCGAGGGCTGTTCGATCTGCTCCAGCGCAACGCGCCGCGGCTCGCGGACCGCGACCGATCGATGCTCGAGCGAGTCGTCTTTCGCTGTGTCGCGGCCAAGGCACTGATCGTCGCCAAGGATGAGCGCGACCGCGGACCCCGAGCGATCCTGAACTACGGCCACACCGCGGGGCACGCACTCGAGGCGGCGACCGGTTTCCGCGTCACGCACGGGCGCGCGGTGGCGTTCGGCATGCGGGTTGCCGCGCGGATAGCTCTCGCGATGGACCTGTGCAGCAAGCGGGTCGTCGACGCGCAGGATGCGCTGCTCGAGGAGTTCGGCCTGCCCGACCGGCCCCCGCACGCCGATCCCAAGCGCGTGCTGGCGGCGATGGCGCTGGACAAGAAGGCGCGCCGCGGCAAGGTGGCCTGGGTGTTGCCGCGCCGGATCGGGCACTCCGAGATCGGCCACGCGGTGCCGGGCGCGATCGTTCGCCGCGTCATCACGAGGTCCCTGGCATGAAGAAACGGGTGGTGGTGGTCAATGGGCCAAACCTCAACTTGCTCGGAAAGCGCGAGCCCGAGATCTACGGCACGCGGTCGCTTGACGACCTGAACGAGACCGTGAGCGTCAAGGCCCGCGGGCTGGGGTGGGATGTGAGCTTGTTTCAGAGCAACGACGAGGGCGCCATCATCGATTTCCTGCAGCAGCACGCGCCCGGTTCGGTGGGCATCGTCATCAACCCGGGCGCCCTGTCCCACTACTCGCTCGCGCTCTACGATTGCCTTCAGGCGCTCGCGCTGCCGGTTGTGGAGGTGCATCTCTCGAACATCCACGCGCGCGAGGAATTCAGATCCCGTAGCGTGACCGCGCGAGCCGCGCGCGGCGTGATTACGGGACTCGGATTTGTGGGATATGAGCTCGCGTTGGAGTATTTGGCACAGCAGTGATTTCGAGCAACGATTTCCGGAACGGGACCATGTTCGAGATGGACGGGCAGCTGCTGTCCATCGTCAGCGTCGAGCACATCAAGCTTGCCCGCGCGGGCGCGGTGATCAAGGCCAAGCTGCGCAACGTGCTCACCGGTTCCATCTTCGAGCAGAGCTTTCGCAGCGGTGACAAGTACCGCGCCGTCCGCATCGACAGCACTGAGGCGACGTACCTCTACTCCGACGGCACGCATCACCACTTCATGGACACCAAGACATACGACCAGGTCGCCGTCGACGAAAACATGCTCGAAACCGTGCTTCCCATGTTGAAGGAGGGCAGCACGGTCTTCCTGCAGCGCTACCAGGACCGGCTGATCGGGGTCGAGCTTCCGATCAACGTCAACCTGAAGGTCGTGTCCACCGATCCCGGTTTCAGGGGCGACACGGTCTCCGGCGGTACCAAGCCCGCGAAGCTCGAGACCGGCGCCACGATTCAAGTGCCGCTTTTCATCCAGTCAGGCGATGTGATCCGCGTCGATACGCGTGATCACTCCTACGTCGAACGCGCCTGAGCCTGCGTCACGCGGGTTGACTCGGTGGGGGATTTCCAGCGTAGGATCAGTCGGTTATGAGTGAGAACGGTTCGCTGGGGGCGGTCCGTGTGGCCAACGAAGTGATCGCAAGCATCGCCGCGCTTGCCGCATGTGAGGTGGAAGGCGTGGAGGGAATGGACGAGGCCGCGGCCCGTCATTTCGGTGATTGGGTGCGCCGCCAGGCAGCGCATCGGGGCGTGCGGGTGCACATCGAAGGCGATCGGTCGATCCACCTCGAGGTGTTCATCACGGTCGAATCGGAGGCCAAGCTCGCTGAGGTGGCTGCGGCAGTGCAGGCCAACGTCGTCGAGGCGACGGAGCGCATGCTGGGCCTGGAGGTCGGCGAGGTGAACGTCTTCGTCTCGAGCGTCGCCTTCGCCACTTAGTGGGTAAGCGCCACCAGGCGAGGGAGCTGGCGCTCAAGGTCCTGTTCCAACTCGAAGGCAGCGGCGACGATCCGGAGGATGTGCTGCTCTATCACGCGGCCGAGGGCGCGGGAAACGAAGACATCACCAACTTCGCGCGGCAGCTCGTCCATGGTGTCACCGCGAATCGCGACAAGCTCGACACCATCCTGAGCGAGACGTCGGAGCACTGGAAGCTCGAGCAGATGGCGAAGGTCGACCGCATCATCCTCCGGATCGCCATCTACGAGATCGCGATCGACCGCAAGGTGCCGACCAAGGCGGCGATCAACGAGTCGATCGAGCTGGCGAAGACTTTTTCGGGCGACGAGGCGGGCCGATTCGTCAACGGCATCCTTGGCCGCGTGGCCGCGACGGCGACTTGAGCGAGCGCGGATTCGACCAGATCCTCGCTGACCTAGAGAAGACGATCGCCATCCTGGCGGAGGGAAGCGCTCCTCTGGAAGAGCTTGTGGCGGCGCACCAGCGAGCCTTGAAGCTGCACGCTGAGGCGCAGTCTCGGCTGACGCAGCTGAGAGCCCACGTGGACGAAACTGCAAAATTGCTCTCTGAGTGAGATTTCTTCTGGCCCCGATCGTCGCTTGGGCTCTCGCCCAGGCGGCCAAGGTCACGCTGACCTCGGTCCGCCAGCGGCGCTTGAACCTAAGGGTCCTGGCCGAGACCGGCGGCATGCCCAGCAGCCACAGCGCGATCGTGATGGGCCTGACGACGGCGATCGGTAAATATTCCGGGGTCGGTTCCGCCGCGTTCGCGATCGCCCTTATCTTCACCTTTGTGGTCATGTACGACGCCGCCGGGCTGCGCCGCGCCGCGGGGCGGCAGGCGGAGGTCCTGAATCGTCTCGTCGAGGACCTGGTGCACATGCGGGGCGTCCAGGAGGCAAGGCTGCGCGAGCTGCTGGGCCACACCCCGATGGAGGTGCTGGTGGGTGCTGTGATCGGCCTCGCCGTCGGCCTCATCCTCTAGTTGCGCCTGGACGTGCTGGTGACGAAGAGCGGCCTGGCGGAATCGCGCGAGCGAGCCCAGGCGCTCATCCTCGCGGGCAAGGTCAGGGTCGCAGGCGAAACGGTGCGCCGCCCGGACCGTTCGGTCAGCGAAGACGCCCTGATCGCAGTCGACTCCGAGCCCGGCTACGCGAGCCGCGGCGCCCTGAAGCTTGCGCCTGCTCTGGACCAATTCGATGTCGACCCCTCAGGCCGTGTCTGCGCGGACATCGGTGCGTCGACCGGTGGCTTCACCGACGTCTTGCTCAGGCGCGGCGCGGCCAGGGTCTACGCCGTCGACGTTGGCCGCGGGCTGCTTCACTGGAGGTTGCGGCAGGACCCGCGCGTGGTCGTGATCGAGCGTGTCAACGCACGCGAGCTCGAGTCCTTTTCCGAGGCGGTGACCCTGGTCGTGATCGACGTCTCGTTCATCAGCCTCGACAGGATCCTGCCGGCGGTCCGGCGCGCCGCGCCCGGGGCCGAGGTGGTGGCGCTCTTCAAGCCGCAGTTCGAGGTGGGCCGGTCGGAGGTGGGGAAGGGGGGCATCGTCCGCAACCAGCCCGCTACCGAGGCTGCCCTGGGGCGCTTTCGCTCCTGGTGCGCGGCAAGCGGCTACACCGTCAAGGGCGAGGCGGCGTCTCAGGTGGCAGGCAGCGAGGGCAATCGCGAGATATTCGTCCACCTGGAGCCGCTCGAGCGGTGAAGATCTGCATTTTGCGTGGACCCGGCGCGGAGCAATCGGTTCTCGACCGCGCGCTCAGGTCGGCGAAGAATCGAAACGCGGAAGCGGTCGAGCTGCAGCGCGACGGCTCTGAGGAGGCGCCTCGCGGGAGCAACCTGATCGTGACCCTGGGCGGCGATGGCACCTTTCTCGCGGGCGCGCGCCTGGCCGCGCCTGCAGGGATCCCGATCCTGGGTGTCAACCTGGGCAGGCTTGGATTCTTGACCGAGGTCGAGGAGCCTGAGCTGGAACGCGGCCTGGAGCATTTCTTCTCCGGCGAATATCGGATCGAAGAACGAAGCATCCTGCAGGTGACGCTGTTCAGCGGCGAGACGGTCCGAGACCGTTCGATCGGGCTCAACGAAGTCGTCGTCGATCACTCGGGCGAGGCACGGATGCTGCGACTTGAGATCGATGTCGGCGGCCAGGCCGTGGGTGTCATCGACGCCGACGGCGCGATCGTGGCGACCGCGAGCGGATCGACCGCATACGCGCTGGCCAGCGGCGGTCCGATCCTGGAGCCGACGCTGCGCGACCTCGTGCTTGTGCCGATGAACCCATTCGCGCTCACGGTCCGGCCGATCGTCTTCGCGCCCGGCCAGGACATCACCCTCAAGGTGGTTCGCGGTCCGGCTGAGATGCGGGTCGACGGCGGGCGGCAGGGTGTGGCGGTGGCAACCGGCGACGTCATCCGCTGCGGATCACACGAGAAGCGCCTGAAGGTCGTGCGGTTCAGCCCACCGGAGAGCTTCTATCAGCGTCTCGGCGACAAGCTCGGTTGGGGTCGCCCGCTAGTTCCGAAGAAGTAACCGATGCTGACACACCTCAAGGTGCGCGACCTGGCGCTGGTCGCGGAATCGACGGTGCGGTTCGGACCGGGTCTGAACCTGCTGACCGGCGAGACCGGCAGCGGGAAGTCGCTGATCATCGACGCGCTGAGCCTTGCTCTTGGCGCCCGCGGCGGAGCCGACCAGGTCAGGCACGGCGCCGAGAAAGCGAGCGTGGAGGCGACGTTCGACTCGGTCGTTCTGTCTCGGGAGCTGGGCAAGCGGACGACCGCAAAGGTCGACGGCCGCCCGGCTGCGCCGGGTCAGCTCCGCGAGCTGGGCGAAAGACTCGTCGCGATCCATGGCCAGCACGCGCACCACGCGCTGCTCGACACCCAAACCCAGACCGAGCTGCTGGACGCGTACGCCGGAGCCCTCGATGCGCGGAGCGCGGTGGCAGCTGCCCACGCGGCGTGGCTCCATGCGGCGAACAATTTGCGCGATCTGGAGCAGCTTCGCTCGCGCGGGCACCGTGAGCAGGAATACCTCCGCTGGCAGCTCGAAGAGCTCCGCACAGTCGATCCGAGACCCGGCGAAGACGAAGCTCTCCGCGCCGAGCGAGCGGCGATCCGTCATGCGGCGCATCTCGGCGAGCTCGGGCAGCAGGCGATTCAGGCCCTGCATGAAGATGGGCTGGCCAGGGCCGCCGTCGCGTTGGAGACCGCTGCGGGCCTGGATGCACGTCTGGCCGACCACGCAGGGCGCCTGCAGGCGCTTGCCGACGAGGCCGCTGACGTCGCCGCCGAAGTCCGGCGCTACGTTGAAGTGCTGGATTCCGACCCTCGAC
>Ga0209690_1000238_pt1 | contig 28923 bp, 28 predicted proteins | sample GraSoiAngelo_150_FD_186164 | JGI IMG/M metagenome (GOLD analysis project Ga0209690, IMG submission 186164) | Grasslands soil microbial communities from the Angelo Coastal Reserve, California, USA - 14_1009_09_40cm (SPAdes) (version 2) | ecosystem: Environmental > Terrestrial > Soil > Grasslands ... | reverse complement strand
CATTCTCGAAGAACTCATATTTGGCGCCGAGTTCGAGATTGCCAAAACCACTCACCGAGCGCTCCCCGTGTGGGTGAAGCACTACAAATGTTTCGCCCGCCTCGATGCCGAAATCGGGCGTGATGCGCTTGGCGATCTCGACCGAGAGCTCGGTGTCTCGCGTCCCGCCTTCGTCCGGCGTGACGATGCTCGAAACGGTCGGAAGCGAAAGCTCATCGGCTACAAACGGATCATCGGTCGAAAGCGTCGCCGGGAAAAAGCGCTTGCCGGCAAAGCCGTGCGAGAGAGCCTTGTCAGTTGAGAGAAAAAGGGCAGTAAGGAACGCAAGTGCCAGCGGCGGGACGCGCAAGAAAATCGAGATAAAGATAGAACGAAGAAAAGATATTTTGATTTTTTAAATTCCTTTGGATTGCGAGGCAGCCACGGATTCTCATCCGGGTCCCTGTGGTATTTGAGCTTCGTGCGCGTCCAAGACGGCGCTGCCTGATGGTAGACTGCAAGCTGCGAGCCGCGCACACGCGCGACGCAGTTCAACCGATGGCCGATTAGCTCAAGAGCATCCGCGGCGGAGGAACCAGCGGCGGTCGCGTAATCGCACAGACCACAAAGGAAATTCTCGCGTACGCGAAACGCACAAAGGGCGGCGCCAAAGAAGTCGTGTGCGGCACACAGATCATGTCGATTTTTGGCGTCACCGACGGGAGATCCGATTTCCTCTCGGAATTTTTTCCGGCATTGACGGCGTGACAAAGCGAACATGGATGGGTGCCGTCAAACGTTTGAGTGATCGCTTGCCGCAGCGGCGCGTGCTTCGAATAATCAATGATCATCGTCGTCCATGCGACCGACTGCAAAGCGATCCAATGCAACCCGATCGCGCAACAAAGCGCGAGAATTGTGGCGATGCGACCAGCGCAGCGAAGCACGACTGCGAGACTAAGTAGCGCTCCGCAAAATGTCAACGACGACGCTGATATGTGTGATGCGCAGCTATGAAGACTGGTAATCGATCCATAAGCATTTGCTGGAACCGGGTTAAATGGCAGGTAACGCCAGAATCTTCGCGCCCGGACTGTTTTTAAACTTGAAACGGAGATTGGGATAAGGCATAAGCGCCGCGCGACTAGCCATGATCCGAAACCTGAAATTAATTCTTACGGTAACTATCTTCGCCTTGAGTCTCGCCTACTCTGCCTGGCCGCAAGTGGGCTTCTCTAACCTTAATGAAGCATGGGGTCCGCGTTATCAGCCCGCGCCTCAAGTTCCATCACTGACCAAACATCCATTTCCGCACGGGGCTGGCCCCGCAGATCGGATCCGCCATTGGAACGAAGTCGCGATTAACGCCAGCGGGCTTGATCACACGCCAGTAGTCGCTGGCGAGAACCGCGTCTTTGGTGAGCAATTTGGGCCGACACGCGCGAGCCGCGCGATGGCGATCGTGCATATCGCAATTTTCGATGCGGTAAATGCAATTAACGGTCGCTTCCAAAGTTATACCGGCCTCCGAAAGGTGCGAGCCGACACCTCAATGGAGTGCGCGATTGCACAAGCGGCGTGCGAGACGCTTGACGCCCTCTTTCCGTCCCAGAAAACAATATTCGATCAGGAGCTGGCTAACGAACTCAGCCAAATTCCGAACAATCATCCTAAAGCCGACGGCATTGGTCTGGGGCACACCGCCGCTTCTGCCATTCTTTCGCTCCGGGCGAATGATGGTTCTCAGCATGCAGAACCGCGGATTGGCATTGAGTTCATCACCAGCAATGCACCCGGTAAATGGCGTCAAGATCCGATCAGTCAGTTCCCTTTAGCGATCGGTGCATACTGGGGCGGGGTCACCCCTTTTGTACTGCAATCCTCGTATCAGTTCCGCGCGCCTGTTCCACCCGCATTGAACAGCGCCGAATACGCAGCCGCTTATAACGCGGTGAAGCTAGTCGGCGGCGACGGTGTGATAACACCGACAACGCGAACCTCAGAACAGACCCACATAGGAATTTACTGGGCCTATGATGGAACACCGAGCTTATGCGCGCCGCCTCGGTTATACAATCAGATCACCATGCATATCGCGGATCAGATGGGCACGAGTTCCAAGGCAACCGATCTGGCGCGATTATTGGCATTGGTCAACGTAGCAATGGCTGACGCCTGTATTTCAGCGTGGGAATCGAAATATTTCTATCAACATTGGCGACCAATCACCGGTATCCGTGAGTCAGACGTCGGCACTGGCCCAACCGGGGCCGGCGACGGAAATTCTGCAACTGTTAGCGACCCGACTTTTACGCCGCTTGGTGCGCCGGCGAGCAATATCAGCGGTCCGAACTTTACGCCGCCGTTTCCATCTTATCCTTCCGGTCACGGCTCCTTCGGTGGCGCGCTTTTTCAAACGCTCCGCAATTTTTACGGGACCGATAACATCGCGTTCACGTTCATTTCCGACGAATTTAACGGGGTCACTCAGGACAACGTCGGAAATATTCGACCGCTAATGCCGCGCAGCTTTTCCTCGCTCTCTCAGGCTGAAGAAGAGAACGGCCAGAGCCGAATCTATCTCGGGATTCACTGGGCATTCGACAAAACGGAAGCCATCGCCTTGGGACGTCGCGTTGCCGATTATGTTTTTGATAATGCGTTTCTCCCTGTGAACACAAGCCAACCGCAGGCTAAATAGCTACCTCGGAACAAAGCGGCCGTTTCCTTCATCGAGATAAATTGTCGAACCGACGCGTGAGATTTTCAGTGATTGCCGCCAGGTTCCCGCGGCGAAATCCTTTTTCACTTCAACTGTTTTAGTTTCCGCACTTGGTTTCGGGATGCTGGCGCCTGTCATTGCCTCAGAAAGAATTCTTCCGTCTAATTGCTGTGGCGCTGTGATTCCAAGAATGCGCAGAATTGTCGGCGCAAGATCGACATTTCCGCTTGGCAGATCATTCCCCTGACCGCGGCGGAAATCCGGGCCGGCTGTGATCAACACGTTGTGCATATCGAACCGGCTGAGGGTCGCGTGCGTCCCCTTTCCTGCTCCGCGTTGCCAATCCGCGTTAATCATTCCCGGAACATCGAATTGATTTTTCGAATCATTCCAGCGGAAAGCCATCACCACATCCGGCGCATGTTGATTGTCGATCTTGGCCTGATCTAGACCGAACGTCCCTTGCATCGGCTCCTTCGTAAAAATGACGCCGGCAAAATCCGATTGTTGCAAGAATTCGACGAGACGACGCGTGATCGTCGCGTTCCGCGCCTGGGGGATCACATAAAAAAGAACGCTGCCGCCGTTTCCGGCGAGCATGATCTCTCCACGTTTCGGCTCGTCTTTGAATTCGGTCTTTGCCTCGAAACCGGCGTCTTTCAGGATTTTTCGCAGATCAACTGATCGCTCGATGGTGGAGAAGCCATGATCAGAAAGGACGAACACGTCGGTTGCTTCACGCGCGTGGTGTCGGTCTAATGCCGCAAGAACTGCTGCGAGATTTTGATCGGAGGATTTGATTGCGGACAGAGCGGCTGGCGCACCTGGTGCAGATTCATGCTCCGTAAGATCTGGCTCTCCCAGCCAAAGAATCGAAAACGCCGGCACACCATCTTTCCAGAGAAAATCGGTCAATGTCTTTGTTGTCCAGGTGTCCTGCTGCAAATGGTTAGATGGGAATGGACCTAGCGCGCCGGTGATCGGAGCAAGTGTACTGCTTGGTAACGTCTTGCCCGCGAAAAGCGTCACGCTGTTTTTCACTCGGGCCTCCGAAGGCCCAAAACCAACCTGCCGATCCAGTAAAAGCCCAACTGTTTTTGCGGTACCGATTGCAGTACGTCCGCCCGCGCGTTGTACCAGTTCAGCAATGGTCGGAACGGAAATGTATTTGCCAGCAGATAGCTCATCGCCTTTCTGAACCGCCGCTGGAGTTTCGACCTCGATTGCTCGCCTGCGATCGATCTCGGGGCGGTACGCATGATTTGCGATCACGCCGTTCTTGCCGGGATAAACACCGGTGACGAGCGCCGTGCCGTTTACGTTTGTTGCGCTCGGATAAACCGCATGGTGATTGCGAAAAGTAACTCCCTCACCGGAAAGTTTCCAGAGCGTTGGGGTGTTTTCTTTCGTTACGAAATCTGGACGCATCCCGTCCCAAACCACGACCACAACATGCCGCCGAACCCGCTCTTGGCGGGCAGCTCCTTCTGAAGGAGCAACACGCTTGTCGAGACCAGACGGATCGAAGGAGCTGGGCGACCCAGCCGGCTGATCCAACCGGCTGCCCTCTGGGCGCGAAGCGGGCCGCTCGAATTTGGCCGGCTCCGCTGCAATGCCCAGCACCTGCGCACCGAAAATCACCGCCAGGCTGAAGGTGAATGTGCGATATTTGCCAATCATGCGATGAGCGCCTGCAGATTACCCAGATTGCCCAGCTTTGGTAGGGCGCGGCCGCCGGGCGCGCCATTTTTCAAAATTCTCTTTGCTGCTGCGTTTTTGCCCGCTGCGGCAGCAGCGGCTCCGCTTATTCCCACCGCACCGGGAACGGCCTGGCAATACAACATGACGGAGGAGGTTGGAAAACGAGTGAGTGTTCGCAACGCAAAACCAGATGCCGAAGGAAAAATCCGTCTGCCGGTGTTGTACCGCATTGATGGCACGGAGGACGTTGACGGAAAAGAGCTTCTCAAGTTCGAAATGCACCGGGCGGGTGTGATCACAAATACGGATCTTCTCAGTGTGGACGAACATGGAATAATTTGCTGGGCACGAATTAATATCGACGGCGAATTGATCAAGCTGAATCCGCCGCAAACGATGATTGCCACCCCGCTCGGACGTGGCGCAAGCTGGAACTTCGACGGTCAGGCTGGCGATTTAAAAGTGCGCCAACATTACAACGTGACCGGCGAAGAAGATGTCGCTGTTCCGGCGGGAAAGTTTCGGGCCTTCCACATTCATGCGGAGCAAATGTCGCCCACCCCGACGACCATCGATCGCTGGTTTGTAACCGACGTTGGAATCGTCAAGGACGTCACCACAACCCGGGCTGCCAATGGCGATTTGCTCCAACGTGTTTCGCTGGAGCTAACAGAGCCACCCAAAATTGCGGATCGGCCGCAGGTGAAAGAGGACGTAGTGCCGAAGAAAATCTCTGTGAGCCTGGCAAAGCAGCGGTTTGGCAAGGCAACCACGACATTTTCGTCGGACACGCTGCGGATTTATGCGCGCTGGCAAGGGTATCGCCTCGGCAAAAGCGCCAAGGTACGCGCCGTGTGGATCGCGGAGAACATCGGCGAGGATTTTCCTCCAGATTACAAAGTGGACGAAGCGTCCGTAATTGCCGAAAGCCTGACTGCTCACGGAGTATTCACGCTCTCGCGACCCGAAGACGGCTGGGCGCCGGGCGATTATCGGGTGGAGTTTTACGTGGACGACGTTTTCGTTGACGCAGTGAAGCTAAAGATTGTGAAGTGAGTGCCGCAAACTTTTTGAGTTGCGATTCTTAAGGGTTTCGCAAGTTCTAAACTTGCGCCGCATTGAATGGATTTTTCTGAATCCAAAGCGAGGCATCGCGGCATCAAAACAACAGGAAGCATATTTCACATGAAGAAGCTCACTATCATATTTCTCGCGGTATGCGTCGTTCTGGCGGTTGGATGCCGGTGGGTGGGAATTCGAGGCAACGGTCACATCGTCACCGACCAGCGCACGATTGAAGATTTCTCGGAGATCTATTCCAGAGGCCCGTTCGAGATCGAATGGCGAGCTGGTTCGCCCGCGGTCAGCATCACGACAGACGAAAATCTTCTTCCTCAGATCGAGACTCGGAAGATCGACAATTACCTTGAGCTGCACACCCGGGAGCAGCTTCGTCCCACGCACCACATCAAAGTGCTCGCTTCCAGTTCGCAACGCATCGGCGCAAAACTCAGCGGCGCGGGCGATTTAACTGTGCCTGCGCTCGCCGGAGGGAAATTCGCCGTGCAATCATCGGGCGCCGCCGACGTGATGCTTGAAGGCGCAGTGGATGAGCTGCTTGCCGATACGAGCGGCGCCAGCGATTTAAAGGCGCGCGCGTTGCAGGCGCGCGTCGTGCAAATCTCCATTACTGGAGCGGGCAGCGCGGTGGTCAACGCAACTGATACACTGCGCGTGGCCATCACTGGCGCGGGTGACGTGACCTACTTCGGCAATCCGAAAACAGTGGAGAAACACATCACCGGTGCCGGTTCGATTCGGCACAAGGAATAACTGGCAACGTTGTAGCGGCGTTTGTGTCAAACGCCGAAACCAATTAGTCAGGTGCTTGGCACAAGCACCTCTACAACGATTTTGTTTCGGACATCATTATCAAGTTAAGCTCGCGGCCATGGAAAATCTTATCTGTATGCAATGCGGAACGCAGTTTGCCGAGACGACGGAGCCGCCGCCGGCCTGTCCCATTTGTGAGGACGAACGGCAGTTTGTTCGTCACGCTGGCCAGGCATGGACGACGCTTAAACGATTAGTGGCGGATCATCACAACCACTTCGAGGATGAAGCGCCGCACCTCCTCGGCATCGGTACCGAACCGGAATTTGCCATCGGCCAGCGCGCGCTGCTCCTGCAATCGCGGGGCGGAAATCTGCTCTGGGATTGCGTCTCCTTGCTGGACGATGAAACCGTCGCCGAAGTAAGCGCGCGCGGCAGCATCCGCGCCATCGCCATTTCGCATCCGCATTTTTACTCGTCGATGATTGAGTGGGGCGACCGCTTCGACGCGCAAATTTTTTTGCACGCGAAAGATCGACAATGGGTGATGCGTCAAAGCCCGCGGATTCAATTTTGGGAGGGAACAACCTTTCCGCTCTGGGATGAACTCACGCTAATCAACTGTGGCGGGCATTTTGAGGGCGGCACAGTGTTGCATTGGCTAAAGGGCGCCAATGGCAAAGGCGCGTTGCTCACCGGCGACATCATTACCGTGGTGCCGGACCGCCGTTACGTCAGTTTTATGCGAAGTTATCCGAACCTGATTCCGCTCGGGCCCGTAGCAATACGCCGCATCGTCGAAAGAGTCGAACCATTCTCATTCGAGCAAATCTACGGCGGCTGGTGGCAGGCGAACGTCCTTGCCGACGCCAAAGCTGCGGTCGCGCGCTCCGCGGAGCGATACTTACGCGCCATCGGGACGTAACCACTGCCCAATCGCAATGGGAAAATCGATCGACGGTGAGAGGGACGCGGTTTGGTCGCACTGAAGCCACGCGGTAAATGACGATGCGATCACGGCTGAAACTAATTATTGCTTATGACGGGACCGGATTTGCCGGCTGGCAGAGTCAATCTCATCGCAACGCGATCCAAGACCATGTCGAACGCGCATTTGAACGCATTAGTGGTGAGTCGGTGCGCGTTCACGGTGCCGGACGAACCGATGCGGGCGTCCACGCCCTGGCGCAATGCGCACATGTCGATCTTCCAGACAATCGGTTATCGGCTGCGCGTTGGACAACTGCGCTCAATGCATTGCTACCACCGGCCATCCGCGTACTTCGCTGCCAATACGTTCCTAAGGATTTTCACGCCCGCCATTCCGCTAAAGGCAAAATCTATCGCTACAGAATCTGGTCTGCTCCCGTGCTACCGCCATTCGAATATGGCCGCGCCTGGCATGTGTCACAGCCACTCGATCTCAAGGTTCTAAAGAAAGCGGCTAAAGCTTTCGCCGGCACTCATGATTTTGCCGGGTTCGCTGCTAATCGCGGCAAGCCAGAGAAGAGCACCATTCGAACAATTTACTCCGTGCGCGTCCGGCGCAACGGTCCCTGTGTCACGATCGATTTCGATGGTGACGGTTTTCTTTACAAGATGGTTCGATTAATTGTCGGCTCGCTCGTCCAATGCGCGCTAGGCAAAATGCGCATCGAAGATCTCACGGAGCGGCTAGACTTCAGCCAGGCCGGGCGGACACGCCTTGCTGCTCCAGCCGAAGGTTTATTTCTTGTTCGCGTGCGCTACTGACAGAGGGAAGCTCCAAAGTTTTTGCAAAGCGGAAACCGGTCTGCCGATAGCCGAGGGCTTCATAAAACCGATGGGCTTCTTCGCGTTCGAATCGCGTGGTTAAAGTCACTCGCGTAACTTTTTTCTTCGCAAAATCTTTCTCCGCAGTCGCAATCAGGGCCCGACCGACACCGCGGCGTCGCTTTTTCTTGGAAACAACAAGGGCGATAATTTTCCCGGAAAGATCGTTATGCTCGTGGCTCATATGCGTCTGCGTGCCGATCATCCCGCAAAGTTCATTGTCGATTTCCGCGACGAACGTGCTGTAGCGCGCCTCGCTCAAGATCGATTTCAAACGCTGCCGCATTTCGGAGCCAGTGGTCTTGTAGCCGAGCTCACACATCAGCTGCGCCAGCTGCGGCGCGTCGCTCAATTTAGCGTGACGAATCGAAACAGCCACGATCAGGCACAACGTCAGTCGTTCATTTCGTATTCCCTCAAGCGCGGCAACAACTGCTCGAGAATGGTCGCCACCGATTCATCGACCGTTTGCTGGTCGGTGCGCACGACGATCTCTGGATCCTCTGGCGCTTCATAAGGTGCATCGATGCCGGTGAACTCCCGGATTTCGCCAGCCCGCGCTTTCTTGTAGAGATTCTTTGGATCGCGCGCCTCGCAAACTTCCAGCGGAGCATCGACGAACACTTCGATAAACTCCGCGTTACCTTCGAGCGCGATCTCGCGCGCACGACGCCGATCCATTCGATAAGGCGAGATGAAGGCGGTGATTACCACCGCTCCGGCATCAGCCATCAGTTTCGCTACTTCGCTTACACGGCGGATGTTCTCCACCCGGTCTTCCGGCGAAAAGCCCAGATTCGAATTTAAACCATGCCGGATGTTGTCGCCGTCGAGCACATACGTATGCATGCCGTGATGGAACAGGTCGCGCTCGAGCGCCTGCGCGAGAGTCGATTTGCCGGCGCCAGAAAGCCCGGTGAACCAAACGACCGCCCCGCGATGACCACTCCGTAACGCGCGCGCGCGCGCCGTAATTTTTCCCTCGGTCCAAAAAATATTTTGGCTCTTTGTGACCTGCCGGTCGGTATAAACGCCGCCGAAAATCGTGCCGCCGCCGCAGATTTTTCCATCGTCCACAATAACGAACCGGCCAAGATTCGGGATGCGATCATGGTTGTCCATTACCAGTGGCCCGCGGGTTTGAATGATTAGTCTGCCGACTTCGTTTCGCTCCAACTGTTCACGTCCGTGCGTCTTTGTCTCCAGTGTGGACGAATCCATTACCCGCTCGATCGACACAATCTGACATTTCACCTCTTGTGTCGCCAGACGCAGATCGTAAAAACGACCAACTCGCAAAGGTTCCCGCACAATCCAAAAGAGATCGGCATGAAACCGATTCGTCTCGATCGGTGTTTCGTTTTCATGCGACGCCACGTATCCGCGCTCGACGAAAATCTGTTCGCTCAATGTGATGCCGATCGAGTCGCCGGCTAGCGCAGGTCCATTTGCTGGCGCCTTCCAACGTTCAATTGTTGCCACGATCGACGACTTGTTTGCCGGCGAAAAGACCAGCTGGTCTCCCACCTGCAGCGTTCCGGTCTCGATTCGCCCCGCAATGATCCGCCGCCCGTCAAAGCGATACACATCTTGAACGCAAAAGCGCAGCGGAAGATCGACATCGGGCTTTTGCGGCTCCAAGAGATCGAGCGCTTCGAGAACGTTCGCCCGGCAATACCATTTCATTTTCATGCTCGCCCTCGCGACGTTCTCCCCCTCTTTCGCCGAGGCCGGAATAAAGGCGTGCGCTTCCAACCCAAGATCGACAAGAAATTTCCGGTAATCCTGCTCTATCTCACGAAATCGCTCCTCGGAAAAATCCACCAGGTCCATTTTGTTTACGACCACGATTAGATGCTTAATGCCAAGCATGCTGAGCAGATAAGCGTGACGGCGGCTTTGCTCGCGCACCCCCTCGTTGGCGCCGATCACAAGTACCGCAGCGTCGGCCCGCGACGCGCCTGTGATCATGTTTTTTAAAAATTCCTTGTGGCCGGGGGCGTCGATGATCGCATAGCGACGCCGCGGCGTTCGAAATGGAATCTCGGTCGTGTCGATGGTGACGTTTTGCTTCTGTTCCTCGAGCAGCGCGTCGAGCAAAAAGGCAAATTCAAATTCCATCCCCTCGGCGGCACAGGCCTTTCTTATCTCCTCGATTTTGCCCCGCGGCAGAGAACCAGTGTCGTGCAGGACCCGCCCAATCAGCGTGGACTTGCCATGATCGACGTGACCGACAAAAACCACGCGCAGCGGCCGCTCCATGTCTGAAATTGGACGTTGGGTGTTGGTCGTTGAGCGTTGGGCGTTCGCTTTTGCGATCATAGAAATCCCTTTGCGCGCAGCTTTTGCATCGCGTTGCGCTCGTAATGGTCTTGTGCACGGCCCGCACGCTCGGTGGTTTTTGTCGCTTCCAGTTCGGCAATGATCTCGTCGATTGTCGACGCTGTACTCTCGATCGGTTGCGTGATGGGGCTACAGCCGAGCGAACGGAATCGTTTGCCGGTTCGCGCGAAATACATTTTCGGAATCGGGATGTTCTCACGCTGGATGTACCGCCAGACGTCCACCTCGGTCCAATCAAGTAATGGTTGGACCCGAACGTGCTCGCCTTTCGCAGCAACCGACGTAGCGAATTGTCCCCAGAATTCCGGCGGTTGATCTTTGTAATCCCATTCGAACTGCGCGTTGCGCGGCGAAAAATATCGCTCTTTCGCGCGCGTCGGATCCTCATCGCGTCGAATTCCCGTGATGAGCGCGTCCCATTTGTGTTCCGCCAGCGCTTGTTGCAACGCCACAGTTTTTAATTCGTGCGTCACCGTCACCGGATCATGCGTCTCGTATCCGATGCCGCGCTTCCGCGCTTCGGTATTGATTTTGACGATCAAATTAAGGTTATGATGCTTGGTCGCCCATTCGCGGAACTGCAGCATTTCGGGAAACTCGTAGGTAGTGTCAATATGCAGAACCGGAAACGGCACGCGTCCGAAAAAGGCTTTGCGGGCGAGCCAAACGAGAACATTGGAATCTTTTCCCATCGACCACGGCATGGCGATGTTTTTGAAAGCGTGATACGCCTCCCGGAAAATGAAAATGCTCTGGTTCTCGAGTTGATCGAGATGTGTACGGCTCAATTCAGTCATGAAATCGTTTTGCTAGAGTCGATTACGAAATTAGCCACAGATGAACACAGATTCATCTTGTTGAGGTGTTCTTTTCGTAATCCGTGTTTCATCCGTGTCAATCTGTGGCTCGTTTTCTCTTGCGAGGGCTGACCGTGATCTTACTGTTCGGTGATGCCGGAAACTCGCTCGACAGCCTACGATTCAAAGATCGAGGGCAACGTGATCTTCACGCGCTTCGATGCGGCGCTCAATTGGGTTCGTAAAAATTCGCTGTGGCCAATGCCGATGGGGCTCGCCTGTTGCGCGATTGAGTTGATGGCGGCAGCCGCTTCCCGCTTCGACATCGCACGGTTTGGCGCGGAGGTGATGCGTTTCTCTCCGCGACAATGCGATGTGATGATCGTTGCCGGCACGGTCACTTACAAAATGGCGCTGGCCGTGAAAAGGATTTACGAACAAATGCCCGAGCCGAAATGGGTGATCGCAATGGGCGCATGCGCATCCACCGGCGGCATGTATCGATCGTACGCAGTGTTGCAAGGAATCGATCAGCTTTTACCCGTCGATGTTTACATCTCTGGCTGCCCGCCGCGACCAGAAGCGCTCCTGGCAGGCTTAATGAAACTCCAGGAGAAAATTTCACGCGAACGTTCGTTGAGGAGACAAAAACCGGAGCTGGTGGAAAGAGTTGAGGAGGCGCTCGCATGACTCGCGATGACGCGCTTGCTTCGTTCAACAAATCGTTCGAAGGAAAAATCCTAAACAAAACCGAATTTTGCGGCGAAACGACTTACACGATCTCGGCGAGCGACCTTCGTGAGATCGCAAAGTTTTGTCAGGACGAACTCTCATTTGATTATTTGATCGACATCACCAGCATCGACAATTTCGGCGAAGAGCCCCGTTTCGAGATCGTTTATCACCTGTACTCAATGCCGCACGCAGTCCATCTGCGGTTGAAGTTAAAAGTCCCGGAGGATGTTGCCGCGGCCGATACCGTTTCCGATATCTGGCCGACAGCGAACTGGCACGAGCGCGAGATTTACGACATGATGGGCATCAAGTTCAACGGCCATCCCAATCTGCGTCGCATTTTGATGTGGGATGGCTATCCCTTCTTTCCGCTGCGAAAAGATTTTCCGCTAGCAGGTTTGCCGAGCGAAATGCCAGACGTCGCTTTCACTAAAGTCACCCCGTTGGAGGGCGGCCCCTTCGTCACCGTCCCGAGCACGGCCACGTCTAAAGATCGCGAACCACGCGCTCGCCCACCGGAATTGTGATGCTGGGCGACGCTCCGCGGAGCCGTCGAATTAGGTCTCATCTCATCGGTGGGTTGGTCTGATCACTGGCAACATACCGATAAATGTTCGGCGCAATCGGGTCACGCTCTACGTACCTTATGAGTACGAGCGCGCAAAGTCTTATCGAGAAAGTAGATTAGAGCTGTGCCCACTACGTAAAGCGCGAATACAGTTCCTGCCACACTCAAACCTGAAATTAAATAATCGGCAGAGGACCAATCAAAATCTCTCAGTAGTCCGCGAAATCCGATAAGTCCCAGCAAATGAAATGAAACGATGTATCCCAAAGCCAGCGCCACAGGTAGGAGAAACAAAGCGCGCCAATTTCTCGCCCCTCGAACTCCACGCCAGAGCAGCAAAGCCATAACGACCAGAGCACAAAACAAAATAACGGGCTTGCCCATTGCGGAAATGCGTGCCTGAGAAATAAGGATGAATGCCGTCAAGAACACTCCTTGAAGGATGGTGGCATTTGACCAAAACGAAAAAGGTTCATCGTGTTGGGATAATTGTTAGGCATTCGGAACGACTGGCCGTCGCACCTTGACATTTTATGCGGCTGAGACGGGTGGGGCGGTTTCGGGTTTTCGCGTCGCGGCCATCACGTCTGGGCGCAAAGTTTCGTCGCGCGGCGCGGCGGGCTTTACGCCATGCTTTGGATATGCGATCCGGCTGTGCAGCATCATCGTGAGCGTGAACCGGAAACGTTCCGCGATAATTTTCAGTTCGCCAAGGGTTAGGTCGCAGTCGTCCAACTGTCGGTCCGCAATGCGCTCTTCGATGAGCTCGTTCACCAGCGATTCGATTTTTTGCGGGGTCGGTTTTTCCAGGCTGCGGGAGGCGCTTTCGACCGCGTCGGCCAGGCTGACGATGGCGCTTTCTTTTGTCTGCGGCTTTGGTCCGCTGTAGCGGAAACTATCTTTGGACACATTGGGAATGTCTTCCTCGCGCAACTTCATGATTTTGCCGCCGGCGCGCGCGTCTTCGTGCTGTTGCAGCGCGCGTTGGTAAAAATAACGGACGACCGAAGTGCCGTGATGCTCCTGGATGATATCGATGATGCGCTGATTCAGTTTGTATTTGAGGGCAAGATCGACGCCTTCCTTGACGTGCGCGATGATGATCAGTGCGCTCATGCTTGGCGCAAGATCATCGTGCGGATTTCGCTCAAAGCTCATGTTTTCGGTGAAGTATTCCGGTTTCACCAGTTTGCCGACGTCATGGAAGTAAGAGCAGACGCGGCAAAGCGTCGCGTTGGCACCGATCGCCTCGGCCCCTGCTTCTGCGAGATTGGCCACGACTAAACTATGATGATACGTGCCCGGCGCTTCGATTGTCATCCGGCGCAATAACGGATGATTAAGATCGGAAGCTTCCAGCCAGGAAATGTCTGTGGTGATTTGGAACAGATGTTCAAGCATCGGCAGCGCGCCGCCGACGATTGTTGCGGTAACGATTCCATTGCCGATGGCGAGAGCGCTTTGCAGCCCGATCATTCCCCAATCGTTAGCCATCGGGAAAAACCAGTTGATTGGTCCGATCAAACCAAATGCCAGCGACAACAGCCAAATGGCGAGCCCAACACCCACGCCAGCGCGAATTAGTTTGCTGCGCCGTCGCACCTGCAACGTAAGAGATACTGCGGCAAATCCGCTGATCAAACTGGTGACGAGAAGCGGCGCGTCAATCGGTCCAAACAAAACGCTGCTCCAAAGACTAACAAAAAACGCCGCGTAGAGGCCATGGTGCCGCCCGAGCAAGACACTTAACACAAGCGGCGCGAAGGCGTAGGGCGTAATCAATCCGCCCATTTCAGGCTTCAGAAAGCTATAGGTCCCGCTATTGCATACTACCAACAACAGTTTTGTCACTGCGAGTTGCACGAGGATGATGCCAAAGATGAGAAGGATCCGCGAGCTTTGCGAAAAGCTTTTAGGCTGATTGATCCAAAGTTGGGTAATGGCTGTGGCCAAAACCAAGAGGGCGATGACAAAATTTTTCGTTGGTTCAGGTTGTTGGCCGCTGAACACGAGAAACGCAAGGCCGCCCGCGAATACTGCAAAGATGAAAAACTTCGCATACGGCGCGTATTCGAGATTGCGCATCAGTTCGCTCCGCGCCCGGCGGCGCCGGGTTTTTCGTGACGCGAGGCCGCGCTTGATGAGACGTGCACGTCTAAGAGAGCGGAACATGTCGATCCTTATTTGCGTTGCGCTGGCGCGGGCGTGCGGTGCTGCTGGTATGCGCTAATGATGGCGCGCACCAATTCATGCCGCACAACGTCGCGCTCGGTGAAATAAACAGTCGCGATGCCGGGAACAGTTTTCAACGCCTGCAATGCCTCAACCACGCCGGAGCGCTTGTTCGCCGGCAGATCAATCTGCGTCACATCGCCGGTCACAACGCATTTGGAATTCAAACCGATTCGTGTCAGCAACATGAACATTTGCTCGGTTGTCGTGTTTTGCGCTTCGTCCAGAATCACAAATGCATTGTTCAAAGTGCGGCCGCGCATGTATGCCAGCGGGGCGACTTCAATAGTTTGGCGCGCAATTGCCCGCTCCATTTCCTCCAGCTCCAGCATATCGCGCAACGCATCATAGAGAGGACGCAGATAGGGCGTAATCTTTTGTTCCAAGTCACCGGGGAGAAATCCCAGCGCCTCGCCAGCTTCGACGGCCGGACGCGTCAGGATGATGCGGTCCACCTGTTCTTTCTTGAGCGCGGCCACGGCCATCGCCACGGCGAGATATGTCTTTCCCGTGCCGGCCGGGCCGATTCCAAACACAACGTCGTGCTTTTGGATGGCTTCAACATACGCGCGCTGATTTGCGCTCCGCGCGACGATCGGAGGCTTGCGCAACGAAGTCGTGATTTTTGTCGAGGCAAGGTCACCCAGGTTCTGATCGCGTGCTTGCGTCACCGAGTTTAAAGCATAATTGAACTCGTGTTTTTGAATCTCGACACCTCTTTGCCGCGCCTTATCGAGTTGCTCAAACACCTGCTGCGCCTTATCGATGCGTCCCGGTTCGCCTTCCAATTTCACCCAACCTTCGCGTGTGGTCACCTTCACGCCAAGAGATTCTCCGAGAGTTTTCAAAAGTTTCAGATCGTTGGCGTAGAGTGACTGTAAGGCGCGTGGGCTTTCAAACTGCAGGGTACGCGTCTCAGTCATAATCAACTCGTGGCACCGGCATATTGTGCCGATGGAAGATTGGCTGGAAGCCAGTGCCACTTAACCTAGCGGAAACCATACACCAGCGCCCAGTGGGTGCGTTCCTCGGGTGATTCCTCGACGCTCACGATGATGAAGTAACTGCCAGTAGCTTTCGGAATAACGTGCGCAGCCGCGAAGTGACCTTTCTCCCATCCATCTGGCTCTTCTGCCAGTTTCCCATCGGAGTCATAAATATGCACGGAAATCTTTGCACGTTCGACTTCTGTGCCCAGCCAAAACCAGTATTCGTTCCCTTTGAACAACTGCTGGCGCACGGCTTTTTTTTCCCCGGAACCAAGATCGCCTCCCCAATAGTCCTCGCGCACCTGAAATCCCTGTTTGACGTAAGGTTCGGCCGCTTGGAGCGCGAACGACTGGGCGTCATCGACCGATGCAAAAGCCGCCGGCTGAAATGAACCAAGCATTACAAGCAGAATGACTTGGCAAAAGAGGGTTTTGACGAAAGGCGTCATCGAAAATTCCTAATCTCTAGTCACAATACCGTTGCCAAGCCGCGTCGTGATCTCGCTGATTTTCTTTACTGATGCGGGAGAAATTCGCGCGTTACCCACGTCGATCAGAGGCTTGACGTCCACCAGGGCTTCCTGGATTTCGTGGATGATCGGGAGATTAAACTCCGGCATCGCCTGCAACCTGGTTTGAAAATAGGAAAGCAGATCGGGCTGATGCAGCAGCTCGGCGCCGTCGGCGGAAAAATGCTTTGTCACGACCGAGGTCAATACTTCCGTGCCACGAAGCCATCCGCCCAAACTGACCAGCTGCGATAATTTTTCATCGTGTACCTCGTTCATTGCCTGCTGCACGCTGTTCTGCGTTCGGTCGAGTTCCTGCCGCACACTTTCCCAGTTGCGCTTGTCCGCCGCCTCGATGATCGCTTTAGAATGCGGCGTGATGGAGTTTCCCACGCCGATTCCTTTGGCCAGTGTCAGGACGCGTTGCCCAATTTCTTTAACAGCTGGCGCATCCTCTGCTTGCACGGCCACAAAACCATCGGCAATCACCGTCCCCAGCAAAAGAGCGATCCGTGGCCGCTCGGTAAAACTCGCGCCCTTATCGGTTCGAACGTGTTCCTTCCAGTTGACGGCGCCCAGTTTGTTCAGCGCGCCGAAGATTTCGTTCGGCAGCGGAACGACGACGTCTTCCACCGTTTTTGATAATTGTTTAATATCGATACGTTGTGGCGCCTGCGCGCCATGGGCGCACAGCGCAAGGCCGGTCACGACGATCGCACTCAGCTGGAGATGTTTAGTGAACGTAAGCATTGGCATTTTCGACTATTGATTTCGTATTCGTATTCAGGATTAGTGGAGCAATCTTAAACAGAACCCGCCCCGCGCACAAACGCCGTCCAGAATATTTTGACTTCCTTGAATCGAACCACTGCGCTGCCTCGGCGGCATCATGCGCATTTTTTATGAACTTGATTAGGCTACATGAGCTTCTGGGTCGCGCGCCATCAAAGCGAATACTCGTAATCGGCGATTTGATGCTCGATGAATTCGTGTGGGGCAAAGTAGGTCGGATTTCGCCCGAGGCTCCTGTGCCGGTTGTCGAGGTAACCGGCGAGTCATTTTATCCAGGGGGAGCGGCCAATGTCGCCCGCAACCTGCGCGAATTCGTCGAGCATGTTGAGGTGATCGGCTTGCTCGGCAAAGACGCCAGCGGTCGCCAGCTCCGCGATTTATTAGCCCAACAGAAGATCGACATCTCCAACGCCATCGAGGATGAGACGTTTCGCACGATTGTGAAAACACGCATCATCGCCCGCCACCAGCAGGTTGTCCGTGTCGATCGCGAGCAATTCACCCCGCCGTCGACGGCACAAATCCAACAAGCCGTCGAAGCCGTTCGAAGAAACCTCACACATATCGACGCGATCATCTTTGAAGATTATGGCAAGGGCTTCTTAACGACTGAATTGGTTTCCCAAATTGCGTACACCGCTCGAAAGAAAAATAAAATTGTCGCGGCTGATCCTAACCCGCGGCAGGACGTCGATTGGCACGGTGCCACGGTGGTGAAACCAAACCGCGCTGAAGCCTTCCTGGCGTCAGGCGTTCCGTGGCGGGATCCAGATGAAGCTCCGGCCGAAGACGTCGATCTTAGGAGGGCCGGTGAAGCGTTGCTTAAAAAATGGGAGACAAGATATCTTCTCGTCACGCTCGGCGAACACGGCATGATGCTTTTCCAGCAGAATAAAGCGCCGCATTACATTCCAACGAAGGCGCGGCAGGTTTTCGATGTCTCAGGCGCGGGCGACACCGCTATTGCTCTCTTCACCCTTGGACTGGCCTGCGAAGCGACTCCGATTGAAGCAGCGGAGATTGCCAACCATGGAAGCGCTGTTGTAATCAGCAAACTTGGAACAGCGACCGTCACCCGAGACGAACTTATCGCCAGTTTCCGGAAGGACAGCGAACATGACTGATGGGGCGTCGCCTGCCATCTTTGTCGATCGTGACGGAACCATCATGGAGGATCGCGATTATTGTTCCGACCCGAAAGACGTGAAGATTTTTCCCGGCGTGCCGGAAGCGCTGCGTCGTTTGAAATCGAACGGGTTTAAACTCATTATCATTACCAACCAAAGCGGCATCGGGCGCGGGTTGTTCACGGTCGAGCAATATCGCGCGGTTGAAGCCGAAGTCTTGCGGCAATTAGGCGCTGGTTTAATCGATGCGACTTATTTTTGCCCCGACGTTCCCGGGCAGCACTCCAGTTGTCGCAAGCCCGCGCCGGGAATGATCGTGGAGGCGACCCAAGAACACCAGATCGATCTTTCCCGTTCGTTTTTAATTGGCGATAAGGAGATCGACGTCGAATGCGGTCACAACGCGGGCGTACGCGCGATCCGGGTTAAGACCGGACCTCAATGCGATACGACCGACAGCACCGCAGATTGGATTGCCGAGGACTTGCCCACAGCGGCAGAAATTATCTTGAGTGCGACGTCATGGTAGCGTCGTCATCCCGAGCCGCGAAGGAACCACAGTGCCGCTCCTGGCAGGCAAACGCTCAGTCGCAACCCCGACGCATGAATAAGGTACTGGGCGTTATTCCCGCTCGGTGGGCTTCCACGCGTTTTCCGGGAAAACCGCTGCATCTCGTTGCTGGTAAGCCTCTTCTACAGCATGTCTTGGAACGATGTCGGGAAGCGAAAAATCTGAACTCGGTGATCATCGCCACTGACGATATGCGCATCGCGAAGTTCGCTTTCGAGTGGGGCGCGGAAGTTGCCTTGACTTCGCCCAGACATCGCAGCGGGACCGATCGGGTGGCGGAAGTCGCAAAAAAGGCAACCAAATTCGACTACATCATCAGCATCCAGGGCGATGAACCGCTGGTCGATCCACATTTAATTGACAAGCTTGTCGAAAAACTCCACTCAGATCGCAAGATCGACATCGTTACTGCGGCGCATCCGTTTGAGAACCCCGCCGAAGCATCTTCTCCACACCAAGTGAAAGTGGTTGTGGATGCAAGCGGCCGCGCACTCTATTTTTCCCGCGCTGCGATTCCCTTCCCGCGCAGTCCTTCGAAGATAAAATACCTTCGCCATCAGGGTATCTACGGTTTTCGGCGCGCGGTGCTCTTGCAGTTTGTAAAATGGAAAACGAGTCCACTGGAGCGCGCCGAGTCGCTGGAGCAATTGCGCGCGTTGGAAAATGGTGTAAAGGTTCATGTGCTCATCACTGACAAAGGATCGCCCGGCATAGACACGCCCCAAGACGCACACGCGTTGGAGCAAAAACTGGTTCGCGCACAACGGAGGGCTTTCTCCAGATGAAATACATTTTCGTCACCGGTGGCGTCGTTAGTTCGTTAGGCAAAGGCCTGACTGCGGCTTCGCTCGGCACACTACTGGAAGCGCGACGTCTGCGCGTCGTTCTCCAGAAGTTCGATCCTTATCTCAATGTCGATCCGGGAACGATGAACCCGTTCCAGCATGGCGAAGTTTATGTGCTCAACGACGGCGCTGAGACTGATCTCGATCTTGGCCACTACGAGCGCTTCACCAACTGCGTCCTGACACGACATAACAACCTGACCAGCGGCCAGGTTTACGAGACTGTAATTTTAAAGGAGCGGCGGGGCGATTATCTCGGCAAGACTGTGCAAGTGATCCCCCACGTCACCGATGTAATTAAAGATCGCATCCGCGAGATTTCCGATGAGAGCAAATACGACGTCGTCATCACGGAGATTGGCGGCACGACGGGCGACATCGAAGGTCTTCCGTTCCTTGAGGCGATCCGGCAGTTCATTCTCGAAGTCGGCCCGCAAAATGTGGTGAACATGCACGTCACGCTCGTTCCGTACATTAAGGCCGCGCACGAGCTAAAAACAAAGCCGACCCAGCAAAGCGTGGCGAAGCTGCGCGAGATCGGTTTGCAGCCGCAGGTGCTGATTTGCCGCACCGAAAAACCGCTCGACCGCGATGTCCGTCGGAAATTGTCGATGTTCTGCAGCGTTTCCGAGAAAGCGGTGATCGAAGAGCGCGACGTCGAGCACACGATTTACGAAGTGCCCCTGACCCTGCACGCGGAGGAGCTCGACAAACTGGTGTGCGATCTTTTGCATCTGGAAACGCCCGAGCCTGATCTGGCAGACTGGCGGAAATTCGTCGAGCGCGTGGTCAGCCCAAAAAAGCGTGTCAAAATAGCCGTGGTCGGTAAATACATGGACGTCCGTGACGCCTACAAAAGCATCTACGAATCACTCACCCACGCGGCGGCGAGCCAAGACTGCGGAATCAATCTCAAACTTATCGACGCCGAATCGCTGGAGCATGGCGTCGATGGCCACTTGAAAGATGTGGCCGGCCTCCTGATCCCCGGCGGATTCGGCGTTCGCGGAGTTGAAGGAAAAATCAAAGCCGCTCGTTTTGCGCGCGAGCACAAGATCCCGTACCTCGGTCTTTGCCTCGGCATGCAAGTGGCCACGATTGAATTCGCGAGAAACGTCTGTGGGATCAAAGACGCAAACAGCACCGAGTTCGACAAGGACACCCCAGAGCCAGTGATTTCGCTGCTGGAAGAGCAGCGCGGCGTTCGTAACAAAGGCGGGAGCATGCGGCTAGGCACATGGCCAACAAAGATCGTCCAAGGGACTCTCGCGGAAAAAATCTACGGGGAAACCGAAGTGACTGAGCGACACAGACACCGGTATGAGTTCAACATGAAATATCGCGACCGAATGAACGCCAATGGCTTTGTGATTTCAGGAACATCACCCGACGGCACCCTCGCGGAATTGATCGAGCTGCGCGACCACCCTTACTTTCTCGGCTGCCAGTATCATCCCGAATTCCAAAGCAAACCAAATAAGCCGCACCCGCTCTTCAAAGGATTCATTCAGGCGTGTCTTGTCCATCCGACAGTTCGTGCGCCGCGCGTTGCAGCCGATCCAGAATCGCCGCGCCGAGTCCCTGAGAGGGAACTCGTTCCGCAACGATAAGATCGAGGTCGGATTGATCGAGCTCGCGCAGATACCGGAAAAGGTTCGCAGCCGCCTCGCGAAGGTCTTGTCGTTCGCTCAAGTGGTGAACTGCCGCGAATTTTTCTTTGGATTCGACAGGATGCCATGCCAGCAAGCCGACGCGCTGATTTTTCTTGGGCGAAAATGACCTGACATCGTCGATCACACATAGCGGCGTTTTCGGCGCGTAATGCGTGGGCAGTTGCCCCGGCACGGAAATTTTCGTGGCATCGGCATCTTGCCAATGGACCATTGGCTGGAAGCCAATGCCACGCAGCTGCTCCTCGGTGACCGGTCCACGGCGCAAAATCTCGATCCTTCGACTGCGCTCGGGACAAGCCTTGCTGTCACGAAGAGTGATAATGGTCGATTCAATTCCATGCTCCGTTGGACCTGCATCGATGATCAACGGGATTCGTCCGTCGAGTTCATCCATGACGTGCTGTGCGGTCGTGGGACTGACACGACCGAATCGATTCGCGCTCGGCGCAGCCAGCGGCTGATCCAATTCACGCACGATTTCAGCGAAAACCGGATGCGCGCTGATTCGCACCGCGACCGTGTCGAGACCTGCAGTCACAATCTCAGGGACGACCTCGCGTTTCAGCAAAACCATCGTGAATGGTCCAGGCCAAAATTTGGCGGCTAGTTTAAAGATCAGTTGCCGATCATCGGCCGGAAGATGGACAATTTTCTCGAGCCAGTCGCGGCTCGGCAAGTGGACGATGAGCGGATCGAAGCGCGGACGCTCTTTTGCTTCAAAAATTTTCACGACCGCAATCGGGTTCAGCGCGTCAGCAGCGAGACCGTAGACGGTTTCCGTGGGCAACGCGACAATCTCGCCTTTACGCAGCAGTTCAACCGCCGCAGCGCGGTCGGTTGAAATCACCGTTTTCACTTTGGCAACTTCGCGGCCAATACCGCTTCGGACTGTTTTTTGCGGAATGTCTCTAATTTTTGGCGAATCATCTTGTCGGATGTGGCCAGAAACGCAGCGGCGAGAAGCGCCGCATTTTTTGCGCCTGCTTCGCCGATCGCCAATGTGCCAACGGGAATCCCTCCGGGCATTTGGGCTGTCGATAAAAGCGAGTCGAGCCCCTGGAGCTTCGATTGGATTGGAACACCGAGAACGGGCAGCCACGTGTGAGCAGCAATGACTCCGGCCAAATGCGCTGCGCCGCCCGCGCCGGCAATGATGACTCGCAAGCCACGATCAGCTGCTTTGCGCGCAAACTCTGCGGTCGCATCGGGGGTGCGATGAGCGGACAGCACGCGCGTTTCATTTGGCACACCAAGATCATCAAGCGTTTCCGCGGCATGTCGCATCGTTTCCCAGTCCGATTTACTACCCATGATAATGGCGACTAGAGGAGAAGATTTTTGCGCTGGCATAGGGTTCTTTTGAAGCTCTAATGTCAAGACCCCAAGCTCCAGAGAAGCTCGAAGTTATCAAGCTCCAAAACAGAAAGGAGCGATTTGAGTTTCGAATTTCAAATTGCGCTGGATGTTGGAGCTTGAAGTCTGGAGCGTAAGCATCATGAATCGAACCGGCAAATCGATCGTCCTCATCGGGATGATGGGCGCAGGGAAATCCTCCGTTGGGCGTTGCCTGCACCGGCGGACAAGGCTTGCCTTGCTCGATACGGACGACATTGTTGCTTCGAAATTCGGAATTTCGATCCTGGAAATCTTTTTCAAATATGGGGAGCAGCGTTTCCGTGAAGCGGAGACTCAAGCACTTCGTGGACTGGCACCCGCGACACAGGCGATCATCGTTACGGGTGGCGGAATCGTACTGCGCGAAGAGAATGTCGATCGTTTGAAGCGCCTTGGGATACTGATATGGATCGACGCCAACGAAAAAACGCTTTTCGAACGCGCTTCACGAGCGGCGAATCGACCATTGCTGGAAGGCGACAATCCAAGAGAAGCGTTTGCACAAATGTTACAGGCACGGCTGCCACTTTATGCGAAGATTGCACATCTCCGCGTCGATACATCGGTGCTCACCGATGAAGAAGTTGCTGTGGCAATTTTGAGTAAGCTCAGAAGACTTGATCGTAACCCGGGGCTGGGATTATCGATCCCGGCTACAGCGCAATGATTCACACTTCGAGAACGGAATTGAAAGCGCAGCTCGTGTCCTTTGCGCGGCAGATTGGTTTCGATTCGTGTCGCATAGCGGTTTGCAACCCTCCCGCGCACGCAACTGAATTTCGCAAGTGGTTGCGCCAGGACGCACACGGCGAGATGAATTACATGAAACGCGGCGAAGAAAAGCGTTGCGATCCGCAGAAGGTTTTGCCTGGCGCTAAGTCGATTGTGGTTTTGGCGCTGAATTATTTCCAGGGTGACGTGCCAGCAGGCGACATCCGCCTTAGGCGGGCCGCTACAGAAGATGGAAAGCGTGGACGCATCGCTCGATACGCTTGGGGTGATGATTACCACGATGTAATCAGAGAGAAGCTGGACAAGGTGGATAATTTTCTTCGTCGTTTCGGTGGAGAGCAGAAATGTTACGTCGATACTGGCCCGATCTTGGAACGCGATCACGCGGCTAAGGCCGGAATCGGCTGGCACGGCAAAAACACCATGCTGATCGATGAACGGTTCGGGACATGGTTCTTTCTCGCGGAAATCTTGACGACGCTCGAATTGCCGCCGGATCGGCCAGTTCCCGACCGCTGCGGAACGTGTGAGCGTTGCATCAAAGCGTGCCCGACGGGGGCAATCACTGCTCCGCATCGACTCGATGCGCGCCGCTGCATTTCTTATCTGACGATCGAGTTAAAAGGCTCCATTCCACTGGAGCTTCGCCCGCTTATCGGAGATCGGATTTTCGGTTGCGATGATTGTCTGGACGTGTGTCCATGGAACCGGTTCGCTCAGGTTTCCCACGAAACAGCTTTTTCGGCACGCCAATCGACGACCGCCATGTCGTTGCGGGAATATTTGCAACTGAATGACGCAGAGTTCCGCGGATTTTTCAAAAATTCACCGATCAAACGAATCAAGCGTCGCGGCTTTCTGCGCAATGTGTGCGTCGCGCTCGGCAATGTGGGCGATCCATCCGACCTTCCGGCGCTCGAACGCGCCGCAGCGGACCCGGAACCACTGATCGCAGAGCACGCGATGTGGGCAATTCAGCGCATTCGAGAACGGATTAGGGAACCACGGCCCAAACTTTGCTGAATCCAAACGCAATCTTCGGTGCATCTCATTGTCGATGACGGTGAACGGGTGCGTTTTGCGAAAGTCTAAAGTGAGATAGTTTCCGTGCGGCTCAGTGAGCATCGTATGCATCAAGCCTTGACCACTCCCCCACTTGCCCAAGACGCGAAAAGGCGGCGTTTGCGTCGCAAACGCAATATTATTTTCGGCGCGGCTGGCGCGGTCTTGCTTCTGATTATTGGACTATTCGTTGCAAGCAAACGCGAGAAGCCAATCCCCGTCATGACTGAAAAAGCGATTCGCAGAACAATTCTGCAGACAGTTTCCGCCACTGGAAAGATACAGCCGGAAACCGAAGTGAAAATCTCGCCGGAGGTCGCTGGCGAAATCATCGAATTGCCAGTTCAGGATGGCATGCAGGTAAAAAAGGGAGACCTGCTGGTGAAGATTAAACCGGATTCATACAAAGCGCTGCTCGAGCAGCAAGAGGCGGCCATCAGTGCCGCTAGGGCCACCAATCTTCAGCAAAAAGCGACAATGATGAAGAGCGAGCATGATTTTAAGCGAGCGGAAGACTTGTTCGGTAAAAAGCTGATTTCAGAGCAGGAATACAATGCCGCGGAAGCAGCTGACGATGTGGCAAAGAATACTTACGAAAGCTCGCTGCATGAAATCGAACGCGCACAGGCCAGCTCGAGTCAGGCGCGTGATCAGCTGTCCAAGACAACGATCTATTCGCCGATGGACGGAACGGTCACCGTTTTGAACAGCAAACTCGGCGAACGCCTTGTTGCCACTAATCAATTCGCTGGAACCGAAGTGATGCGCGTGGCCGACCTAAGCCATATGCAGGCGGTGGTCGATGTTAACGAAAACGATGTCGTCAACGTGAAGCTGGGCGATAAGGCTAGCGTGAAAATCGACGCGTACGCAGGTCGCAAATTCAAAGGAGTCGTGCAGCAAATTGCAAACACCGGGAAAACGACCGGCGCCGGCACACAGGAGGAAGTGACAAATTTTGAGGTGAAGATTCGCATCGACGATCACGATGTGGTGTTGCGCCCGGGACTGAGTTGCACCGCCGATGTCGAAACGAACATGGTCAAAGATGCAGTCGCAGTACCAATGCAGAGCGTCACGATTCGCACGGGCGACACCAACCTGAGTCCGGAGGAGATCGAAAAACAAAAACAAAAGATCGCGGCGCGTGACAAAGGTGACAACAACGCGGAGTTCAGCAATGAGCGTCTGGAGAAACAGGCGCAGAAAGAAGAACGCGAAAAACTCGCCAAGGTCGTTTTTGTCAAGAACGGCAACAAGGCGCACTTGGTGAAAGTGGTGACGGGCATCGCGAACGATTCCTACATGGAAATCAAGAGCGGCATTCAACCGGGTGACGAAGTGATCTCAGGTAGTTACAGCGCGATCAGCCGGAAATTGAAAGACGGCGCTAAAGTGAAGATCGACAAAGGAGCACTGAAGTGACGAGTGATCTGTGATCTGCGCGTCTGTTTTACCGCTCACTGTTCACCGATCACCGTTCACTGCGTCATGCTCTCGCCATGAATTACAATGACAGTCGCCCCGCCGGTCCGGTGATGATCGACATTGAGAACATCACCAAGGAATATGTGATGGGAGAAGAGATCGTTCACGCGCTGCGCGGCGTGTCCTTGCAAATTCGGAGCAATGAATACATCGCCATCATGGGTCCGAGTGGCAGCGGCAAATCGACATTGATGAACATGCTTGGATGTCTCGATACGCCAACTTCCGGCCGCTATGAATTCAACGGCCGAGACGTTTCCGTGATGAACGATGATGAACTGGCAGCCATTCGCAACCGCGAGATCGGATTTGTTTTTCAAACGTTTAACCTTCTTCCGCGCGCGGACAGCTTGCGGAACGTCGAGCTCCCGCTTGTTTACGCGGGAATCGACCCGGAAACGCGCAGGGAACGCGCCGCACGCGTGTTGCAGGACGTGGGACTCGGGGACCGATTGCATCACAAGCCGAACGAGCTCTCCGGCGGGCAGCGCCAGCGCGTGGCGATTGCGCGTGCTTTGGTGAACGATCCATCAATTATTCTGGCCGATGAACCGACCGGCAACCTCGATTCCAAAACCGGCGAAGAAATCATGGCGCTCTTCGAAAGTCTCTATCAACGCGGGCACACGATTATTCTCGTCACGCACGAAGCCGATATCGCGCGCCATGCGCGGCGCACGGTCCACTTGCGTGACGGACTGATCGAAAGCGACGGTGGCGCACATATTCCTGGGCTCGAATCGGTTGCATTGAGCCGATGATTATTGTCGCAAGACTTTTACGCACGATTGCCTTTCTGGGGAGCACAGGTCGCTGGCCTGTAGTTCGCGGCAGCTTGCCGCGAACATTCATTGCCTTCACAGCACCGTGGGATACAAAAATGCATTCGGCGAGGCTGCCTAATGCTGCGGGCTGGCAGCCTGCGCTCCCCAGAACATGAAACGTTTCGCCTACGAGCTAAACGAAAGCTGGAAGATTGCCGTGGCACAGATGCGTTCGAACAAAACGCGCTCAACGCTCACCGCGCTCGGAGTCATCATCGGGATTGTCGCCGTGACGCTTATGGGCACTGCCATCGCCGGAATCCAGATTGGGTTCGACAAGAGCATGGCCGTCTTCGGCGACGACGTGCTCTACGTCGAGCAATGGCCGTGGAAGCCTGTGGATGATTGGTGGAACTATCGCGACCGTAAAAAAATCAAGACAGAATATGCGGAGCCAATCAACCACATGATCGCAGCAATCCCCAATTCAAATCTCCTCGTGGCGGTGCCGACTTCCAGTCTCATTCGCAATGTGAAATACGCAGATAACGAAGTAAGCAACGTTCTGATCAGAGGCACCGTGTCCGACTACCTCATTACTTCCACGTTCGATTTCAAAGAAGGCCGCTTTTTCAACGAACTGGAGTCGCGCAGCGGCACCAATGTCTGTGTAATCGGCTACGACGTGGCCGACGCACTGTTTCCTTCCGAGAGCCCGATCGACAAGTCAGTTTTGATTAACGGGCAACCGTTCAAGGTGATCGGCGTGATCTCGCGGCAAGGGACATTCCTCGGACTATTCAGCCTGGATGCGATTGTGGTGATGCCGTTGCCGGCGTTTCAAAAATATTTCAGCGCCAAAAGCGACTCGGACATCCTCGTGAAAGTGAAGGACAAAACCAAGTTGGCCGAAGCGAGAGACGAGCTGACCGGCATCATGCGGCGTGTCCGTGGACTGCCACCGGAGAAAAAAGACGATTTTAGCATCAACGAACAACAGGCGCTCAAAAGTACGCTGGGTCCAGTCAAAAACTCGATCGCGATTGCCGGGCTTTTCATTACTGGCCTCTCCCTTTTCGTAGGCGCAATTGGGATTATGAACATCACGTTTGTCAGCGTGAAGGAGCGCACGAGAGAAATCGGAACACGCAAGGCGCTCGGGGCACGCAGACGCACCATTCTTCTTCAGTTTCTTATCGAGTCCACGGCGCTGTGCCTGCTCGGCGGCTTCCTCGGACTCGCGTTTGCTTATCTAATGTGCTCTGGCATCGGCAAAGCTTTTCCATCTTTTCCAATTGATTTTTCGCTCGGGCTTGTGGTTATAAGCATGATCGTCTCAATACTGACTGGTCTCTTCTCGGGCTTTGCCCCAGCCTGGACAGCCTCGCGCCTCGATCCAGTCGCCGCCCTCAGATATGAATAGACATTCAACCGCAGAGAACGCAGAGGACGCAGAGACTGTGAAAAATTTAAATGAACTGACCGATGCAATCATCGGCGCTGCGATTGAAGTTCACCGCGCGCTTGGACTTGGATTACTGGAATCGACTTACGAAATGTGTTTATGTCAAGAGTTAAGCATCCGCGGTCTTCGCTTTGAGCGACAAGTTTCGATCCCAATCGAATACAAAGGCGTCAAACTAGAGTGTGGATATCGCGCAGATCTTATCGTTCATGGGCGGGTTCTTGTTGAGATCAAAGCAATTGATTCGCTGCTACCGATTCATGAAGCCCAATTGCTAAGCTATTCGAAGCTCGGTGGCTGGAAAATCGGATTGCTCATCAACTTCAATGTCGAGCTATTAAAGCACGGGGTACGCCGACGCGTTCTCGGGCTTGTTGAAGAGATCAGCTTATGATTCTCCTCCACGAACTCTGCGTCCTCTGCGGTAAATAGATTCACCATGTTATTCGGCGAAATCATAAAAATGGCACTGGCCTCGCTTGGCGCGAACAAGCTGCGCGCTGGTCTGACCATGATCGGCATCACCATCGGTGTTTTCTCGGTCATTTCAGTAATGACTGCGATCGGCGCACTGCAATATTCGATCGAAAACGGTATCAGTTTTCTTGGCTCAAACATTTTCCAGTTCGCCAAATACCCGGTAAACGTCGAAGCCGGCGGCAGCGTGAAGAAAAAATATCAGAACCGCCGCAACATCACTTATCGGGAAGCCAGGCGCTATTACCAGTTGATGGAGGGACAGGCTCGGGAGATTTGCCTCAAGAGCTTCGGTCGTGATCTTAAGGCCCA
>Ga0209690_1000235_pt1 | contig 29050 bp, 25 predicted proteins | sample GraSoiAngelo_150_FD_186164 | JGI IMG/M metagenome (GOLD analysis project Ga0209690, IMG submission 186164) | Grasslands soil microbial communities from the Angelo Coastal Reserve, California, USA - 14_1009_09_40cm (SPAdes) (version 2) | ecosystem: Environmental > Terrestrial > Soil > Grasslands ... | reverse complement strand
GCTATCATCTGACGGAATTGAAAGCGGTATCGTTGCACACGGTTGATTGCGGCGGTCAGACGAATCAGTGGCAGGAAACGATCGCCCAACTCTGGGTGCCTTCCGATCCGGATCCCGTTTACATGACCGTCGGGAAGTTCCTGAAAATTTTCGACAAAGTCGGCGGCATGATTCCGCTCAATCTGGACACGGAAATTCGAATCGAGTACGGCGACGATAATTTCTTTCCATCGACATATCACGTCGACTCGGTCGCCCAGGAGCAAGGCGTCACCCGCGTGTCGCTTGTGCCGCCGGCCACAACCTGCAAAGCGCGCGACCGTAGAATTGCGCTTTTAAAAACGGACTCATGCTGTGCAAACGCGACTGCGCCATGCTGTTCGACTTGAGCCAAGCTGAAGTTTTTAAGATCGACATCGACTGATCGCGCTTTTTCAATCGCGCAATGAAGCGCGCAATTTTCTGTTTCAGCTTACGACAAGCGTCTCTATCCTTGCCGCTGACTTCGATGTCATTATTAAGAACGGCGCGGTCTACGATGGTAGCGGCGGTGAAGCGCAACATGTCGATCTTGCGATTCGCGGCGATCGCATCGCGGGAGTGGGCGATTACAAAAACGCAAAGGCGAAAACGGTTATCGATGCGCGCGGGCTGGCGGTCGCGCCCGGTTTTATCAACATGCTTTCCTGGTCGACCGAATCGCTAATCCAGGATGGCCGCTCGCAAAGCGAGATTCGCGAGGGCGTCACCACCGAGATCATGGGCGAAGGCGAGTCGATGGGTCCGCTCAATGAGGAACTTAAAAAGCGGATGTTGCGCGAGCAGAGCGACATCAAGTTCGACATTAAATGGAACACGCTCGCTGAATATTTGCAGTATCTCGAAAAGCGCGGCATCTCCTGCAACGTCGCTTCGTTTATTGGCGCCGCCACGATCCGCGAAAATGTGATCGGATTCGAAGACAAAGTGCCCACGGCGGAACAGCTCGACCAAATGCGCGAGCTGGTGCGCAAAGAAATGGAAGCGGGCGCGCTCGGCATCGGGACGGCCCTGATTTATCCGCCGGCGTTTTACTCGAAGACCGACGAACTGATCGAGCTCTGCAAAGTCGCCGCCAAGTACAAAGGCAAATACATCTCGCACATGCGGAGCGAAGGAAACCAATTACTTGAAGCGTTCGACGAATTACTCCGGATCAGCCGTGAAGCGGGAATTCCGGCCGAGGTTTATCACATCAAAGCCGCCGGCGAGAAAAACTGGGGCAAAATCGACAATCTGCTTTCGCAAATCGAAGCGGCGCAAAAAGAAGGGCTCAACGTCAGGGCGAACATGTACACCTATACCGCGGCCGGCACCGGATTGGATGCCTGTCTCCCGCCATGGACGGAAGAGGGCGGTTACCCGGCGTTGTTTAAGCGGCTGCGCGATCCGGCGACGCGCGAGAAAATCGCCGCCGAGGTCAAGATCGACAGCGATAAATGGGAGAATCTTTATATTGGGGCCGGATCGCCCGACAACATTTTGCTCGTCGCCTTCAAGTCGGAGAAACTAAAACCGCTCACCGGCAAAACACTCGCCACGGTCGCAAAGATGCGCGGCAAAGATCCGATCACCACGATCATGGATTTGATCGCAGAAGACGAGTCGCGCATCGGCACGATTTACCTTGTGATGTCGGAAGAGAACGTGAAGAAGGAAATCGCCAAGCCGTGGATTTCATTTTGCTCCGATGAAGCTTCGCAGGCGCCGGAAGGCGTTTTCCTCAAATCGAATCCGCATCCGCGCGCGTATGGAAGTTTTGTGCGCGTGCTCGGAAAATATGTCCGCGATGAAAAAGTGATCGCGTTACCGGAAGCGATCCGCCGGCTAAGCGCATTCCCCGCGACCAATCTCGGACTCGATCATCGCGGAATGTTGAAAGAAGGAATGTTCGCCGACGTGGTCGCGTTCGATCCGGCGACGATCACTGATCACGCCACGTTTGAAAAACCGCACCAGTACGCGACTGGCGTGAAACACGTTTTCGTGAACGGTGTCCAAGTGATCAAAGACGGTGAGCACACCGGCGCGAAACCGGGCCGGGCGTTATGGGGACCGGGCAAAGCGCGCTAAGACCCTGCGGTGTAAGATCGACATCGAACAATTGAGGGTTGTGGCCGCGTGTCTGCGAGCGGTTTGCGCGCGGTACCTCGAAAGAGGCACGCGCGGAGCGCGCCTTCCGCGTAGTTTATTTAGAGGCAGATCACTTTTGAAATGGACCCGATCGACAGCATTAAATTGCGCTGGCTCCACGGCGCGTTGCATGACGTCACTTACGAGCTGGCGCGTTCACAATTTCAATTCGGGCCCCACACCTGGGAGCCCGCAATCAATGCTTACCACTGCGAAAAATGCGTTCGGATCTGTGTCGATCTCGCCGGAGTCGAACGATCGCAAGTCGATCTCACGGTCGAGCCGCGGCGCGTTCTGATTCGCGGGGCGCGGGAGTTGCCGGAACCGACGCACGCCGAAGGCCGAGCGGTGCGCTTGCTGGCGATGGAAATCGATTACGGACCGTTCGAGCGCGAGGTCGCATTGCCAGCCGAAGTGGAGGTCGATCAAGCCAGTGCCGAACAACGCAACGGATTGCTCTGGATTTCGCTGCCCCTAAAACGATGATGAACCAAGAACAGCTCGCCGTGCCGGCCGAACTGGAAATGAAATCCAGCAGCGGTCCGACAATTGCCGCGGACGTGACCGACGAAAGCCGTGTCCCACAGATTCCCGAGGAATTGTCGATCTTGCCGGTGCGGGGGTTCGTTGTTTTTCCGGGAACGATCGTGCCGCTCAATGTCCGGCGACCGGCTTCGATTCAATTGCTCGACGAAACGTTGCCGCGCACAAAAGTGATCGGTCTTTTGACGCAGCGCGACGAGGCAAAGGAAGACCCGGAACCTCAGGATCTTCACCACGTCGGCACCGCGGCGCTGGTGCTCAAAATGATTCGCCAGGCCGACGATCATTTGCTCATTATCGCCCAGGGCCTCAGCCGATTTACGTTACGCAAAATCGTCGCGACTTCGCCGTTTATTCGCGCGGAAGTCGACCTAGTAAAATCCATTTCGCCACCTGAGAGCAAGGAGTGGAAGGCGACGTTTCGAAATCTGCGCGATTCGGCCGCGAGATTGTTCGAGCTGACTCCCGAAGCGCCAGAGCAAGCGCGTTTGATGATTCTGAACATCGCCACTCCGGAACAACTCGCGGATTTTCTGGCGCCGAATTTGAATATCGATGTCGCGCAAAAGCAGGCATTGCTCGAAGAAGCCGACGTCGAGAAACGAGTGCACGCAGTCCAGAAGCACATCTCGGCGCAACTCGAGATCGCGCAGATCCAGGAAAAATTGCAGAAAGACGTGGCCTCTCAATTTTCCGATGCACAACGTCGCGCCTATTTACGTTCTCAGATCAAAGCGATCCAGCACGAGCTCGGTGAAACCGAAACCGGTAGCGAAGAGCAAATGGAACAATTGAGGCAGCGCCTCGAGGAGGCCAAGCCGCCGCCCGAAGTGATGAAGCAAGCGGAGCGCGAATTGAAACGGCTCGATTTCATTCCGCCGGCCAGTCCCGAATTTTCCGTCATCGTCAGTTACATCGAGATTGTCGCCGATCTGCCTTGGAACAAATTAAGCCAGGACAATCTCGATCTCGATCAAGCCCAGCAAATTCTCGATCGTGACCATTACGACCTCGAGAAAGTGAAAAAGCGGCTGATCGAATATCTGGCCGTGCGCAAACTGAATCCAACCGGACACGGCCCGATCTTGTGTTTCCTCGGGCCGCCCGGCGTGGGCAAAACAAGTCTCGGGCAATCGATCGCCGACGCGCTCGGTCGCAAATTTGTCCGGATCAGTCTCGGTGGAATGCGGGACGAAGCGGAAATTCGCGGACATCGGCGAACCTACATCGGTTCAATGCCGGGACGCATCGTTCAGGAGCTGCGCCGCGCTGGAACACGCAATCCGGTTTTCATGCTCGACGAGATCGACAAAATCGGCGCCGATTTTCGCGGCGATCCGGCGAGCGCCCTGCTCGAAGTTCTGGATCCGCGACAAAACAACACCTTTGTCGATCGCTACCTCGATGTGCCATTCGATTTGTCGCAAATCATCTTCATCGCGACCGCGAATTACATCGAGGGCGTGCCCGAACCGATGCGCGATCGGATGGAAGTGATTTCGTTGCCGGGTTACACCGAGCGCGAAAAACTTGAGATTGCGAAACGCTATTTAGTCCGGCGGCAGATGGAAGAAAATGGATTGAAGCCTGAACAGTGCGAGTGGCAGGACGACGCGCTTCGGCAAATCATCAACGATTACACACACGAAGCCGGCGTGCGGGAGCTCGAGCGCCAGATCGGAGCGATTTGTCGTGGAATCGCGTCGCGCGTTGCCCGGGGCAAGACGGAGCACGTGACGGTCACACCGCAATTAGTCGCGCAAATGCTGGGACCCGCCAAGTACGTCCGCGAAACGAAATTGAAAACGAGCAAACCGGGTGTCGTCACCGGCCTCGCTTACACACCGGCCGGTGGCGAAGTGTTGCACATTGAAGCGACTCGTTATCCGGGCAAGGGAAACGTCACCCTCACCGGTCACATTGGCGAAGTGATGAAAGAATCGGTCCAAGCCGCACTCAGTCTTGTCCGCAGCCGCGACGGCGAGATCGGCGTAAAAGCGGAAGACTTTCGCGATATGGACATTCACGTGCACGTTCCCGCCGGCGCGGTGCCGAAAGATGGACCGTCCGCCGGCATCGCCATGTTCACCGCGCTTGCTTCGCTCTTCACCAATACGCCGGTGCGGCCGGATGTGGCGATGACAGGCGAAATTACATTGCGCGGTTTGGTTTTGCCGATCGGAGGACTCAAAGAAAAAAGTCTGGCCGCGATGCGCGCCGGCATTTCCACCGTGATCATTCCGAAACTGAACGAAAAGGATTTGGCCGATGTTCCGGAAGAGGCGAAACAAAAACTGAAATTCGTTCCGGTCGAAAATGTCGATGAAGTCCTTGCCGTGGCGTTGGAAAAAGAAAGTGGTGCGAAGACGCCGCGAACCGACGGAAATGGCAAAGAGTAAATCAATGCCCGTCGGCGTCGGCCCGCTGCTCGATCTGTTGCAGGCTTGGTTCTGAGTTGCGAATCCAATCGCGGGCGGTATTGATATCGCCGCGATTTACCGGGATCGCCGGCCGCACTTCCTCGGCCCGCGCAACGATCTCGTCGCCAACTTTTACCGGCTCCGCTTTCGGCGCTTTCCAATGGCGCCCGAATTTGCGGAGCGCATAATACATTGTGCCCGCTTCCACCGCGCTCACTCCGCTACAGCGCATCGCGTTGTAAAACATTCGGTCACAAACTTCGTGCGGCCGGTTCTTCTGTTCGTAAGCGACATCGTGCAACACCGATGCGTTTCGGTATTTTCCTTCAAACGGCCCGCCCATGAGCGACCAGAGCGACCGAGGAATCGATGCGCCGTCTACCTGCGAGCCGGCCGCCGCAATCCAAACGACGCCTTGTGGATCGGTATAACGAAGTTCGCTCAACAACGTCATTGAGCGTCCATCATTTTCCCACCGCGCTTCGACATAGCCGCTGTAATGCCCCCATTTGTTCGGCTGTTTTTCGGCGAAGCGAACCCAGGCGGGTTTTTTGTCTGAAGCGCAGCCAATCAGGGCCGCGATCATAACGGAGGATCCAATCCACCTGACGAATTTTGAATGCACGATCATAAATCTGACTCAGCGCGCGACCGGATGCACTTCTTGCACTCCCTTCGCCGGTTTCGGACCCATCGGCGTGATCGGTTCGCCTTCGGTTTGTTTCCGATAGGGCTGAAGATAAAACATCATGAACACGCCGACGACAACCAGGAGCGAGCCGATCCATTTCAAGAGCCAGCCCGGGTCGCGCAAAATTTGGACGCTGCTTTGTTGGAGATTATCCGGGTTCCAGGATGCCTGCGAAATTTTGTAGGTCAATCCGGTCCAAGTTCGCAACCAGCCGCTCGGATAACTGAACGGATGATTCATCCAACAGGAACCGGCGGCGCTTTGGCCGTCTGAATTAGTTACACGCAATGTGCTCTTGAACCCAGCAGGGCTGTCGCTGCCCTCGTTCCGTTTTACTTCGAAGTCGAGCAGCTCGAGCCCAATCGGAAGCGGAAGCGTTTTCCAACCATAGGCAATCATCGTTTCGTTCGGCGAAGTGGGCACCGTGACTTGCCAGCCGGCTGGCACCCATTGCTCCAACGTCTCGCCATTTTGTTCCACCCGAACACGCACGCCGTCGGGCAGTTCGGCCGTCACCGAGGCCGACGTTGTGGTCTCCGACTTCGCCGGCCTGAAATCCATCCATTGCTCGGCGTGCGGCAAAGTCTTGTCCACCACGAGTTGCCAATCCGCCCAGCCGGTAATGAGCGGCTTGTCTAGGTCGATCTTGCCGGATGATTTACCGTTCTTGCGCGAGAGCAATTCGTAGGAGAGCGCGCCGTCGTTTGCAACGAACAGGGTCAGATGATTCGGCGCTGCTTCGCTAGCGGATGGCATTGTAGGCGGACCGCCAGTCGTCGGCATTTCGCCTGTGCCATGCGGATTCTTCGTTTCCGATGCCGTTTGGGGAACGCCTTTGCCGCGAATCGTAATCAGGACAGCCGGATTGTTCGGTTGGTCGCTGATCGAATTCGGTTTGCCATTCTCGATCCTAAAGTCGGCCCAGTAATCGTCGATCTTAAGTGTGAAGGGCGTTTTCTCGATTTTCGTTTCGCGGCCAACATTCTCCGCGACATCAAAACTTGTTTCTTTTCCGCTTAACGAAATCACGACGCGGCCTTTGTTTCCATTCCCTGGTGGTTCGAGCCGGACCTTCGCGCCGGTGCTGCCGCCTTTGTTGACGTGACCGATCTGTTCGTCCGGCGCTTTGCTGAAAGCGAAAATCGACTCCTCGAGATCAACCGCTTCATTTTTGCCGCTGGGGAGAACGCCACTCCGGCTCAGACCGGCCATTACCGAGGAAGCGGCACCGCGTTTAAGTTCGATGTTCGCCAGTCCCATCGAAAAACTTCCATGCTGCGGATCGTCCGCCAGTAACCAGTTTTCGAGGTGCTGGTTCATCATCGCCGTTTCGATTTTGAAATGCGCCGCCGGCGCGCCGCCGTCTTTGAGCGGCCTCGGATTGAGTTTGCCTTCGATTGCGGGAGCGTAATCGACGATTTGCAAACGCGCGCCGCTTGCGAGCTGGCCGAGATTTCTTGGATGCTCCGGATCGGGCGGATGATGCAGAAATTCCGTGGGATAACCTTTGATGATCCCGTCAAGATCATGGACGCGAAGCTGATGCTGATCGACCAGCAATCGGTTCGTCGGCGCTTCGCCCTTGAAGAGCGTGATTGTGCCTTCGACGCCAAAGATCCGGCCGATGAGCGACCCAATCAGAAGCGTGATGATGCCGAGATGGGTAATAAGAAACGCGGTGTGATATTTTTTCCAGGGCCAACGCGAGAACGCGGACGCGGTCAAATTCGCGCCGAGTAAAACGAGCCAGGCATTAAACCATGGCGCGCCATAGACATAAGTGCGCGCGACTTTGGCGTCGAAACTCGATTCGTAAAGGGTGCCGACGATCGCGCCCGCGATGAGCACAGCCAAAAGGACAACGGCGAGCTTGAGCGATGAGAAAAACTCGAAGATCGCGTTCTGCTGCCACGAGGGCTGGTCGGATCGATTTGTTTGGGCCATGCGAAGATCGACATCTTCCGCGAGGAGACGCGCCCCTTCAACTGATACGAACGGTAGCTACAATTTGGTCCGCAATGCCCGGAGATGCTCGGCGAACGCGGCGACATCGAAATCGTAATGTCGCTGGACGTCTGAGCGTAACGCACTCAACTCTTTCTCGATTTTTGGTGAGAGATTGAGCGCGATCGCAAGGCGCTCGAGCGCGAGCGTGAGCCGGAGAGCGCGATAAAAAACATTTTGGCGCGACGTGTTACTCGATCGAAATTCCGAATCGCTGGCCGCAAGCGTTTGCAAGATTGCCATTAGCGAATCGCTGGTTGGACTCCATTTTGCGGCACGTTCCGCGATTTCGTTAGCGCTCTGTTGTATCCCTGGGAACGCGCTGAATTTACTCAAGTCATTTCCGAAACCGGTTTTGTCGAGCAGCCAAACCAACGCATTTTCTTGATCGAGCAGCTGAGATCGCTCATCCGGGGGAGACTTGATAAGAGCCCAAGTTATTTCGCGGAGCGCGGCCGCTTGCCCTGTTAGCCAACTGCGCGGCCCACTCGCCGGATCGTCGTCGCGCCAGTGCTTTGGTTCGTTGACCGATTGACTATCGAGCTCAAAGACGAGTTCGGGGTGACCAGCCTTCAAAATGTCAGCGTCGACATTTTGGTGGCAGGCGACGCAACTGTTGGCGCGCACATAAAGATTTCGCAAGTCACGCATGCCGGCGGCCACGCGCGTCGCGTAAGTCCAATCGGTGCGGGTATGGCCGCGCAGCCACGGTTGGGCCGCGCCGTGGCAACTTTCACACGACACGCCTTCATCGGGACGCGCGGTTGAGGTCAGGCGAGTCTGAGCAACCGATTGAAAAGGCGAATGACAGACGGTGCAGCGCGCGCTCGACTGCGGCTGCGAGAGGCCGACCGCTTCACCGATGCGAGCCGACCGCGCGTCCAGCAAAATTGCGTAGGCGCGGGTGTGAAAATCTTTTTGCAACCAAGTGATGTATTGGCTGCGTTTTTCGCCGGCGCCGCCGTGACAACTGGAAGATCGACATCCAACCGCGCCGACGAACTTGGCGCCGGCTTCGAGAGTTTGCGTCGGCTCTTTGGCCGAAGCGCTAGCGACGGCGATTGCTAAAAACGCAATGAAGCGCAGCACGCCGCGAGATTAGCACTCTGATTTCAGAAACAGTAAGAGATTTCTCCACTTCGGTCGAAATGACAGGAAGCTCAATCGGTCCAGGATTTCCAGCGTTTGCGGATCGGCTTGGTGTAGCGATCGAGATCGATATTCTTCACGCCCTCCCTGATTGAATCCGTGGAGCCTTCGAGACTCTCTTTCATTCCGCGGAAGAGCGGCCAGAGAAACGGCAGCGAAAGCACGCTCCAGTTGATGCGCCCGAGCGGCGTTTTCACTTCCACTTCTTTTTCGGAGCGCGATGTGTAATGAATCGCCAGACCGATGGCGAGTCCGGCAACGAGGGCGCCAAGAATCATGGGCACCGGATTTTCGCGAAGAAACAGCTCGGTCCGTTCCCGACTCGTTCTCCCGCCAATTTGTTCCCGGCGACGAGGAGGAGGCTCCAAGACGCTGGGCGGGCGGCGGCGGCGTTTTCGTGCCGACGCCTTTTGCTCGGCGCCGAGAGGCTCGTCATTCACAAAATCGTCTTCGATCGGATCCATCATCAATTGATTCGCAACTGCCACGACCACCGCGCTGGTCGGATATCACGGCGCGAGCCGGTCTATCGACCAAGAACCACTCGATTGCAACGTGTAACGAAATCGATCGTGCAAACGGTCCGGGCGTCCCTGCCAAAACTCCATCCGGTCGGGTTTGAGACGAAATCCACCCCACTGCGGCGGGAGTGGAATCTGTCCTTCAGTGAAACGTTGTTTCATTTCTTCGAGACGGGCATCGAGAACTCGCCGCGCATCAATCACCGCGCTTTGGTGCGAAGTCCACGCTCCAAGTTGTGCGCCGAAAGGCCGGGTGTGGAAATATTCCTCGGATTCTTCGCGCGAAGTTTTTTCCACTTTCCCCTCGATTCGGATCTGACGCTCCACTTCCATCCAATACATCACCAGCGCCGCTTTTGGATTTTTCTCAAGCTGGCGGCCTTTGTCGCTGGAATAATTCGTGAAGAAAACAAAACCGCGCTCATCAAAATCCTTGAGTAACACCACGCGGGCGGACGGTTTATTGTCCACACAGGTAGCCAGAGTCATCGCGTTGGCATCGGAAATGCCAGCTTTAATCGCTGCGGCGAACCAGCTCTGAAACTGTTTGATCGGGTCGGGATCGAGATCGGCCCGCCGCAATCCGCCGCCGATGTACTCGTGGCGAAAACCGGCGTAATCGAGAGAGATCTTGTCCATACGCAAGCAGCGATCGCTTACGATATTTCGGGGCGGCGACGATGTCGATCTTAGGTTGGTTGTTAAGCCGCGGTGGCCCTGATTCGATCGGTTTCTTCCCCGCCGATCGAGTTTGGTGACAAGAGCTCCCATCCGACGATGGCGCGTTTGCGAATCGGGTCCCAATGATAATTGCCGAGTGCGCCCGTTTCGCGAATGACGCGGTGGCACGGAATGATAAACGCAATCGGGTTGGCGCCGACCGCGCTCCCGACTGCGCGAGCGGCTTGCGACTGGCCAATTGCTTGGGCGAGGCGCCCGTAAGTCGTGAGCGAGCCTGATGGAACCCGCAACAAGGCGCGCCAGACCCGTAACTGGAACGGAGTTCCGCGGACAAAAGCGCGAAGAGTTGGACGCGATGCACGATCGCGAACCTGGGTGAAGATTTTTGCGGACAACTCCGCGATCCGCGCATCGTTTCGATTCAATTTTGCGTTCGGCCATTGCGACGTTAGAAGATTTCGCGCGCTATTCCGGCCGTGGCCGTCGACAAAAGAGAGATGGCAAATTCCGCGCTTCGTTTCGGCGATGAGCGCTTGGCCGAATGGGGTCTCGGCAAAACCGTACTCGATCTGCATTCCGGCGCCGCCGTTTTTCATTTCACCGGGCGACGCGGCCTCGAGTGTCACGCAAAGATCGTGTAATCGCCCCGGTCCGGACAAACCGGCGTTGAGCGCGGCGTCGAAAACATTGTCGCCATTTCGCAACAGGTGTTTCACATGCTCGAGAGTCAGGCATTGCAAAAAATCCTTCGGAGTGACGCCGGCCCAAGCTGAAAAGAGCCGGTGAAAATGAAACGGACTCAGACCGGCAGCGGACGCGAGCTGGTGAAGATCAGGTTGCTCAGTATGATGTCGATCCAAGAACCGGATCACGTTTGCAACTCGTTCGTAATCATTCATACCGGCAGTTTGTCATCACTCACATTCGATGCCCACCCGCTTCTTGCTGCGATTTTAGCAGAATATTTTTCCGGCGTGCGAGAATCAACCGGCCCGGACAAGGCGGCCCAACTCGCGGGCGAGGGCCGCGTTCGCCTCGTCGTCGTCCTGATAACCCCAAACAATGATTTCCAGAATCTGCGCGCCGATCTCGCGCCGGCCTTGCAGCGCCGCGCGAATTCGTCCCCGGGCCGACCAATCTTCGGCCTCGGCCGCGGCCACACTTTCGTAGGACGACCGCGCGTCCCAATAGCAGTAAAAGACGTGCAGCGGAGAACCGCGATCGTCGAATCGATAGGAACGGATGGGCATGTTCAACCCGTTGACTGCGATCATGCGCAGACCGTTGTTGCGTTCCATTGTTCTGCCGCTTGCCGGAAGACAAATGTCCGGGCGATGGACTTTCACAAAACGCGCCGCAGTCCGGCCCGGCAACCATTTGAAGAAATACATGATCCACCGGTGACCATCATCGCCTTCCCAGGCGGCGCCGCCACCTTCATTGAAGTGAAGCAACGACTCGGCTTCGGGCGCGATCGGCACCGGTTTGTAATTGTTTTCTGATTCCGGCCAGTGCACGGCCCAACGCGAACTGGCAGCGATTTGGTGAGCCCGATACCAAATTTGCACCGACACTTCGACGAGAAGCAGCCACATACCCAGGCCGATTAACAGACTCGAACTGAGACGAGCCGGTACATTCTGAGTGGACGGCGGCGGCGGAATCTGTGGTCTGTCTCCACCACGCAGCATGACAAGGCTCACCAGCCAAAGACCAAACAAGCAAACGATCAAAATGGTCAGGCCGGCCGGGTCATGCCACGCTTCGATGCCGGTGATGCCCCGGTTTGTTCCAACCCAAACTAGAATGGCCGTCCGGATCACGTTGCAAACAAACGCCAGCGCCGCGCCGATAATGACCAAGGCAATTCGGCGGATTGCGTTAAAGAAATAAAGTTCGCCAAGAAAGATAGAGATCATCAGCGTGGCCTGCAGCGACCGAACCCCGCTGCATGCCTCTTCGATTCCGATGAAGCCGGAGCCAAGTTCGATGACGTTCCCGTGTTGAAGCGCAGGGACTCCCGCGAGCTGCAAAAATATGACGTTCAGACCTGTAACCGCCCGCATCAAATCCTGAATAATGACCTGCTCGATCCGCACCGGCCACGGGACAGCAACCAGGAAAAACAAAAATGGAAATGCAAAGTGCCGCAACCAGGCGCGGCCGCCGGTTAAATATAGGAATGAAAGGGAGATGGTAACGACCGCCAGCCCGAGCAGCCAGCTTAACAAGCGCCAGTCCGGATTCGCTTCGGCGAGAAACCGAATCAGAAGAAAAAGAGTGGCGCCGAAAAGTATAAGAGCGATTGGAAAACCGGTTGCTGCTGGTGGCGCGGGAGCGGGTCGATTACGCCAGCGTTTCCAGAACAAATAGAGCGCGAGCAATGGAACAATCAGGCCGTAATTGTATTGCGGATTAAGCCACCACTCGGCTTTCAGTTGATTGATGAGCTCGAGCCAAAGTAGACCGAAGAGAACAATCGCGACCAGCCAGCCTGCTTTATTAGTACTCGCTCCTGAAATGGGCGCGGTTTGCGCTCCAGCCTCATCCATTAGGGGCATAGCGTAGCCGAGCTCGAGCAACTTGCGAGCCGATGAGTGAGAGCTGGACCAGGGCGGGTTTCCCGCGGCGGAACACGACATGCTTCCGGCGGAAGCAACTTGATTTGCTACGCCGATTCGCCTTTTCAGAAATTCTCCATTTAATCCTTAATTCCTGTGGAAAAATCTGTTGAAAGAGCGCAGCGAACAGTCATCCGATTTTCGTTCGGCGTTCTGCTCGGCATCATTCTGCTGATCGCTGCAATCTGGGGCGGGCGCGATCTTTACGTCCGGTGGCAGGAAAAACGGTTGGTGCGCCGAGCCACCTTCGACATCGAACACGGCAATGAACGTGACGCCAGTCTGGCTGCGCGCAGCATTTTGGAAATGAAGCCTGCGAGTGCGGCCGCAGCCCGAATCATGGCGGAATTGGCCGAACAGGCGGGAGAACGTTCCGCCCTGGACTGGCGACGCAAGGTGGCACAGTTGGATCCACATTCAGTTGATGACGCTCTGGCGCTAGTGCGATCTGCCGTCCAGTTCAACGACATCGCTACAGCAGAACGGGCCTTGAGCGCGGTCGATGACAATGCGCGAAACACCGCGCCGTACCACGCCGCTACTGCGTTGATCGCCCAAGCAAAGCACGAGGATGAGAAAGCGGAAGCGAAATGGACCGAGGCTCTGCAGTTGGCCCCGGACGACAAATCGTATCAACTCCAACTCGGAATCTTGCGACTGCGCTCACAAGATGAGCGACAGCGCGCCTCGGGAGAACAAATCCTGGGCGCTTTGCGTTCCGATCCAGCGCAGCGCAGTGCTGCAACCCGGGCGCTCCTTGGTGCCGCCGTTGCGCAGCACGATGATGCGCGCAAGTTGCTCGATCTCGCGCGCGAGTTGGAAGGGTATCCCGAAGCGACTTGGACCGATCGGCTTGTGTTTCTGGATCTTCTCCACGAAGTCCAAGATCTTCAATTTAGTTCCTATCTCGCCGAATTGGAAAAGAAAGCGGCCGACGATCCCGGGGGGCTCGTCACTTTACTTTCATGGATGAGCCGCAGCAGATTAAACCTGCTTGCTCTCGATTACACTAAGAGCTTACCGGCCGAACGGCTCCAAAAATGGCCGGTGCCGATGGCGGTGGCCGACGTTTACGTGCAGTTGGCCGAATGGAAACAGTTGGAGACTTTGACCGGGAAAGGACTGTGGGGTCGTTTCGATTTCTTGCGGCACGCCTACCTTTCTCGTGCTCTGCGCGAACAAGGAAAAGCAGCCGCGGCGGAACGCGAATGGGGGGCTGCGGCAAAGCAAGCATCAGGGCAAAGCGATTTCCTGAGTGTTCTGATCCAAACCGCTTCGGAATGGAAATGGGAAAATGAAAGCATCGAGTTGCTTTGGTCTTTGTCCAAAAGGCCGGAGAAACAAAAGGAGGCGTTCCTCGCGCTTTACCGCAATTACGCAAAGACAGCCGATACCCAAGGCCTTTATCGCGTTTTGCTTCGCTTGTCTGAACTGGATGCGACAAACCTGGACGTGCAAAACAATCGCGCCCAAGTTTCTTTGTTGCTTGACGTGAATCCGACGGAAGCCCGGCGCCTGGCAGCGGATGTCTATCATAAGTCGCCGAAAAACCCGGCGTATGTCGCTACCTATGCCTATTCACTCCTGACCCAAGGCAACCCGAAAGAAGCGCTTCGAACCATGACCTCTTTGACTGAAGACCAGTTGAGCGATCCGACGGTCAGCGCCTATTACGGTATCTGCCTCGCTGCCAATGGAGATGAAAAAGCGCGCGCTTATCTGGAGTTTGGCAAGAAAGCAAACTTGCTACCGCAGGAAAAAGATTTGATCGACAAAGCCTACGCCAGTTTGAATTCGCGCAGCCGAAACCGCTAGCACGCGGCTGGTTGCAACGAAAAATCAACGACCGCGGCGATGTTTGGCGCGGCCTAAGCTTGAAGCGGAGATTGCCCATGAGATTTCTCCATCCAAAATGGAATCCGCACTTGCTCGCGATCAGCGTGATTGAGCTCTGTCTCGGTTGTTTGCCGTTGCGCGCGACTGAAACATCGAATCGGGTGGTTGTTGACGCTGCCGGCGGCAAGATCGTCTTCGTCTTCGTCAGCTCCGGTCAGCGATTGGCTGCCTTCCACGCGACCGACTGCGACCGCCGGACGACATTCCAATTTTTCAGCTCCGATCCGCGCCCGACGCTCATCGTCAAGTTAGCTGAAAGCAAACGGTTGCATCGAGTTAGCATCGTTGTCGGATCAGAAGCCGGAAAAGTGGACGTTTACCTGCTAGACGAGATTTCAAGCGATCCATCTAATTTCGATAAGATGAGACCGCTGGTTTCGATTGTCGATCTTGCCATTGGCCGCGAAGCAGTGGTCGACTTCGCGCCACAGAAAGCGCGTTATATCACGTTGCGGTGGACAGCGAAGAGCGATCTCAGTCCGCTAGTCGTTGCAGAAGTCAGTGCGTTTAGCACCGGGGGTTTCAGATCCATCGGCAGTGGCCCTAACCGCGTCGGAGGCGCCGGAAGGGCCACCGCTGATCGCGAGCGTGAGCCCATAGAGTAGAGGTTGCCTGGCGGTCGATCTTTGGCGGGAAATTTGCTCCGAAACATGGCGTCGTCCGACCAAGTTCATATGTTTCGCTCACTTATTCGGCGGTCACTAACACTTGCCTTCATCGAGGCTCTGGCGCTGCTGTTCGCGATCAGTTGGCTGGACTTGGTGACAGGGCATCAGGTTTCGCTCGTTCTTTTCTACACGGCTCCGATCGTTTTTGCGGTTTGGCTTTGCGATAACAAAAGCGTTTTCATCGTTGCGGGTTTAGCAGGCACCCTCTGGTCCTGGGCGGATCTTGTAATAGGCAATTCCTATTCCAGCGGCACGGTCCAAGCATGGGAACTCGCCATCCGTTTTGCCTTTTTCTTCCTCGTCGGGGTCGCCGGCATCGCCATGCGCGAACAACAACGCGCTTCGAACGCGCGCATCTCACTGCTTGAGCACACGCAGCGCCTCGAAAAGCAGATCATTGAGGTCAGCGAGTACGAACAACAGCGGATCGGGCGAGATCTTCATGATGGGCTCTGCCAATTTTTGGCGGCGGTCGGTTGCGCCGCGACTTCGCTCAAGATCGATTTGAAAGAGACAGGGCTGGATAAGTTAGCGGCGAACGCGAGTGAGATAGAGAAACTGTTAAGCGAATCGGTCAAGCAAGCGCGCGATTTATCACACGGCCTGGTCCCGGTACGATTGGATGAAGCGGGATTGCCGGCAGCACTTAACGAACTCGCCGTTTCTACGAGCCGATTGCTTCCGGTCCAATGCACTTTTGAAGCCGCCGGGAAAACTGGCGCCAGCCAAGACGGCAAGGCCACACATCTTTACCGGATCGCGCAAGAAGCGATTAACAATGCGACCAAGCATGGCAAAGCGCGCAAGATCGACATTCGCCTCAGCGCTAACGCGAGCGCGACGAGCTTGAGCATTGCCGACGACGGAATTGGCTTCTCCAAAAATGGAAACGCCATGAACGGCGTCGGGATCAGCATCATGCGTTATCGCGCCAACATCATGGATGGGGAATTTGCGATCGAAGCCGGTTCCGGTGGCGGCACAATCGTGTCCTGCACCATTCCAACTGGCGCTAAGCGATGAATACGGAAGCGCTACAAAAATTCCGCGTCGTTCTGGTCGAAGACCATCCGATGTTTCGCGAGCAACTGGCCCAACTCATTAATAAAGAGCCGGGAATGACGGTGTGCGGTGAAGCAGACAACATTCACGATGCTTTCCAGTTGATCGAGTCGAAAGCGCCTGACATTGCGATTGTCGATCTTACCTTGAAAGGCCCGAGCGGACTCGAGCTCATCAAAAACCTGAAAGCAAAAGAGATCGACGTTCCAGTATTAGTTCTTTCGATGCACGATGAAGCGCTTTACGCGGAACGCGTCCTCAAAGCCGGGGCGCGTGGTTATATCACCAAGAACGAAGTTTCGAGAGAAGTGATGACCGCCATTTGCGCTGTTCTTCGGGGCGAAATTTATCTGCCGGGACGGATCGCCTCCCGCATTCTCGAAACCGTTGCTCTTGGCCGAAAAAGCGAAAACGGTGTGACTCAGTTGACCGATAGAGAACTCGAGGTCTTCGAGCTGATCGGGCATGGACGCAGCACCCGCGAGATCAGCAATCAACTTCATCTCGGACTCAGCACGGTCGATACTTACCGGGCACGAATCAAAACGAAATTGCATTTGGAGAACTCCAGCCAGCTTTGTCATGAAGCGATTCGGTGGGTCAGTGCAGGACAAAAAGCCTCCGTCTAACCAAAGACTTCGGCTCGAGATGTCGTGTATTTCGCTACGACCGAATCGCGCGACTGTAGCGCGATCAGGGCACTGCAATTGCTTCGTTACGCCCTGACATGAGGATTAACTCCTACAGGGTGGGCCTAAAGCGCTCGAGAAAACCTCTCGCAGGGGTCACCCTAGTCGAAACGATGATAGCTGTTGCTCTGGTGGCCGTTTTCTTCGTTTCAATCTTCGAGGTTAACGGCCTCTGTCTCCGCTATATAACATCCAGTAAGAACAACGTAGCGGTCTTACAAGGAGTGCAAGACAGGCTCGAGCAACTGCGAAACCTGTCGTTCGCCAATCTGACGAGCGCTTCATACGTGCAGAGCCTGATGACCACCCCGGCAAACGGAGCCGAGTTTCTGGCCAGGAGCCCAACCGAGGTCGTCACTTTGAGTGCGTAGCCCACGCCTAACGCCAGCAATACCCAAATCACTCTCTCTGCCGGAGGCTCGTCAGCAACTATCAATTCCACTGACTCGAACCTCGCTACCGCCAAACTCGTAAAGGTTAACGTTACCTATTCCTGGACCGAGGCCCTTGGAGGAAGGTCCAGAAGCGAGCAAAGCGAAACGATCATCTCCGCAGGAACCAAGAAATGAAACAAAAGCATCTTCACCCGGGAACTGGATTCACCGTAACTGAATTACTCGTGGCTGTCGCGGCCGGAGCAGTTGTCCTGGCCGCTGTGACCGTTGCGTCGGTCGCCCTCCAAAAGAGTTTTAGCGCGGCGGACAAGTTCCTCGGCACGCAAATGCAGCAAATCCGCATTGTCGATTATCTCAGCCGCGATGTGAGGCGTTCTTACATCGTCACCGCGTCAAGCGACCTGAAAACGATCACTTGCATTATCCCGAACTACCTCAACGGCAACGCGCGATCAACGCCAACGGTCAGGACGACCAAGAACGGCACCGTTGTCAGCTATCCGAAGAGCAGGACAGTAACTGATGCTGTTACAACCAACGCCTCTGCCACACTCACTTCCGGTACGGCCGCATTCACGTCCGCCGACATCGGGGCATCAGTTGCCGGCGCCAATATCCCAACCGGCACCACGATCCAAAGTGTCTCGAATGCTACGAGTGCGACCCTGTCGGCCAACGCGACTGCTAGCACGAGCAATGCGACGGTTACGTTTGGTGCGACCACGGTAGTCTATTCCATTAGTGGCAGTTCCATTGTTCGGACAGAGAACGGCGTCGTCACAAACATCGCGTCGAGTACAGATTCGCTCCTCCCACAAACGACGGACGTCATATTATCCAACACGCAATACACAACGACCTCAATAACCTTCCAACCGACCTTTACGTCAGGCGGTGCAGCCGCTGAACAGTCTGGCACGACTGTGTTCGCAACTACCTACCTTCGCAACAAGCGTCGTGGTTAATCAAAGGAACAATGTCATCATGAAGAAATCTCTTCAGAAGCAAAGCGGAAGCACAATGCTTTATGCGCTTCTTACCATTGTGATTCTTTCGCTGATCGCAGCCAACGTTTTGGTCAATTCCACGACTCGTTACAACGTTTCCTCCAAGCAGGTCAAAGGTTGGAAAGAAGCTCTCTATGCCGCTGAAGCCGGGGGCGACGTCGCCTTCGCTGAAGTGCGCAAGCTCGTTACCACTGGTTTGCCGTTTAGTGCGCAGTTCGTCGCGGATGGGTGGACCGTGTCAGCTTCCCCGACGCCGGGACCTGCCTGTGTCAAAACCATAACTTTTGGGCAAGGCAATAGTCTTTCCGCCACCGTCACGGTCGACAGTGCTACTTACACCAACGGCTATGCCTGTTATCGGATTCGCTCCGTAGGGACAGCAAAGCTCTTTGGTTTAATGCGGGTTGGAATGGATGATCGCATGAACAGCGTGACAAAGGGCGACAGTCTTATTCGTAAGATCGATTTCAAATACGATCATTTTCTGTCTGCCTACGGGGACGGCGATGGTAACAACACCACGATCCAGGCGGTTTCCAATCCGCAAATCACCAGACGTGTCGAAACAGTGGCCGTCCCACAATGGTCCTTTACCGGCGCGCTCACGGCCACGGCAAGTTTTAGTGGGCCCGGTTCCGCAGGGTGGATCGATAGTTACGATTCGAAAAATGGCGCCTACTACTTTGCCGCCAATAATCCGTTGGATCCGCATTACTCCGATGCAACAAATGGCGATGTGGCCGTTGGGAGTTCGAGTTTCACCGAATTCGGCCCGATTTATGGAAATGTGACAACGAATGGCGGCAATGTCACACACTCTGGGACTAACATCAGTGGCACGATCGACAACAGTGTGCCATTTAGCATCCCCCCTCTGGTAAAACCAGACACAACCGGTTATCTACCGGGAACCGCCGGTACCCTTAACGTGCTGGCGGGAACGACTCCGTCTACTCCAGCACAATACGTTTACAGCTCGTTAAGCAGTGGACTCACGATCAATGGCCAAAATGTCCTTCCTTTGCTTCCCAACGCGGGCAAACCGGCCGAAACCTACGTGACGATTGTGGTCAACGGCAACGTCGGCGGTCCTATCACAATCGGGCAAGGCGTTAACGCCAAGATTTACTTTACCGGAAACCTCAGCTCCTCGGGGAATGATCTCGTGAACAACAATGTCGATGGCGCCACGGGGATTTACAACATGGATGGAACACCTTCGACTGATTATAGCCGGGCTGGCCACCTGCAGTTTTATGGCGTTAGCCCAACAGATGGCTCCACCCAGACAATCAGCGTCACTCCTCCAGGTAATGTTTGGGCCACCTTTTATGCACCAAGTGCTAGCATGAGTATGATCGGCAATCCAGACATCTTTGGCGCGATCGTCTGTAACAGCTTTACTGGTAACGGCAATACCGGGTTTCATTATGACAAGGAAATCATCAACAGCATTCCGATTGATTACCAGGTCGCTAGCTACATCGAAGATATCCGGTAACACTTCCCTGGCGCTCGCTTCCGAACAGGGCAGTCAACGATCTCAGTCTCGGCGCGGTATTTGTCCAATCGCGTCGAAGGTCAATCCGGCAAGTCCGCGGCGACAGTATTGTAAAGCAAAGCGGAGGCGACATATTCTTGTCGCCTCCGCTGCCTATGCCAAACAAGGAGCTTCTGAAAGCAGAATGCTCGACTATTTCGAAACTTGCTGCAGTTGCCGGCGCCGCACGAACTGCGTCGAAAAAACCGCCGCCAACAAACCGACGATCGGGAAGAGCGTGCTTGCTTCTGGAATTGGAGAAACGCCAGTAGCTGCAGTCCATTCCTCGAACCCGCCGTTGCCCTGACCTGCGAAATAGAGATAGACGAATTTGTCCGACAGGTTGAAAAGGCTCACCGGAATGTAAACAACCGCATCGTATTTGCCGCTGCCCGTCGCGGTAGTGACAACTGTGTTCGTGGTGCCGCCCGCATTCATATTGTAAACCAGACTGCCCAACGCAATTGTGCCATCGGCGTTTAGTGATGTCGGCAATAACGAACCGCTGTTCGCGGTGTAGATCTGTAATTGAGTCATCGTGAAAGTGTGGTTCGAAGCCCCGGACTGATTCGCGTCCAACGTGAATTTGAAATACTCCGTGCCGTTAAGGTTGAACTGCATCAGAGAGGAGAGGAGCACGCTGTGCTGGAAGTTGTGCGGATTTTTGTCGTCGAACGGAAAACCGCCATCGGTATTGTAGCCTTGTTCCGTCGGGCTGGCTTGAACGCGCAGAAACGGATCAATGAAGCCGGTGCCGGCTGCTTGCTGGTCGCTGGCGAAGAATAGAGCACCATTGATGTCACCACTGGCGTTGGCACTGGTCGTTAAATCGACGATGGTGGCGTGCGCGCTGGTAGCGAGTAAAAGCGCGGCTGCTGCAATAAGCAGGGCGCTGAGTGAAAAGACCCTAATAGTGTTCATGTTGCGATTATCCTTTGCTCGGCGGCGAGTTATCATGGCGGCGGTTTCCATGATTACCATATTTATCATAATTGCGTCTTGACCGTCAATGACAATTTCTATGCCACCTATAACTGCCAGTCTGACCCCGGCACGTTTTTACCGGAAACCGCCCCTCAAACGCAAGCAAAAAAACCGGCTTCTTGCGGGTTTTCTCACGCCACTGTCGATAGAAACTTGGCTAGGCGCGTTAGTCGGTTGGATTCACCCTGTACTCCCGTTCCCGGCGAGTGCTTCTATGTTGCGCAGCGGCTTTTATTCGGTCCTCAATTGCGTCTAGATTGATCGCGTGACATCAATCTGGGACAGAGCAAACCGGCAATTGCGGGACCTCGCGGTATACGAACCGGGTAAGCCGATTGAAGAGACAGCGCATGAGATCGGGGCGCATCCGGGCGAGATCATCAAGCTCGCTTCCAACGAAAACGTTCTCGGCGCGTCTCCAAAGGCCGTGGCGGCGATGCGCGCCGCGATTGAATCGGCGCAGCTCTATCCCGAGAGCAGCGGTGTCTATTTGCGTGAGGCCATCGCGAGGCGATTGGGATTAGGCAGCGAGAATATTATTCTCGGAAACGGCTCCAACGAGATCATCGAGTTCATCGGCCACGCGTTTCTTGATCGCGGCGACGAGGTGATTGTCCCTGAGTACGCCTTTATTGCTTACAAACTCATCGCGCAGCTTTTTGATGCCCGCACCATTGAAACGCCGACGGCAAATTTCCAGCCCGATTTGCAGGCAATGTTAAGCGCGATCACGCCGAAAACTAAAATCATCTTCATTGCCAATCCGAACAACCCAACCGGATTCTTGATTGAGCAGGAGAAGATCGACAACTTCCTGACGCGGGTGCCGGACGAGGTCATCACGGTGGTGGACGAAGCTTATTTTGAGTTTCTGGACGATCCACCCAATACCCTTCGTCACGTGAGCAATGGTCAAAATGTTGTCATTTTACGCACGTTTTCGAAAATTCACGGTTTGGCCAGTCTGCGCGTCGGCTATGGGATCGCGTCTCGAAGCCTGATTGAAGTCCTCCAGAAAACCAGGCAGCCGTTCAACGTAAACGGGATCGGCCAAATTGGCGCCATCGCAGCGCTCGAAGATTCCGAGCACGTCCTTCAATCCAAGCGAACCGTCGATGCTGGCCGCGCGTTTCTCGAGGAGCAATTTGCCGCAATGAAATTAAAATATATTCCGAGCGCGGGAAATTTTGTCTTCGTCAATGTGGGCGATGGACCAACCGTTTTTAAGAAGATGCTCGCCCGAAAAATCATCGTACGGCCGCTGCGCGGCTACAACCTGCCCGAGTGGATTCGCATCACCGTGGGCACAATGGAGCAAAACGAAAAATGCATCGCAGTCTCGAAGGAAGTGCTCTCGTAAGATCGACATCTTCGGCGCGGGACGATTCTCATTTGATCGCAACCGAAACCATCGCCGCGATTTCAACCCCGCCGGGCGAAGGCGCTATCGCGCTTGTTCGAATTTCCGGTCCGGCTGCGGTTTCAATTGCGGAGAAAATTTTTCGGGGCAAGAAAAGACCGTCGCGATTCGCTTCTCATATTCAATACTTCGGCGACATCGTCACTGAATCAGGCGGCTTGATCGACGAAGTGATGATGTCGATCCATCGCGCGCCTGCCAGTTACACCGGCGAGGATATTGTCGAGATCAGTTGCCATGGCGGAACGCTCGTGACGGCCAAAGTTCTCGAAGCCTGTTTGCACGCCGATGCACGCGGTGCGCGCCCCGGCGAATTTACCGAGCGCGCTTTTCTGAATGGCAAAATGGATCTGACCCAAGCCGAAGCCGTCATCGATTTAATTCGGGCCCGCACCGATCTCGCTTTGCGCTCCGCCACTGAACAATTGGAAGGCAAGCTGGGCGAACAAATCAAAGGGATTCGCGACTCTCTGGTCGATCTTCTCGCTCACGTTGAAGCCTCAATCGATTTTTCAGAGGAAGGAATCGCGCCGGACGAAGGCAATTCATTGCGCGTGCGACTCGACTCAGTTCGTGAACAAATTGCCGCGCTTCTTGCAACTGCCGATCACGGCCGCATTTTGCGCGACGGAGTCCGAGTCGTGATTTATGGAGCGACCAACGCCGGCAAATCCAGCCTGCTCAATCGCCTCCTCGGTTACGAACGCGTAATTGTGAGCGATGCTCCCGGCACAACAAGGGATACGATCGAAGAAACCGTCAATTTGTGCGGGGTTCCGGTTCGTTTGCTGGATACCGCCGGCCTTCGAACGTCGACATCCGATATCGAGCGCGAGGGAATTGCACGCACCGAGCGTTCCCTGCAAAAAGCTGACTTGCGGCTGCACATTATCGATCGAAATGCAGCGCCCCCGGCGCATTTTGAGCAGAACGCGAATGGGAACGAACTCCTCGTGCTGAACAAGAGCGACCTGCCCGAACATCCGGAATGGAAAAACACCAATGCGCTTCGGGTTTCTTGCCTAACCGGCGATGGCTTGGGGGCTCTTGAGAACGAAATTCTTTCGCGGATCAGCAAACAAAATTTGCGACCGGAAAACGCGCTCGCCATCAATATGCGTCATCGTGATTGCTTGCGCCGCGCTCTGGAAGCGTGTGATCGCGCGCGAAAGACCTTGGACAAAACATTCTCACCTGAGTATCTGTCGGTTGACCTGAACGAGGCTTTGGAAGCAGTGGGCGAAGTGATCGGCACGGTCGGTGTCGAACAAATTCTGGATTCGGTCTTCGGCCAATTCTGCATCGGCAAATGAAGGACGCCTACGAGCGATTCGTTAGGCCGCTTCTCTTTTCAATTGATGCCGAAATCGCTCACCGGTTCACAATCGAAAGCCTGCGCGCAGCCTCGCATGTCGATCTTACCCTGCACGCCCTGAATCCTTTTCAGCCACCGGCCAGCCCAAAAAAACTCTTCGGTCTGAATTTTCCAAACCCAATCGGCCTCGCCGCCGGTCTCGATAAAAACGGCGTCGCGCTGCCGGCATGGGCGGCACTCGGGTTTGGTTTTATCGAGATCGGCACGGTAACGGCGAAAGCGCAGCCGGGTAATTCGAAGCCGCGAATCTTTCGTTTCCCCAAACAAAACGCGTTGATCAACCGGCTCGGATTCAATAACGAGGGCGCCGACGCGATCGCACGACGATTACGCAAATTGCGGCGAAGCAGTCGTTGGCCGGAAGTGCCTGTTGGAATCAATATTGGAAAATCGATGAGCACGCCGCTAACCGAGGCCACTGAAGATTATCTCTATTCGTTCCGGCTTCTGCGTGAATTCGCGGATTACATCGTCCTCAATGTCAGCTCACCGAATACACCCGGCTTGCGCGAGTTGCAGGGAGCGGATGCGCTTTCCGAATTACTCTCGGCGATTGGCGAACAGAATCTCATCAGCCGTAAACCAATCTTGATTAAAATTGCGCCGGATTTGGCGCCATCCGAACTCGACGCCATCGTTTCAACGTGCGCAACCAACAAGGTCGCCGGGATTATCGCTACTAATACAACCGTCGATCATTCATCGATTCCCGCCGCCCAAGACGAGCAAGGCGGATTGAGCGGCGCGCCGTTGCGGGGGAAATCCACCGCTCTTGTTCGCGAGATCGCCGCCAGATCAACAATACCCATCATTGCCTCCGGTGGAATTATGGACGCGGATTCCGCACGAGAGAAAATCGAAGCCGGCGCGCGACTTCTCCAAATCTATACCGGACTGATCTATCGCGGACCCGGATTGCTACGTGAGATCGCAGAGGCACTCCCATGAAGCTGCATCGGAAACTCGCGAAGCTCGCGCGCCGGGAAACCTACCGGCGAGGCTGGCGAAGAGCGCAGCGTTCGGTTTTTCGATTGCCCTTGGGGCCCGTTCTCGCTGGCCTTGATCAAAACCGGCTCGCCGAAATCCAAAAACGTTACGCCGGCGAGAAATATGCCGATGTCGATCAATGGCTACGCGTTAATCGTGAGCGAGTCCAGGATTTGAAACTGCATCGCTCGCCGCCCCAACGCGTCCTCGATCTAGGCTGTGGTGGTGGCTTTTTTTTGTTCATTCTGAAACGATTCGGTCATTCCGTTCTTGGCCTCGACCTTGACGAATCGTCTCTCTTCAAGGAACTGCTCGAAGTTTTCCGCGTGCCACGAACGGTTTTCAGAATTCAACCGTTCGAGTCGCTCCCGAATCTTCACCAGCAATTCGATTGGATCACCGCGTTTTCGATCGGTTTTGATCGATATCGGGCGACGAACTCGCGCTGGGGACCAGGCGAATGGGATTTTCTTCTTCGCGATCTTCAACGGCGACTCGCGCCTGGCGGCAAAATCTATCTCACGCTCAATCCACTACCGAATGGCGATTATCTTACATCGGAGCTGCGGGATTTCTTTTCCAAGCGCGGCGCCGACATCGAGCGCGAACGGATCTTCTTCACTAACGGCGTGCACAAACAATTGGCAAGATCGACATCTGGTGACGCCTAACGGCGGAAAGTTATTTTTTCTTCCACGGCTTCCATGACTGCAGCACGTTTTTCTGGCGCAACTTGCACTGGTCGCTGACCAACGTGAAGTGCAACGTGTCGTCCGTCCGTTTGAACTGGTAGACGCCCGGTCCTTCGCAGCCTTTCGGTTTCACTCCACCGGTACGCTGGAAAGTGGCCTGATCGCCCTGCACAGTATAGGTCCCCCACGCATCACGTCTTCCATGATGCTTAAGATCGACATCGAATGTGCCGTCGGCCTTGATCGCCCAAACTGTGCCGAGCGAATTCGTCCACGTTCCGACCAGTGCGGATTGTCCGCTCTCTTGGAACATGGCGCATCCCCCAAGCAGCGCGACCGCCGTGACAGCGATAACAACTGAGATTTGTTTCTTCATGCCGCGATGCTGTCCGGAACGCGTGAATGTTTCAAGCATAGAAGACCTGGCCGCATCTTTACTGGCCACGCCAGCGGCCTAGGTTTCGGCAATGTCGATTTCAGAAGAACAAGTTCGCGATGCGCTGCGCTCGGTCCGTTATCCTGGATTTAGCCGCGACATTGTATCGTTCGGTCTCGTTAAAGGTGTCCAGATTGATCGCGGTGAAGTCAAAGTGCAGCTCGCACTTGCCACCAACGATCCCAATATTCCGGCGACCATAAAAAACGATTCCGAAAAAATCTTGCGCGACCTCGATGGTGTTCTCAGCGCAAAAGTTTTGATCGATATCCACGCGCCTCCAGCCGGTGCGGGCGCGAGTGTTGGCGCCACCCGAATTCCGGGAATAAAGCACGTCATCGCGATTGCGAGCGGCAAAGGCGGCGTTGGAAAATCTACCGTCGCGGCAAACCTCGCCGTCGCCCTTGAGCAAACCAAAGCGCGCGTCGGTTTGTGCGACTGCGACATTTACGGTCCAAGTATTTCTCTGATGTTCGGGACGCGAGAGCGGCCCACCGCGACCGACGAAAACAAAATCATCCCGGTCGAACAGTACAATCTCAAGCTGATGTCGATGGGCTTTTTGCTCGACGATACCTCACCTGCCATTTTGCGCGGGCCGATGGTGACGCGTTACACTCAACAATTTTTACGTCAGGTCGATTGGGGCGAACTTGATTTTCTGGTGCTCGATCTGCCGCCAGGCACCGGCGACATTCAACTGACGATCGTTCAAACCGTCGCGCTTTCCGGCGCTATCATTGTCACGACGCCACAGGAAGTGGCGCTGATCGATGCGCGCAAGGCCGCCACCATGTTTGAAAAGGTCAATGTTCCCGTGCTCGGACTGGTTGAAAACATGAGCTATTTCGTTTCGCCTTCGGATAACAAGCGATACGACATCTTCGGCAGCGGTGGCGGCGAACGCGAAGCGAAGCGCCTCCGGGTTCCGTTGCTCGGCCAAGTCCCCATCGACATTGCAACGCGTGAGGCGGCGGACCGCGGGCAGCCAATCGTCGGGCAAGATCGACAGTCTCCTGTGGCTGTGGAGTTTATGACGATCGCCCAGCGGATTCGCGAGGCACTGGCTTAACGGATTCTGCGGCGTAATTTTAAATAGGTATGGGTGATGCTACGTCATACCTTACCAACAAGTTATTCACTTTGTATTGACTGATTCTCGTTTTTATGGAAAAAGCTGTCGACATGCCGGTTGCCGAAGTCGAGAAAGACAAATCGCAGTTCGTTAAGAACTCGGTCCTCTACAAAGAGTTCCTGGCCGAACGCGAAGAGATTTTGAAGCATAAATGGATCGAGAGTGAAAAAGCCGGCAAGGACATCGGCTTTGAAAAAGCGCTCCTCGATTGGATCGTGAAACATCGCTCCCATTGGCGGGAGCGGCGAATGAAGGAGGCTCGCACAGAAAAAGCAGCCTCCTGATTTATTTTCGGCTCCTTTAAAGCGATCCTGCGAGGTCGCCAAGGATGCAAATGGACGACAAAAAACATATTGCCAGTCGGGCTCGGACCTCGGGTGTCCCGATCATGGACGCGGAAGCGATCTGGCGCGCGCTGCGGCGGATCGCCCACGAAATTATCGAGCAAAACGCCGACTTGAAATCGGTCGTGCTTGCCGGAATTCCGCTGCGCGGAGTGGAGGTCGCACACCGACTCGCCGAATTCATCCGCGACGTTGCCAAGATCGACATCGAGACCGGCACCATCGACGTCGCGATGCACCGCGACGACGTCGGCACGCGCGCCGAGTTGCCGATGGTGCATGCCTCGAAACTGCCGCTGCCGCTCGAGCATCGCACGGTCATCATTGTCGATGATGTTCTTTTCACGGGTCGCACCGTGCGCGCCGCGATGGACGCGATCAGCTCTTTCGGCCGGCCCGCGCGAATCCAACTAGCCGCGCTGGTCGACCGCGGCCACCGCGAGTTGCCGATTCGCGCCGATTACGTCGGCAAAAATTTGCCGACCGCCACCCGCGAACAAATTCAAGTCCGTCTCCAAAACGTCGACCAGGAACCAGATGCGGTCTGGCTGTTTAAAGAATGAGATGAATTGGAATCGCAAAGATTTGCTCGGGCTTCGCGAACTCTCTGCGGACGAGATCAATTTCATTCTCGAGACCGCAGACGCCTTCAAACAGGTCGGCACTCGCGAGATCAAGAAGGTCCCGGCGCTTCGCGGTAAAACGCTGGTCAACTTCTTTGTCGAACCCAGCACGCGCACGCGTACCTCGTTCGAGCTGGCCGCGTTTCGTCTCAGCGCGGACGTGATCAACATTTCCGCGACAACGTCCAGTCTAACCAAAGGCGAAACACTCAAGGACACCGCGCGGAATCTTGAGGCGTTGCACGCCGACATCCTCGTCTTGCGCCACAGTTCCGCCGGCGCAGCGCAATTTCTGGCGCAACGATTGAAGTCGAGCGTGATCAACGCCGGCGACGGCGCGCATGAACACCCGACTCAAGGTCTCCTCGACATGTACACGATCCGGGAGAAGCGGGGCAGGATCGACAACCTCCACGTCGTGATCGTCGGCGACATTTTGTTCAGTCGCGTCGCGCGCTCGAACATTTTTGGCCTGACGAAGCTCGGTGCGCGGGTCACGCTCGTGGGACCGAGCACGCTCGTCCCGCGCGAGTTCGAAAAACTCGGTGTCACCGTTTCAAACCAGATCGACAAAGTGCTGCCAGACGCCGATGTGGTGAACCTGTTGCGGATCCAGCACGAGCGTCAACGTAAGGAATATTTCCCGGGAATCAGCGAATACACCACGCTATTCGGGTTAACAAAAGAGCGCGCGAAATTGCTAAAGCCGAATTGCCTGGTCATGCATCCGGGCCCAATCAATCGCGGCGTCGAGATCGACAGCGAAGTGGCCGACGGCTTGCAGAGCGTGATTCTTGATCAGGTCACCAACGGCCTCGCCGTCCGGATGGCCGTTCTTTACCTCTGCGGAGGAATCGCCGCGTGAGCGCGATCATTATTCGCAACGGCCGCGTGATCGATCCGGCCAACAAGCGCGATGAGGTTGTCGATCTTACGATTGTCGATGAAAGAATCGCGGACCAATCCGCGATCAAGAATCAAAAGACGGAAACGAT
>Ga0209690_1000229_pt1 | contig 29261 bp, 32 predicted proteins | sample GraSoiAngelo_150_FD_186164 | JGI IMG/M metagenome (GOLD analysis project Ga0209690, IMG submission 186164) | Grasslands soil microbial communities from the Angelo Coastal Reserve, California, USA - 14_1009_09_40cm (SPAdes) (version 2) | ecosystem: Environmental > Terrestrial > Soil > Grasslands ... | reverse complement strand
ACTAAGTATTCTCGGTCGTCTAACCCGACGGCCTCAAACTGAAGATAAGAAGAGTCCAAGGTTCGCGAAGATCTCTCACTGGGGTTCCGCGGCCGCCACTGCCTACGCAAGAGGAATCAACGACGCGCCAAAAATGGCAGCTCTCGGAGCATTCTTTTTCCTCGCCGGATCCACTGACGCAATCCTGGTTCCTTACTCGATTGTCGCTGCGGCGATAGTAGTCGGCTCACTGGTGCTGGGGCATCGGGTAGCCCTAACCCTCGTCGATCGAGCAGTCCCACTTGATCATACACAGAGACTACAAGCCGGCCTCGCAACCGCAGCATTGGTCTCCGCAGGAGCCTACTTAGGAGCTCCACTATCTACTACTCATGTTCACGCAGGGTCTACCGCTGGTATCGGCGGCCGGAAGGAAGTCATCGTATCTGCGTTGCGCGGTATGGTCTTGCCCTGGTTAGTGACATTGCCCGCCGCAGGTTTGCTTGCTGTCACAGTCGCTATCCTAGTAGCGAGGCTCTAGAGCCTATCATGACCGACTCGGGATCAATGGCTTCGCTTTCGCGACTCTAACGTGATCGTCGGGTCAACACAAAATAGAGAAGGGTCGAGCCCGCGGCCACGAAGGAGTACAGTCCGACCCACACGCTTGTCACTAGCGGGCTGGGACTCTCAACTGCAATGACACTCCAGCTGATGACTACCGCCACTAAGGCTAGAGATGGGAACACGGCATCTAGGGGCAATAATACTTTGATTCTCTCAGGGTCCTTCTGCTTAGTGGCCCATCCCGTCGCTAGGCATGTCGCTAGAAACAGTGCAGCGAACGTCTGTAGAGTGGATACATACACTTTCCAGGGCCAGAACTCTTGCTGCGCCAAACCCGGCACCAGTAACATCATGACTCCAAAAATTCCAACAGCGCCGGTCTGAATCCCGAAGAACAATCGGGCACCCCTTGGCATTGTCGACGTCGGAGTGTCCGCTTGTCTACGATGCCATCCATATCGTTGCATCAGAAGTAGGCAACCGGTTGCGGCGATTAGGAAAGATCCTGTCCATACCCAGGTCGACGAGTCACTGCTTACAGTGATTCCTCTAACGAGGGAGACAATGCCTGTTATGCCGAAGAAGGTCCCGCCGACGAGCACCAGTATCTTGGCTCTCTGCCACTGTTCAGCGTGAACTGCAGACCAGCAACCGAAGGCTATGGCCAGAAATATCGCTCCCAAGAACATGACCGCCAGTTCCTTCACCGGCCACGGCCAATACGAAATGACGAACGGAGGATAGATGTTGAAAGAAGAAGCAGAAAGGTTCTGGAGTACTTGTTGAGAAGGAGGTCGTTCGATTTTGATGGGTTAGTCGTCGAGGCTGGTTCGTGCGTGGTCATGAAGACGTAGCCCAGAAACTAATCAATCAAACCGGCTCGAATGATGCTGGACCAGTCAGGAGACGCTACATAAATCCGTCCTCGCTGAACAGATCTGGTCAAAGAGTTCCGACAAGGATAGAAACTTATATCCAAGCTAGCCTAACCATTTCTGTCCATGGAGCTCGGCGACCTAGAAGCAGCGGTTCTCGGAAGCGTTCTTCGCCAGGGCAAAGCCTCGGCCCGACAAGTGGCTAAGGACCTCGAGCCCTCACGAGGGCTTGCATATTCTACTATCAGCACAACCCTCGACCGGCTCTACAAGAAAGGAATGCTTGCAAGGGATGAAGCCATTGGCAGAGGCGGCTCTCGCTACATCTACATGATACATTCCGAAGAGAAAGTGAAAGGTAAGGTTGTCAAGGGATTTGTTGACCGGCTACTGACAGCCTTCGGCCCGACAGTCATTTCCACTCTATCGGACTACGTGGATGATATTCCGAAGGATGAACTGAAGCGTTTAGAGGAGAAGATCCGGAAGGGATCAAAACAACGATCGACCTAGACCTCTATCGCGTCTTCTTCCTTGCGCCTACCACTTTAGGAATCCTAGGAGGAGTTGCGGTAGTCGAGCTAGCATGTTATGCTCTTTATTCGTCACAAGGATACAATCCTGCTAGAAGGGCCCGACTTCTGCAACCCATGTTGGTATCGTCGCTCTTCCTCTGGTCGTTTCTCGGAACGAGCTTCTTGCTGTGCAGTATGTTTCTTCAGGGCTACTGGGATCATCCTCAGCTGACCATTAGGACGGTGCTCGGGGGCTCATTGCTAGCTTCATTAGGCTTCTCTGCTGTAATGACGTTGATTGCCCGGAGGTATACGTTCTCACGGATGTTGGAGAGGATGACTACTGCTCCAAGCGCGCTTTCAGGTGTTGTTGCTGGTTTCGGCTCCCTCAGCGGTAAGATGGGAGTGTCAGGGGTTTCTCTGCGAGAGGCCCTCTTCGGTAGCGCGTTTTCGATCAGCTTGAGCGGTCAAGGAGTTGTCGCGATGTCCTCAAAGCTTGTAGGATCCTTGTCTTCGGACGAGACAGATGCTGTTCTTGCTCATGAATTGTCTCACATCAAGAACGGCGATTCCGCGGCCAAAGGCCTAGCGAAACTAGCGAGAGTCGCTTTCCCCTTCGACCCAGTGCTACGGCTGGTGGAAGCAGCAGTACACCGAGAGCGCGAACTCTGGGCCGACAAAGTGTCTGTTGAATTCACAAGAAAGCCTCTAGCCCTTGCCTCTGCGATCGTTAAGGCCCACTCGGAGCCGAATGGTGGAACGACGAGTAATCTTGCAGGACTATTCGTGGGAGGTAGCGGACATGGACTTCTCAGTCTCTATCCCAACCTAGAGAGGCGAGTGGATATTCTACTGGAGCTGGCTCACCGGTTGGAAGTCGCCAACAGCCCGTTAGTCGCTGCCTAGACCGAGCCGATCGGAAAAATCCTAATTGCGTACCTGTAGTATGGTGAACCTGTCCGTAAGATGCTCAAAACAAGATTCACCGATCTGACTGGTTGCAAGGTACCAATACAACAAGCCGCTATTGGGGGTCTAGCCCGTCCTCAACTGGCAACAGCGGTCTCGGAGGCAGGAGGCTTGGGCATGGTCTACGCGGGATCTTTCGATCCCAATCAAATGACCGAGGTGTTTGAGGACATGCGGCGACGTACCTCTGGGGTCTTTGGAGCCAATTTTCTGATTCCAGAAGCATTTGTCTCCGATCTTAGCGAGATTCATGAACAGGTGGAGACGGCGTCCAAGCTTGTGAAGGTTGTCGAATTCTTCTATCGCCAACCGGACCCTTCGCTGGTAGATCTAGTCCACAAGGGAGGCGCGTTGGCTTCGTGGCAAGTGGGCTCTAACGAGGAAGCAGTTGCCGCCGCTGAGGCCGGTTGCGACATGATTGTCGCGCAGGGAGTTGAGGCGGGTGGGCACGTTCGAGGAAAGGTCAGCCTTCTGACGTTGTTGAGTCAGGTCTTGGATTCCGTCAAGGTCCCTGTGCTAGCGGCGGGTGGCATAGGTAGCGGCCGAGCCTTGGCCGCGGTCTTAGCTGCGGGCGCCTCTGGAGCAAGAGTTGGGACGCGTTTCATTGCAGCGACGGAGGCGGGGGCGCATCCCGAATATGTCAAAGCATTGATCGCGAGCGAGCCGGAGGACACGGTTGTTACAGAGGTTTTCTCAGAAGGCTGGCCCAACGCACCTCACAGAGTGCTTCGCTTTTGCATAGAGGAGGCTCAGAACTTCAAAGGCGACATCGTGGGACACGATAAACTGATCTCAACTGGCGAAATGGTCCCGGTGAAACCCCTGGAGTCTTTCACCATGACCAGTGAGACTACTGGAACACTGAAGGCTATGCCTCACTGGGCTGGAGAATCAGTGAGCGGAATGAAAAACGTCAAACCGGTAGGAGCAATAATAAAGGAACTAGTGGACGAAGCTGAGGAACTCCTCCACAAATGGGTCTGATTGCTCAAGTTCTAGCTCTCAGCGAGTAGTGTAAATTACTCGTATTGTATCCAGGTCTCATATTTGTTCAGAAGCCATTGCTCCCACGCGGATTCCACACGAAATTCTGAACCGGAGAATTCAGCTTTGAGAGGGCGGAATCGTCTTCCGCATTAGAACCCAGGTTGTTCCGAGGGGTCCGATTTGTTTGAATCCTTCTCTCTCGAACATTCCTGGTGTACCGAACCAGCGCCACTCCGCCACCGCCGCCATCTTCTTCGAAACAACAGGATAAGCCTCGACTAACCCTCCTCCCTGCTTGCCTATCGAGTCCAGGGCGGCTTTGAGCGCGAGCTTCGACACGCCCTTACCACGATACTTCCGGTCGACGAAGAAGCAGGTGATTCGCCAGAGCTTCTCGTTCGTTCTAGGTGGATCAATCTTCTTGTAGCCTCTGCCCGCATCAATTCGCGGCAATTCTTCTCGAGTGCCGTACTGGCACCAGCCAACCGGCGTGTTGCCTGTGTAGACGAGGATGGCATGGGATCTTCCCTTTCTCACAAGGGCCTTCTTGTCTCTGCGATTGATCTTCTTCCATTCTTCGCCATGGGCGTGGATGGGCCTTTCGCGCTGGTAGTACATGCACCAACAACCCCCCTGTTTCAAGGCAAGTTGTTCAAAATCCGGATATCTTTCGGGGCTAAGTTCGCGAACTGTGTACTCCACCGATCTTGCTTTCCTCCCTCGAACGAGAAATCGCCAAAGTACACGCACTCACCGTCGATTTACACCTACTCCTCATTCACCTTAACACACGAACATTATACGCGCACGCTGATTGAGTGCCATTCGCCAGGAACCACATATGTTCGGAAGCGCGGATCTCTTACAAGGCGTGTCAGATACGATTGGACCGCCTGTTTCCCCTGCAACCTTCCGCCCCAGCCGCCAAAGAGCGGGGAGAGATTCGCGGTTACAATAATGCTGCCTGGACGCGTAAGACGGCGTAGATATGGAATATATCGTGGATATTCACGCCAGTCACCACCTAGAAACAAGATATCATAGGGGCCCTTTAGCTTGGCAAGGACGGTTTGTCCTCGGCCGCGAAGGACACGGATGCGACTGGAGAGACCTCGTTCCTCGAAAGCTTGCTCGGCGAGGTCCCCATGATCTGGGTCTGCTTCAATCGTGTCCACGCTGCAGTCAGGTTTTGACATTGAAGCCATTACGGCAGCTGTGTATCCGTGGCCGCAGCCTACTTCTAGTATTCGTCGCGCATGCGTCAATGATGCGACCACTGCCCATAAGGGCGCCTGCAATGGATCGCTAGGATACAAGTCGCAACCATGCTTTCGCCGATGCTGGTTCGACAATCGGTACAGGTCAAGATGAGCATCAGCTCGACCACCGTAAATTTTCACGAGCATCTGCCTAACGCTCTTCTTCAAGATCCCATCTGCACCGGATGTCGCTTCACCGAATGAAAAACCCTATCAAAACGGGCTCATCAGTAGTTTGTCTGCTGAATCATGGCGGCTACGCCCTCAAGCTTGGACAATCCTCCTCTAGCTTCTCGAAATCAGGGCATTTTGTAGTACTAAGCTCCTAGTCGAATATGCTCATTGCGACCAAATTCTTCGTCTGTAAATGAGAAAAAGATAGTGCAAGTGTCCACTGGGCTTGTCCAACGCCGGTGGTCTAGACGAAAACGGCTAATATGAAGGGGAGCTGTGCACACACTTGGACCGAAGCGACCTTGGCAACTTTGTCTGCAAGCGTAGGTCTATCGTTAGAACCATCTGCCGCGTTCAGTATCCTCTTTGACGAGTTGGCTGGAGTCCTCGCGAGGTTAGGACTGCAACTGGAATCGGGCCCGGCTGGCCGCGTTGTCGAGCGAGGAGTCGAAGTAGGACGGGTAAGATCGTGGGAACCCGGAAAGTACATTCTGGTCGAGTGGCATCAGGCCGATTGGAAGCCCGAGGAGACGACGAAGGTGGAGGTTCGATTCGAACCAGTTAAACACGGGACTCGTGTAACTGTGGAGCACCATGAATGGGGCGGTCTCCTTAGCGACCAAGGTGGAGAACTCGCCGGCTGGTTCGCGGGTGAAGTAGTGGCCCCTCTCTTTCAAGCCACTGCTCCTATCCGTTTCGGTGATTGGCTCACCGACCGTCTGGCACGTCGACCTTCAGGAATGCTATCCCGAGATGGCTATCGCGATCCGACACATCACCGTCCCAACTTTCTGGCAATTCTGTCGGCACTGCGACTAAAGAGCGATGACTATCTTCTCGAGATTGGTTGTGGAGGCGGGGCGTTTCTTCAAAATACGCTCGCAAGCGGTTGTAAAGCCGCCGGGCTAGACCACAGTCCCGATATGGTCAAAGTTGCAATCGACCTCAATCAAGAAGCGGTCAGCGAGGGACGGCTGAAGGTTGTTCAAGGTGAAGCAAATCAACTGCCATATCCGGATAGAACGTTCACATGCGCGGTCATGACGAATGTATTCGGCTTTCTAGCAGACCCCATAGGAGTGCTTACGGAGATTAGACGCGTCGTTTCCTCCCATGGACGCATCGCCGTCTTCACATTGTCCTCAGAGATGAAAGGAACGATAGCCGCGCCCGAGCCAATGGCTTCAAGGCTACACTTCTACACGGACAAAGAACTAACCGAAATGGCTGAGAAAGCCGGCTTTGTCAAGATACGTGTTGAACACCCAGACCTAGAGCCTTTCGCGCGAGAGGCCAAACTCCCTGAGGATGTCGTAGCAGATTTCCGAGGCGAGGCGCACGACCAGCTCCTTCTAGCATGGAAAAAGTGACCCGGTTCAAGCATCCGAGGAAAATGCGGTTACGCTTCGAGTCCGAACTTGGAGAAATTCTTGCTTGTGTACCTTAATGAACTTAGTACCAAATCCTATCTCCCACACAAATTTCATGGACGTTGTTGGAGGAGGGCTCTGGCTACGATCTCATCATACGAACCTCATGGTTACGCAATCTCAGGCGGCTCTTACCGGACTTGATATTATCAGAGTGTGTCCATCTGGATTTTTAAGCTCCGCTTCTCGCTCCTTCCAAGGCGTGTTCTTGGGCCTCTGAGAGAATCTTACTCCCTTCTTTTTCAGTCGCTTATACCAGGCGTCTACGTCATCGACTGCGAATTCGAGCTGGAAACTATTCGGAGCCACCTTGTGAATGTGACCCTTGTGAGGGGTGTGCAATCCAATCGGGAACTTGTTGGGGGTGAGGATCGAAACAAATTCGCCCGCATCTGTCTTCAGTTTGAATCCTAGTTTCTCGACGTAGAAGTCTTTTGAACGTCGAGTATCTCTGACTATGACAGTGATAAGGTCCAGGTTCGGGCCGGTAGACAAATCCATACGTCGTCGTTCCGACCAAAGTCGTTCTTAGCCATTACGGTGGTTTACGGACGTATGTCTCTTCTGAGAGTTTCTTGAGGTTGAGCAGCCGCCGTTTCTGCGACGCTATCGGCAATATTCTGGTTGCAGGACGAGTCGTTCCGAACCCATGTCTACAGCATGGGTGGTGAGCTATTGGTGGCTCTGAGGATCAGAGCTGTTTTCTTACGATTGCGAATCGTTCGAGTTGCCGATGAATCTTGAAGCCATTCTTGAGGTAAATGCTTAGAGGTCCTTTGTAGTTCTCCTCTGCCCACGGAATCTCCCAGGTCCTCTTAGAGGGATTAGTAGTGGGGTAGCCTTCTGCTATCTGCAGCCCGTCACGGTGGAACTTGTCTACTGCGGCATTGAGGAGTGCTGTGCAGATGCCTTTTCCTCTGTGTTCGGGTGCGACGAGAAAACACATTACAGAACCCACAGGCTCGTTGGCACCTGTTACTGCTACAGTGTAATGGCGCATGTTTGCGAAGTTGGCCCTGGGCTGGGCGTTACACCAGCCCACTGGATTACCCTCAATGTAGGCGAGAAGTCCTGAGGCTTTACCGCTGCTGATTTGCCCGGCTCGGGCGGTTCGATGTTGGGGTCCGGCTTTCGCTGTCGGGTCCCAGTCGTTTCCGGGAGTATCGTAAAAGCCGCAGTAGCATCCGGCCCAGTGGGGAAAATCGGAAAACGCCTGATCAAAGAATCTCAGATAGTCTTGCAATAGCTCCGGTTTTAGTTCTCGAACTTCGATCTGAACCGTTTGGCCCACGAGAAAGCCATGTGATCTTCTATCGTATAAGGAACGCCGAAAGGATGAGTGCCTGCCTAGACCAACAGCTTTCCATCTTTCATCACGCGTTTGTTCCCGATGGTCACCGTAGCTCCTGTGATCGAGCCCCAGAATCCGCGATCGGCCTTGTTCTTGCCTTCCTTGTCTGAGTTATCTCCGAAACCTATCGTGACTCCGCCTAGGACCTTGTCGTCTTGAGTGAAGCCGTGGCGCAGATTCGGGTTCAGGCCAAGCCCGAAGAATGCGAGTCGGTAAACGTCTCCCTGCCCTTCTTTGAGCCATCTCTCAAATGCTTGCTGTTGGTTGCCTGCCGAGCTATTGACGATTCGGCCTTCTGAGACTGTGAGCGTTAGTCTGTTGATTATTCCCTCCTTCAAGAGAGAACGTATGGGTTGGTCGAACACGATTCTTCCCTGTCCACTCTGTTCGTTAACTGAGACCTCAATTCCTCCTGCAGGGAGGAAGCTAGGTCGTCCTTGGGAAACCCAGTCCTCCCTAATGATGCCGTCGAAGGAGTCCGCTGGACGATTATCTAGCTTGAATGTGAAGTTGGTTCCATGAGGCGTCTTCAAGCGAACTTCTTCATCGCCCTGAATCAGTTTCTCTACGGTTTTGGCACGTTTGCCTACAGCCTTAGGGTCAGCCATGCATCCGTCGAACATGACTCTCTTCCATTCCTCATAATCGAGACCAAGATTCTTCGCTCTTTCCGGGGTGGCCATCGTTGCTTCGATGCCGAGCATTCTTACTTTCCGGGCTTTGGCAATGGTTTTCCATTTTTGTACGAACTTGTTCTTTTCTAGAAACCAGGTTGTAACAAGCTTACGCCTCCCGGCCGGAATCTTGTCCCAAGGAATGATTCTGGGTCCGAGCGTGAAGATGTAGACGTCAGTCTTCTTCAACAGTGCTGCCTGGCTAGCTGAGAGTCTCTCTGCAAATTCCTCCGGAGCATCCTGGATTGTGTACAGCCACGGCTTGTCAAACTGGACCGTCGTTAGGGTCGGGCAGCCTCGCTTCAGACATTGGAGTGCGAGTTGAGAGCTTAGTTCGGTATCATGTTCCCATGTACTGATCCAGACTTTCTCGCCTGGTTTCAGTCCGACGCAGACATCTAGCACTTGTCTGCCAAAGGCCTCGTAATCTAGCTTCAATTCAGTAGGATCACAATCGCACGCTCCTGGATAGAATGCACTTTCATGTAAAGTCGATCAGGTCGATGCTTGGGCGTTCATCAGACGTGTTTTAATATATCCGCCTCCCCGGGATAGGGTATGTCCAATCACAAACGTCCCGAGGTTGACGCTAGACTCGCGAGAGTAGAGGGTCATGTGAAAGCCGTCAGAACGATGCTGAACGATGACAGGACCTATCCTGAGATCGTTCATCAAATCGCCGCGGTTCGAGCCTCGCTGGACGGAGTCATTGATGTGATCGTCGAGGATCTCGTAGAAGACTGCGTCGCAACCGCCAAGAAAGGAAAGTCCGTAAGCAATACTGTTCTCGAACTTCAGCAAGTAGTCGCAAGCAGCAGATGAGCACTCCAAGAAGCGAGCTTCCTGTGCTCGGGGGGATGAGGGGTTCGCACATCAGCGAGCCAGCGAGGAACAGGGAAGACGAGATCCGTCTCTTCCTCATGGGCGTCGCCGCCCTCTTCAGCTATCTAGGTTTCTGGCGCGGCTTCATTCCAATTGACGTTGTGGCGATTGGAGCCACACTCATCGGAGGTTATCCGGTCTTCATCGAAACGTTCCACTCCCTTCGCCACCGTTCGATTAACATGGAGGTCTCAATGACGGTGGCGATAGTTGCCTCCCTCCTAGTTGGCCAGTTTACGGCCGCGGTTGTAGTAACTTTCTTCGTTCTACTCTCAGAGTTCATTGAGGCTTACGCGGTTGACAAGGGAAGAGCGACGATCGTCAAACTGGAAAGGTCGATTCCGAGAAGGGCCCTTGTAAGACGGGACGGGAAAGAGATCGAGACCGATGTAGAAACTATTCAGTCCGGTGAGACTGTAATTGTTAGAGATGGAGAACGGATTCCGGTTGACGGAGCCCTAGTCAAAGGTTCTGGATTCGTCAACCAGTCTGCCATAACAGGAGAAGCAGTTGCCGTTGAGAAGTTGGTTGGGAGCAGAGTTTTCGCTGGGTCGGTTGATCAGTCGGGCGTGTTCGAGGTGCGGACCGAGAAGGTGGGAAACGAGACTGTCTTTGGCCAGATCATCAGGCTGGTTGAGGAAGCTGAGAGCAGGAAAGCGCCCATCCAGCGGATATCTGACAAACTCGCCGCCTGGCTTGTCGAGTTTACAATTGTCTTCGCTGTGGTTACTTTTGTCGTGACCCGGAACCTCATCTCAACCATATCGGTAATTGTTGTTGCAGGCGCGTGTGGTGTCGCTGCAGGCACGCCTCTGGCGATTGTTGCCGTAATGGGAGGCTTGGCAAAGAAAGGAGTCATCGTGAAAGGCGGGGTCTACGTTCAGGAGATGAGCAAGGTCGATACTGTCGTGATCGATAAGACAGGAACCCTTACGCTAGGTGATCCTGAAGTTACTGATGTTGTAGGACTTGACGGGTGCTCCGAAGAGCAGGTCCTGACATATGCCTCAGCGGCGGAGAGATTCTCCAAACACCCACTCGCGCACGCGATAATGGCCAAGGCTGAGGCACTTGGAATTAACTCGGAGTCAGGCGTATCATCGGACTATATGGCCGGCAAGGGAATAGTGTCGTGGTATGATGGAGAACAGGTCCTCGTTGGAAACAGCGTTCTCATGAACGAGCTACACGTCCCGTTATCGAACGATGTCGATGCAACCATTAGCAGCAAGGTCTCTGAAGGAAAAACCACCGTCCTAGTTGCGCACGGAGGACGAATCTGCGGAGTGATTGGAATCTCCGACAAGGTCAGGGACGAGAGCCGAGAAGCGGTCAAGGAGTTGGGAAGAATGGGCTTGTCGACTATAATGCTCACAGGCGACAATAAGGTCGCTTCAAAGAGCGTCGGGGAACAGGTCGGGATCGATGAGGTTCACGCAGAGCTTCTGCCCGCCGACAAGGTCTCCTACATTGAACAACTATCGGGCTCAGGGCGAAGGATCGTCATGGTAGGTGATGGTGTGAACGATGCTCCAGCCTTGGCTCTCGCGAACGTCGGCGTTGGAATGGGCGCTGGGACAGATATCGCAATCGAAGAAGCCGATATTGTTCTGATGACGAATGATCTCGGAAGGATTCCGACTATCGTCAAGGCAAGCAAGCAGGCTTACGGAGTGATCATGCAGAATTTCTATGGAACACTGATCGTAGATGGAATCGGGCTCGGCCTCGCTTTCGAAGGTCTGCTCAATCCATTATTCGCCGCTGGCATCCACGTAGTCTCAGAGCTCGTGTTCATCCTCAACTCGGCAAGACTGATTCGATAACTCGATGGTCTTTGACCGGCCTAATGCAGTGGCTGGTTGTTAAAGGCAAAACGATAAGTTCGTTCATTCCAACAAGCAACATGTGAAACTTACTGGATCTCCCCTTAAGATAGAGTTCCTGAGGAAGAAGCTGAAGCTTGTCAGAGACACCATGGAGGCGCAAGGGATTGACATGTGGATTACGTTCACGCGGGAAGGCAACGAGGACCCGTTGGCGCAGGATCTCCGATTTAGCGACCTGACCTGGCGTTCAGCCGCCATCATCGAACGGACCGGGACGAAGACGGCTATTGTCGGAAGTCTCGAAGAAGAGACTGTAAGGCAGCAGAAGTTCTATGATGAAATAATTGGGTATGGTAGCGAGGGTGCGGCGCCCAAGCTGAACGAGTTTGTTAGGAGGAGGAAGCCGAAGAAGATTGCCGTAAACACGAGCTATGATGAGGGTGCAGCCGACGGACTCACATCGGGCATGGAAAGGTATCTCAAGACCGCGTTGAAGGATTACTCGAAGCGGCTGGTCTCCGGAGAGGATCTCGCGATTGCTCTAAGGGCGAGGCTGATACCAGCCGAGATCGAACTGGTGAAGAAGTCGATTGCTGAGTGCGAAAAGGTCTACGATGCGGTTGAGGCCGCGATCAAGCCAGGCAAGAAAGACAAGGATGTCCACATGTTTGCGCACAAGCTTCTGGCTGAGAGAAAATTGGATTCAGCATGGGCGTATGATCGATGTCCCTCCGTGGTGGTCGGCAACGCGCCTATGGCTCACGTCGGCTACTATGGTACTAAGATCAGGGACGGGGATTTTGTCAAGCTGGACTTTGGCGTGAAGTATGACGGGTATTGTAGCGACATCCAGAGAAACTATTTTGTCGGATCTGGACGAGTGCCAAAAGGAGTGGGGCAGATGTTCAAGACTGCTCGTGCTGCGAATGATGCTGCTCTCGCCGCTTTGAAGCCTGGGGTCCAGGGTTACAAGGTTGACCAGGCAGGGAGAAGCCTAATCGTCAAGAGACGCTATCCAGAATACAAACACGCATTAGGCCACGTCCTCGGGAGGAGCACTCACGAGATCGGCCCCCTCCTAGGTCCCAGATGGCCAAACAGGTATGGCAAGCAGGGAGAGAAACTAGTTCAGAGGGACATGGTCTTCACCATAGAGCCGTCCGTGACGAGCAAGTTCGGCACCTGCAACCTAGAGCAAGATGTTCTAGTGACATCTAACGGGTACCAGGAACTCTCGAAGCCCCAAGAAGAGATAATCCAACTTGGATGATGTCAGGAGGAGGCGAAAAATTTGAACCCCGGTTTACTGGTACACAAAAGCGGACTACGAAACCCTGGTGGGCAGCGGATGCCGTAGTGACGAATGAATAGTCGCTATTGAACTCTGGAGATAGCAGAACCCTACTATTGACTATAGGTTGCAGTCTGGCAAGTTCCCTTTTGTTGGTCGCGACGAACGCAGCCGGTTGGGTTAGCGCCTTGTCTGTGTTGGTTTTCGCCGCTCCGACAATGTTGATACTGCTTGCAGGGTTGGCGGGGCCGGTCGAGTGGAAAGAATCTAGACTCCGAGCCTTCCGGAACCTGGCCTTTGGCGCTAGGAACGGATTCGTCGTGGGTGTCCTTATCTTCATCTCCATGTTCTTCGTGAAACTATTTCTTTCTCCTGATGGAGGACCCACAATATCTTCATTCACATTATTCACAACCTTATTGCTTGCCTTTGCATTGTCTTTCTTTTGCGACTGGATAGTGTCTGCATTCGACTTTAGGCTGTGGATGGGCGACCGTAGCCTTGAACAGGTGGAGATTGAGGATCTGTTTCAATCTTGGGAGTGGGAAAAGACATCGCAACGCTGGCGACGTCGCGGATATTTCGCGAGCAGTTTCTGGACCCTAGTCCCTTTCTTCCTACGGAACAAGAACGATATCCACTCTATCCCTCCCTTGGATTGGCGAACAATTACATTCCTCATCGTAGTCGTCATCTATGGGCTGTCTCAGGGCTTGCAAGATTGGACTCTACCGCTCTTAGCTGCGAGCATAGTTCTCGTCGGTTATACTGGAACATCTTTCGAATCCCTCAAACGGGCGCTAGGTCCTTACGATGGGACGAAGTTAAGGGAGCTATATGAGAAGAGACATACGCCGATGGAATAATCGCCGCTTTGAACGCTAATCTTTACGCGTAAATAGTTAGGCGAGTTTTTCCGGGGCTGCAACTTGCGGAAGCCAATCACGTCCGCCCCATGATAGGAGAGGAGTCAATCCGAGAGTATGTTTCCAGCAAGCCTGCCGTGGACGGGCATTCACTGGATTTACTGACATCCATCGCAAAGGGTATAGGTTTGCGATAGCGAGAATTTCTTCTCTGTGCCATTATCCAGGGTGCTCCACCGGTTGCTATGGACAAACCTCATTTGGCTAATTGTCGGTTAGCAGTTTCGTTCTCGTGTCTGAGCAATAGTCGAAAAGTAGCTCAGCCCTACAGATGTCGAGTCAGCGGAGCGACTGGCGCGAGCGACTAAGGGCCAACCCTTCACGAATGGAACAAGAACTGGCAATCAAACTCCAAGAAGATGGAATACGCTGTCAGACACATGTAGAGATACCCATAACCATGGCGGACTTCTACTTCCCGTTAGAGACTCGACCGCTCATCGTGTTTGTCGACGGCCGAGTCCATCTTGGAACAGCTCAGAGGGCGAAGGACGAAGAACTACGAACACTACTGCGGAAAAGAGGATACAGAATCTTGGAGTTATGCTACGACGGCTACTCGGACAAGAAAAGAGACCGTCTTTACGAAGAAATCCGGAGCGGCCTCGCTCAGTTGGGCCTAGCTAGCACCGGATTCTAGGACATACAGAAGACCAGAGACTCATCCTAGAAATAGCAACATAGTTGCGCTACCGTATGTTCGTGTGTGCGTGGAGGAAAGCCCGGCTAGACGCGCATGTCAGTCATGCCACCTTCCCGTCTATCGGGATGTTCTCGAGACAAGTAGCAAGCCGATTCCCGAAGCCGTCATTGCCAATCCGGCGTAAAGCTCATCCCAATACGGGGCATAGTAGGATGAAAATATTGAGGGGCATCCGTTGAGTGCACATGGGATGGCACTACTCTGAAGGCCAGATATTCCGAGAGTGAGGAATAATATTCCCACCGCTACCAGTACGATGCCGGAGAACCGGAAGGCTAGTCGTCTGGTCGCGGTGCGATTCGCGGCAACAGCTACGGCGGTGGTTGCAATAAGCAACGGTGGGAGTATTACGAATGGTCGATATGGGTCTATACAATCTACCCGCTGCTGTCCCGTCGAGGGAGTGTACTTGTAACATCCTACTGGCGAGGCGCTATTTTCCCCAGCCAAAACAACCAGAACTGAGACCTCCAGCGTAAAGCCAATAATTGCTACGCCAAGGAACAGAAAGGCCAATACTACCGTTCCCCGTTTCGTCAAGACCATCTTACCGCCATCCTAGTTTGAGCCTTTCCATGACTGATACCCGCATCAGGGCGAATATTGTTCCAACTGAGGGCGTTGGATGAATAAACGTCGTTCTATCCCTTCGACCAGTCTGACTAGAGCACTACTACATGTGACGTGGTTTCGAGAAGTAAACCTATAGGATTTCTATAAGCAGGCGGCACTGATCAGCGATGAAACTTCCGACTGGAATCAAGAAAACGATCGGGGTCTGCCCAGAGTGTCAGAACGAGTTGTATTTTAAATGGGGACGTTTCGCTACCAAACCCTTACCAATAGGAGAATGTTGTAAGAGGGAATTGAATCGAATCCTCTCGGGAGAGAGACCAAAGACAGACCAGACATTCTGATTCCACTGACAATATACGCCAGGCGTCGGGTAGTCCAGGCAAAATACCATCGGCCGCTGAGTCTCTGAGCCACAATCATATGCTCCAAGGCCAATTCTAACGGAACGATTCGGTTGTGCTCTCGTTGGCGCTCATCAGAACGTTCTCGTATATCTAGCAGCCACATTGCCTGTATTTTTGTCAACAGTCTTGGCAGCACGTTCCTGGACCCAACGGTCTGAGTTTTCTCTCTCCGCAATTCTCGCATACTAGGACTCTGCCGACGAAGTCGAGATCTGATTGGTATCGGATCTGGTGTTGGGTGGGTTTCTGGCATGGCTGGCAGAAGGCGGGTCGATCTAGGGTCTGCATGATTCCTAGAGGATTATGTCCGAGTACAAACGTGGGAGAGGGAGGGGAATCGTCGCGGAAACTATTGCGGGGCTGGACCCCGGTTCCAGCTGTCCTTCAGAATGCGCTCAGAATTGCTGTGATACTTACGAGCTTTGCCCTTCGTCTAGCCATCTTTGATTTCTGCTTGGCTGTTTACTCCCTTGACTAGGAGCGATGCTGTGAAGTAGTCCATCACGAAAATATCCGTCTGTTACTAATTCGGCTATGGGGCATATTCTTATCTTGTATTGATGGGAGTAACGATCATGTCTCTATCATCGAACAGAAGGCTGAGTATTCTTAGCGTGATTTCTCTTCTGCTCGCAATTAGCGCTGTCGGTGTATCTATCACGCGCCCCGGACCCACGGGCCCTGCTGGACCAGAAGGGGCGACCGGACCGACAGGATCTCAGGGACCAGCAGGCATCACGTCCTGGAAAACAGCCGCCCTTAACCCAACTTCCTTACCAGGTCCCGCAGGCACGGTAACTAGCCTCGCGAACATAACTTTCACGGCCTCACAGAGTGGATATGCACTATTGACGGCGACAGGGTCGTGTATCACTGTTCAAGGAGCAACTCAAACGAGGATCCAGCTTGGTTGGTGGATTGACCGATCGGATGTGGGCGCCTTTGCTTACTCTGCCTCTATCGCTCACGTCGCTGGCGAGCCCGCTGGAAACCCTCAGGACTCATTCGCTGCCTCCACATGGTTCAACGCTGTAGCGGGTTCCAATACCTTCTACTTCAACGGAGACAATTACACGGGGGACGCAGGAGTTACTTGTTCAGGGAACCTCGTCCTCATATTCACAACTTCCCCTCAACTTCCATAAATCCGTTGCAGGGTACCTTTCTAGTCTTCCAGCTTCAGTCCGGGTACCATTTTACGGTCGCCAAATCCGTTACCAGTCGAGAAATGTTAATTGCAGTTGAGCCTCACGACGCAAACCACGTGTTTGGAAGTTTTGAGGAAAGAGAGTTTGAGGTTGTGATATGTCTCCCTTGATTGCAGATAGTATGGGTCAGTGACCTGATTATCCCTAGGAGACGCCTTGGGAACGGCTGGGGGTCCGTGACAATGTTAGGATCAGCGGAAGGTTTCGGGTCGGTGATACGGATGTCGCCGGTCGGCAGCCGCTGAGCCGCGTCGCCTATACGTGTACTCGCCTTTAGTGAACGCTGATGACAACGTTCCCGCGCTTTTCTCCTGTGTCGACATACCTGTGAGCTTCGGCAGTCTGCTCTAACGGATATCGCCGATCAATAACAGACCTTAGTTTTCCCGCCTCAATCAGCTCCCTAAGAGTGACTAGATCTTGAACCGGATACGATCCTGTCCAACGCACCACTTTTCTGCCCTTCTTCGACCGACGAATCCCTCGGAACAGCTGCGACAAACCAGGGTTGCCCAATAGAAGAAGACCGTCGCCCTTCACTGATCTCATAAGACCTGAGAAGGAAGAGCGACCTACCGCGTCAAAGACCACGTCGTAGGTCTTTCCATTCTTGGTGAAATCCTCTTTCTCATAATCAACGACGTGGTCCGCCCCGATAGAACGAATCATGTCCAATTTACCGGTCCGATCAACGCCAGTCACTATTCCACCGTAAGATTTAGCGAGCTGTACAGCGACAGTCCCTATGCTTCCGCCCGCGCCTCGTATCAGTACCTCTTGTCCGGGCTGGATGTTCGCTCTTCTGAGAAAATTGATTGCATAAACTCCGCCTGCAGGGACAACTGCTGCCTCCTCGTAGGACATGTTCGCTGGCTTGATAGCTAGTATCGCGCTCTCCTTGAGACAGTCGTACTCGGCGTATGCCCCGAGATGCAGGCCTGCGAGAGCGAAAACCTGGTCGCCCTTCTTGAACCGCGTTACATCTCTGCCTGTCGATTCTATTTCTCCGGCCAGCTCCTGGCCGAGAATCTTCCTTCTTGGCGCTCTGATGCCGAACCTAATTCTGAGAAGAAGCTTCCATTCGAATGGAACTTTGAGACCGCGCAGCTCGCAGTCCCCCATCGCTACAGACGCGGCGTGGACCCTCACTAGAACCTCGTTGTCCTTCGGAGTAGGCTTCTCTACATCCCTAAGTTCCAGAACATCAGGGGGTCCATACTTTGTGCAAACGATCGCCTTCACAACTGGTCCCGGCCAAGTCTGCCTTAGATTCGCATTCCCTTCATCGTCTCTCTAATCCAGTCATCAACCACTACAAGTTCACATTCCAAGCAGATGTCGCAAAACTCTGACCTATCTGTCCATGGGTTATGACAACACTTCCGGTTTGTTGGCCAGTGTCAAACATATTTCCAGAAGGCGTAAGTAGGCGTCTGTACACACACATATGTGTGTAGGCAATGGGCACGAGGAACATATCCATCTCGGACGAGGCTTACTCGAAGTTGGCGGCATTGAAGGGGCCGAAGGAGAGCTTCACTGACGTGATAAACAGACTCGCGGGTAAGAAGTCGGTGCTCGACCTTGTCGGCCTTCTCACGCCTAAGGAAGGAGCCGAACTCCGCTCCAATATTCAGGACATCCGAGCCAGGAGCAGGAAGAGAGCCACCGAGACCGAGCGAAGGATACAGGGCTCTTGATCGCTGACACGACCTTCATCATCGACCTCCTGATCAGGGACCAGAAGGCAGTCAAGAAGGCAGACAAGCTCGAGGAGAGCGGTGTAACCATCTCGGTAAGCTCGCCAACCATCTTCGAACTGTTCGCCGGGATAGCGTTGAGCAGGAAGGCTGAAGAGGAAAAATCAAAAATCAGCACGATCCTCTCCTCTCTCCCACAGTTATCCCTGGATTCTCCATCCGCAAGCGCGGGAGGTTTGATCCATGGCGAGAAGATCAGGACAGGTCAGTCAATTGACCCTGAGGATGCCATGATCGCTGGAATAGCTAGGGTGAATTCGGAAAAGGTCCTAACCCGGAACATCAGACACTATTCCGGAATAGAAGGCGTCACGATAGAAAACTACTAGAATGGATCTCAAAGGGAGCAGCTACGACTTTGTCGTTCCGTGTCCCTTGATTGCAGATGATTCTCGTTATCGACCTGATATTCTCTAGGAAACGCCTTCGGAACGGCTGAGGTCCGCTCAGCCTTTGACTGACAGGTCGCCGTGCTTGGGCTTCCCGGCGCGCTCGTACGCCAGGTGAATCGCGCCTCTGGGGAACGCCTGAGAGCTGGTAAGGCGTAGGCCCGCGGGCAGGGTCCCTTCACCGAAGAGTCTCTTGCCGGTGCCGAGAAGTAGCGGGTAGACCCATAGGTTGAGCTGGTCGACCAGGTCGTGCCGGAGTAGGGTCTGAACCAGGTTGCCGCTTCCGATCACGTGGACTTCGCCGTGCTTCTGCTTGATGCGGGCCACCTCCTTGGAGAGGTCTCCTTGGATGAGAGTGGAATTGTTCCATTCGAGTCTGCGGCGGCTGCGGGAGGCCACATACTTGGGTGCGTTGTTGAGTTTGTCCGCGATCTCCTTGTCGCTGGTGGCTTTGGGCCAGTACGCGGCGAAGATGTCGTAGGTCTTGCGACCCAGAAGCAGGGCGTCCATTCGCCCGATGTCCCTGGTGATGAGGCTGAGCGACTCCTCGTCGAGTAAAGGTGCCTGCCAGCCGCCGTGCTTGAACCCGCCCTCGGTGTCTTCTTCCGGTCCGCCGGGCGCCTGCATGACGCCGTCCAGAGTCACGAATTCACTGACGATGAGTTGGCCCATATGATGTCCCAGCGCGCCTAGAGGCAATCCCCATGAAAAAGTGTTTGCAAGCCAAGGCTAAGTGACGTAGTCGCGCCCGATAAGCTGGGGGCAGCCCTATCGATTGTGCACAATTGAGTTATGATATTTCTTCCGTGGCTGACTAGACTATCTGTTTTTACGCTAGGTCGTTCCTCAGATCAGACGGTCATGGTAGGACGCCGTGCACTACTGGTCTTACTCATCATTATTATTGTAGGCTCTGTCTCAGCCTTAACTCTGTGGAGGTCGCAGCAGACCCGTGTCGGGCTGAGGACTAGCCCGGGGATTAATCTCGGAAGCAAACAATCGGGTCCCTATTCTCCTGTTGGCTGGCTTATGCCAAGCGATACTCGTATCGCCACGTCGTATGTTGCTAACCAGTCTTTTGATCATAACTACATGAACGCGTACGTGACCGTCCTGTCCTCTTCAACGTATCAGCTCCAGCCCGGCACAATCCTCTCGTTTGGTCTCTACATCAACAGCGTTCTGATGGGAACACGAACATGTTTCACGGACAACCCCAGTGGCAGCGGCGGATGGGCTTCTACTGGCACGATCATCAACAACGGCTACTCCCTTAGCACCTTAGCTTGCGGTGTTTCCCTGTTCAAGACCCCGTTTCCCGCAGGGTCAGTACTGACTGTGACAGTCTGGAGCAACCACCCTGCATGGGTACAAGTTGATACTTCTCCGACGACAACCTCGTACGAAACATCCAACGTAACATCAGCCGCTCAGCCGCTAACAATAGATCCCACGTCGGGCACTGTTACCCCACGCACAATAACGATCGACGCATATTCTGACTAGCACAAGACATTCATTGTCTGGCGGATTGCCATGAAGAATGTGGATTCCCCCAGTGTTGGGCCAGCTAGCTTAATCTAGTTGCATATGGAATGTCCTCGCCAATGAGGGCGTGGTTCGTCGCTCTCGCAGCCTCGATCTGGGTGATTGTTGTCGCAGCGGGCATCCTGTTGTTTGCCGGTGTCGGATTCTGTTATCTTGCAAGCGACCCATCTTTGACAAACAGGTGGGCATGCTCTACGGTGGGAACCACTGGGTATTTCGACATCATGACCCTGATTGTAGGAATCCCGGTTCTTATTCTGATAGACCACGTGGTCCGTAATCCGTCGTGGTGGGGCAGACCCCTCACCACGCGAGTCATGCATTTTTGGCTGACTCTTACAACGGTCGTCGCTCTGTTCCTTACTTTGCCCTTAGTGGAGACCGAGCTCTTCCAGGTCATCCTTGCTCTCTGGCTCGCAATAGGCCTAACATTAGCCGCGCTATTCATCATAGGCACTAAAGGTTCATCGATCATCCCGAAAGACTAGGTCAACTGTACCGTGTCCTGCCAAGTGTCTGAATCAGGTCCTGAAGGCCTATCTGTAGGAATCGCCTCACTGGCACCGTTCTAGCTGAAACCGGTACCATGAGACTCGGCCGGTGGTCAGGACGCTTTCTATGGAAAAGGGGGTCCGAGGCCTACGCGAGGCCTCGGGTTGCTTCTAGGATGAGGCGAACCAGGTTTCCGTGAAACTTGTCCCGTCGGTGGACAGGATTGATGGTTCTGCAAGAGTTGCGCCGCTGTTGTTTACCATGGTGATTCGATGGATGTTAGCGGAGCCGAATGATCCGATGCCGCCGGTCGCTCCGTTGATCGTTGCATAGTTTGTGCTGGCTGTCCCGGTATAGTCGTTGCCTAGTGATACGGTTCCGAAGTTGGATAGGCTGGTGAGTTTACAGTGGTGCCCGTTGCATAGGGCTGGTCGTTCGACTATCCATTCCGCGGAGCTTCGTGCGGCGCCGCTGACTGTGCCTGTGGTGGAGAAGTGCTGTGAACCATCGGTGATGCTGGTGGTGAAAACCCCGCCGCTGTAGCTGACTTCTGCGCTGATCTTGTCACCGGGGAGTACTGTGAAACCGCCGATTGTTATGGACGGGTTGGGATAGAACTCGTACCATGCATAGTAGACGCCGTGGCCGCTGCTGCAATCCGAGTCCGTGCCCGTCTGTTCGACAGTGTTGCTGCTATAGCCGTCTATTCCGACCCAGTAGCTGCTGTACGTGGTCGAGCTACTGCAAGTGACTGAGGGAACGATCCAGGAGCCTTTAGCATCGGTGACGCCGGAGCCGGTTACCGCGAACCCGCTCCAGTTTGTGCTGCAGACTGTGCCCGTGGGACAGTTGCTGATGCCGTTACTATGTGTGAAGACAACCGCTTGGGCTGTTGCAAATGCTGGCAATAGAGAAGAGAGCGCCAAGATTGCTAGCGAAGGAAGAAACAAACGCACTGTTTTTTCCATGAACCCGCGAAACGCACCAGAGACCGCTTATAGCATTTTAGCCGATGACAAGGAACAACTTCGACTAGATGCACTTGTATGATGGTGTGCGGCCTCGCCCTTCTGGGTCGTTCGCCGCTATATCAGCAGACGTGCGAACGCGCAAGTCGCTCCGCTGACCAGACATCTTGTTCTGTCTTATTCGTTCTTCGTTTCTCCTGCTCTACCTTCTTTTAGACATGCTTCGAAGTCGCGGATTGTGACCTGAGACGGGAGTTGGAAGAAGCTCATCTTCATAGAGTAGCAATGACAGCATCGCTGTCTGGCTCCTTTGCTAGGGCCGGCGTAAAGTGTCCTTGCTGCATTTTGTTCGAAGAGACCCGAGGTACATGGGCTAGGAGCGAACTAAATTCGAGTACTGTGATGCGCACGTTCCGTGATTACCTAGCTATCTTGATGAGAATTCTTTCTGCTGAAGGCAGCACGTCGAGGACTTCTTCTGGATTCGTCAGTTCAAACGCTCCATATCTCAACATCCGCTTGGGCCAGTTGAGGGACGACTTCAGAAGATCCGTCCAAATAAACAGGGATCGGCCTAGCCTGAGGGCCTCCCAGCCTTCATGGAGCGAACCGCTTGTCTCTCCAGCCTCGACAATGATGGAGGCATTGGCGATCAGTGCCATAGTCCTATTGCGTATGACGAAATTCTGTCGCTGGATTGGATATCCAACGGCAAACTGGGAGACCGCAAGGTGAGATTTCATGATCTCTTCCTGCAGCAGAGCATTCTTCTTCGGGTAAACCTGATCCAGAGGCGTGCCGAGAACAGCTACAGTTTTTCCTCCGGCATCAATCGCCGCTCGATGCCCGGCCGTATCAATGCCCTCGGCTAAACCGCTAACAATGATCACCTTCTTCTTTACAAGCGTCTTCGAGATCTCAGACGCAACGTCAAGGGCCTTCTCTGATGCTTTTCTGGATCCAATGATTGCGGCTCTCGGTCTGGGTAGTGGAATCTGCATCGGACCAGCCGCATACAGTCTGACCGGTGCATACTTTCTTTCGACATCATTCAGCGGACCTAGAAGCTGATCAGCAGTGAGCGTGGAAATGCGCTGCTTTGCTGGGGGTCCCATCATTCTCTCATCTTGTACTGTTTGTCAATAATACATTGCGTCGATACAAAATCGGTTCCAGCTGTGGACTCTCCAGCCCGTCCCAGTCGCTCCCCAGTCCTTCAAATTTGCTCCGAGCTGGGCCGTCTATTTAAGAGGACAGGAAACCAGAATCCAAAACTAATCGGATCGGACAATTTCTTCCCGAACCTCCTTCCACGACTGTGACGTCTAGACTTATGGGACGGGTTCGATTCTTAGTTGACGGGTGGGAGAGAGCGATGTCGAGCGAGAGGTCGAACTGTCCGATCTGTGGGCATGATTTCAGGTCAGACATTTCAGAGGGAGCGAGGCTGGTCCACACATCTCCCTCTGGAATGTTCAAGACCCCACATCTTCAAGAGAACCATGCAGACTATCTAGCGTGGAAGAGGTCGAAATTCAAACCGTCTATAGTTGCCGGTATTGCAACTGGAATAATCTTTGACCTCCTGCTTGCCCTAGTTCTCCACTATTATGGCATTCGACTTCCGCAAGGTCGCGCAGGAGCTTGGCCGTTCCTGGCTGTACTCTTCAGTGTCCTACCGGTTCCATGGCTTCTGCTCAACCGTTGGGGTCTCCGTAGGTTCAGGCGCGAATGGAACGAACGAGGCGGTCTCCCTTCATCGAATCTACCGGTGAGTACCTCTAATAGTAAAGACACCGTTGGATACGAGTAAGCTGACGCCGACCGAAATGTTAGTCGACCCTGATGGTCCATTCAGAACTGCCGTTGTATTTACCAAACCCGTTACCACTCGAAAAATGCGATACGGCACTAGACAAAGCAGGTGTCGATTCTAGAGCGACCTCTTCCGTTTCTTTTTGTAGGCACTCTTGCCAAAGAACCTCGCAGTTACAGATTCAAGATTGTAGTCAAAGACATCCTGGTTCCCCACATACTCGACCTGTTTCCCGCGTTTTACTATTGAATTCCTGGTTAGCTTGAATTTTCTGATGCAGGCTTCGATGTCATCCATGTCCCTCTGGTCGAGACGCCCTGTCTTGGTGACGACTATGTCGGCAGGAGCCAGAGCTCTCAGGTCGATGTTCTTCAAGGAACGGATCCGCTTTGATTTTCTCAAATAGTCATCAGGGAGAAGCTGGGTGAATACTTGACCGTTTGGCCAAAGATGGACCTTGTACCCCGGTTGGGTTGCATTCACGGCCTTCTGAAACAACTCGATGTCCTTGGCCGGACCAGTGAAGTCGACGTCTATGGTGGAAGCTTTGACACGGCATAGGGTAAGAGCTGTCCCTCCTGCCGCTACGAGGACAATCTTCCGATCCAGTGTCTTCCCAACTTCATCCAGGAAATCGACGAGCTGTTTCGAACTGATGGACAAGTCTACCGTGTCCGCGGGGCATAGAGTTTCATCAGGTTCCTGATCTGTCCGTCATCCACACTGCTTGGGTTGATCCCCCTTTCTTTGAATGCCGAGATCGCGTCGCTGAGTTCAGGCGCGGGAGAGATATCGTTGATTGCCTCTAAGAGGCTCAGCAGTTTCTCTGCGAGGCCGTGCCTCATCGAGAGGAATTCGAGGAGTTCGAAGCTGGGCCGATTCTTCGAAATCAGGATCGAGGCCGCCGCAGCCCGTCTCGGATCATCGCCCATAAGAATTGACGAGATGATATACTCCACGGAGTACTCCTCCCCTTGTCTGATCTCCGGCCCCAGCTCCTTGTATCCAAACTTGGCTAGGTTGTAAGCCATGTCGCTTTCCTTGATCTTGGAGGGGTTGGTCCGCTCGTTGTCGAATCTTATTCGAGTCCCGTGAATGTAGGCATTCCTGATCGTGTTCCAGAAACTCTGAGGTAGGTAGGTTGCTATCTTGTCTGACAGCATCTCTTTGATTGGATTCTTCTCGTTAGACTTCAGGAAGTCAACCAGTTTGTCTTGGCTCAAGGTCAGGTGCTCTATCCTGATGTTGTTGTGTCTCCTTAGCTCATTGATCGTGCTCCTTGCCTTCTGTCTGTTGGCCAGGTTCTCTTGGTCAATCAGGATTAGGAGTTCTGCTCGATTCAACCTCATGTTGTGCTCAGGGTCGATTAGTAGGATAGACCTGATGAACGAGAGGGCGCTGAGTGCCTGGTCCAGATTGGAAAGAAGGAACTGAGCCTCAGGCCACTTCTGTAGGAAGTTGTGTTTCTTCTGAAGCTCTATCTCTATCAGCATGTCCGGGAGGAGGTAGTTCGAGAAGTTCAGTAGGGGGATTGAAGCATTCCCTTGCTTTTCTATCTGGATGATGTTCTTATCTTTCAGCCCAAGGAGAGCGTTGTAGATGTTCGGGTAGTGCGCCGAACCGAATTCCCGTTTGATTTCGGTCGTCAGTCCTCTAATTGAGATGGGGTTGCCTATCTCCCGCGATATCGTGTCGATTATCTTGAATTCTGTCCCACTGATCAACCCCCTTCCACCCTTTGCCCACACGTTACACCTTCGACGCCATTTCCATATAAGTATATAGTTGTGGTGCTATAATACTATAGTGCAAGCGCTATACATCCAGAACCAGGCTAGTAGGTCTCTCTCTGTGTTCTCGCCGTTGGCCGACTGTTACCATTTACGGTTACCAAACCCGTTACCAATCGAGTAATGTCAATTGCAGTTGAGTCTCGTAACGTAAACCTCGTGTTTGGGAAGTTCTCGTAGGGAGCAGCTACGACGTTTCGATCCGTGTCCCTTGATTGCGGATGATCCTTGTCATCGACCTGGTATTCCCTCCTTCGCGGGAAAATCGCGGCAATGCCGGCAAGGCTTGTATTTGACGATTGACTATCTCAAATCGGTCCTGAATGGACTGGAGAATAACCTCGCTCGGACTTCTACTGGATACAATTCCATGCTGGTGGCTCGTAGCTCTCGGTCAAGCTGGCTTCACATGGTGGAACAGTGGAACATTCTTTGTGGTCCCAGTGATTATCTCATGTGCGGTTATCGTTACGACCATTGGCTTGGCCAGACATGGTCCGTCAGGAAGTTTCTCGGAATCTGACCTCGTCGTGGTGAGTGCGGGTATCGGTCTGCTCGTGATATTTTTCGGAATTCTTCCGGTAAATCTAACCGCCATCTCGTATTCGTGGCATTGTCTTGAGAGCGGATTGCCTTGGTTTTGTGACAAGGCAAGCGCGATCAACGGCCTCGCATGGATATGGTTGACATTACTATTAGCTCCGGCCATGGCATTCTTTGCAGCGATCTTGTTTGCTCTACGAAAGAGGACATGACTTCGGTTCGTTAACTATTCTCTTTCTGCTATCTTTTCATTTTCTCTTATCTTTGTTTTCCTCTCATCTTTTGTTTTCTTGCTATCTTTTCTCCGACCCCCCCCGGGGGTATGCTGATACTCTAAAACTCCTTCACAATCTCACAGACCCCACCACCGCCGAAATCGCCCGGAACAAGCCCTAATCCGGAATCGGGGCAGGCGATTTGAGATCACGCGAATTTCACGCTGACCTGTACGCTTAATTGCACTTCTCGAAAAGGCTCGACCGGCTGATTTTACGCCCTGATTAGTAGGACTCGGGCAGATCAGTTTCAACTGGTGGGACCCTTCCGAAAAATCTCAAAATCAGTTGCTCCTCGAGACACGAACCCGGGAAAACCGGGACCCCCGTCGCATGTTCAGAATAAGTTCTCTGAAATAGACACACGCTTCTTGAGCTTTGGGGCCAGCCGAATCCTACAAGAGCTCGAGAAATGTGTGGGCAAGAATCTTCGTAACGCTGACAAGATCGTTTATCCTAACATGCTCGTCTATTCCGTGAATGTTGCTGTCCTGTCGTGTCGCTCCTAGGACTGCTATAGGGATGCCTAGGGCGCTGACCGCTGCCATATCCGTGGATCCTTGACTACCACAAGGTGGAGCGTCTCTGCCTAGAACTTTTCTGGCTACTTTCCGGACGGTTCTAACTAGCGGATGATTGGGCGGTGTCAGCATAGGATCGTATCCGAGAATCATTTTCATAGAGACCTTGACTTCTCGATGCTTACCCGCAAACTCCTTCACAATCCGCGCAATCTCCCGCCGGACCTGAGCCTCGCTCTCTTCAGGAATGAACCGGCGGTCGACCAGAATCTCGAAAGTATCAGGAATAATATTCCCTTTCAACCCGCCATTCGCAGTATTGACATAGAGTCCCGGCCTCATCCTCCTCGTACCCCATATCGGCTCAGCGTTGATCTTAGATCGTCTCTTACCGATCTCTTCTCCCAACTTTTTCAAATCCTCAATTAACGACGCTCCATATTCGATGGCATTGACGCCTGTCCACCCACGTCCCGAATGAGCCGCCTTTCCGTGCACCCTAATCAGATATTCAGCATCCCCCAGACTCGCGATATGCAACGCCTCAATCCCGCTATCTGCAGAGAGACAATAATCCACATCCTTCGTAATCACATGCTTGTCAACTAGATAATTCACGCCGCTATATCCGCCCACCTCCTCGTCAGTGGTAAACGTCGGAGTAATCTTTCCGCGGAACTTTGCGCCAGTCTCAACAAGCGCTTTCATGGAAAATATCTCGCAGGCGTTAGATCCTTTCATGTCAGCAGCACCTCGCCCATAGATCTTGCCATTCTTGACAACCGGCTCAAACGGATCATGCGACCATCCAGACGGATCAGCCGGGACCACATCGACATGCCCATTGAGGAGGACCCACGGTCCCTCGCCCTCACCTTTGAGAGTGGCATAGGTGTTGGGCCTTGGACCCTTCAAGCCGACTTCAGGACTCACCTTCCGGCGCATAGACGCGTCTGGAATAACGCTCACCGTAGGCGTGACACCTAGCTCTTTGAGCTCACTAGCCAGGAGCTGAGATATCCTAGGATAGTTCAGCCCCGGAGGAACAGTAGTATCTATGTTAACTAGGCGACAGGTAAGATCGACAAGGTTCTTCTTGTGAGCATCAATCCATCGGTCAACCTGTCTCACGACAGCAGAGGAGGGCAAGAGTCTCGCCACACCGACGAAGCTTCACGTTAATTGTTCTTTTGGTCGCGAACTCGAAGAGCTAATCGTGCCTCGGCTAGTGGAGTATTCCTCCTTCATTCTCAAATTTCTCAGCGCCAGGGCCCACATAGGTGAGAAGAGTCAGATGAAAGAATTTCTTACGAATCCAGTTTTGGATCGATTCAAACCAGTTTCTGAACTCGACAGGCTTCCGAACTAGGTCGCCCTTGTCGCTGTCAAGATAGTTCATGTCAGCTCTGATCCCGCCGGCTAACATCATATGAGACACCATCCATGAACGCTGAAACTCTACGACTGGAGATTGGAAACCATCGATCACATACCAACTCTTCTCCGGTACATATTCCGTTACAACAGGTAGACCGACAGCACTGTTCTGCAGCCAGAATTTTCTCGTAGCCTCGTCCTCGGTAGGTTCCGGAAGAAAAGCAATAGGCGCAAAATCGGAAGAGGGAGAGGTCGTAGGAAGAATAACCAGGTCTCCAGAAGACCGCAAGTACTGTAGGAATGACTCTTCGTCTTCCTTCGACATGTACAGGACTAGTTGTTTCGGCAAGACACTATCCACTTCGTTAGGGTCTTACAATACATCGTTCTGCATCTTCGCGAGCGTTAAGACAATCTCGTTATTGTCGGAATTGGTCGATTAAATAGCTACACTTATCGGCAAGGTAGCGGACCATGGAATCGGCCTCTGAATCCGGCAGGTCCCGAGGGGCCAAGGCCATTCTGCGCTCCCCGACGGCCATCTTCTCATTGATTCTAGTCGCTGTCTACATAATCATCGGAGCAATAGTTGGAAACTTCTTCGATCCCCTGTCCACGGGAAATGTCATCCTGTATTTGCTGGTTCAATGTGACGCACCCACACCAATTTTCCCCTGGACCGTTCTCACGGCCATCTTCCTACACGCCAGCATCCTCCACATAGCCAGCAACGTCTTCTTCCTTCTCTTCTTCGGCTTCATTCTGGAGGAACAAGTATCGAAATCACGCTGGGTAACGACCTTCTTCATAACAGGACTCGTAGGCAGCCTCGGCTTCGTAGGCTACGACGTCCTCGGCTACCTCCTGTCAGGAGGACCCCCAACAATCGATTGTGCCGTCGGCGCGTCCGGCGCAGTGTACGGAATAATGGGCACAGCAGTCGGACTAAAAGTAGTGCTCCTACTAATCTTCCTTCTAGGTCTTGACATTTTCGCAGGCGGTGGAGGCCCAGCCCACCTTGGAGGACTAGTCGCTGGACTCATCCTGAGAAGATACTGGTCACTTGCGGGAGGAACTTTCCGGGGAATCTAGCAATGGATTCTCTCGAACGGTCATGATTTCCATCTCACCATCGTGCGAGAGTTTGAACAGGTCTGCGACCGGAGATGTATTATGCAACATC
>Ga0209690_1000227_pt1 | contig 29316 bp, 36 predicted proteins | sample GraSoiAngelo_150_FD_186164 | JGI IMG/M metagenome (GOLD analysis project Ga0209690, IMG submission 186164) | Grasslands soil microbial communities from the Angelo Coastal Reserve, California, USA - 14_1009_09_40cm (SPAdes) (version 2) | ecosystem: Environmental > Terrestrial > Soil > Grasslands ... | reverse complement strand
ACGGCAGAACGAACGCGGTCCGGAGAGGGATGCTCATCGCGAGCGCAGCAGCGGCTCTCGTGCTCGCCGGCACTGTCATGGCGCGTGCCGCGGACAAGACCGGCGGAGGGGTCGAGTGCGCGGGCGTCAATGCCTGCAAGGGCAAGGGAAGCTGCAAGGGAGCGGAGAACGCCTGCAAGGGCAAGAACGAGTGCAAGGGCAAGGGGTTCGTCGACATGAGCAGCGCCGACGAGTGTAAGAAGGCGGGCGGCAAGGTGATCGCAGAGAAGTAGAGCCGCTTCCGTCCGGGATACGAGGTCGGGTCGTCACGCGACCCGGCCTCCCCCCGGTGGAGGTAGACCCCATGGCGTTCAGCGTTCCCTATCTGGGGCACGGCGTCGGGCTGCGAACGACGCACTTCCCGCGGGTGCTCGATGGCACGGCGCGGGCGGACTGGTTCGAGGCGGTCTCGGAGAACTTCATGATCGACGGCGGCCGGCCGCTGGCCGTGCTCGAGCGAGCGCGCGCGAGCTGTCCGGTGGTCCTGCACGGGGTGTCCCTGTCGCTCGGCTCGACCGATCCGCTGAGCGAGCGCTACCTCCGCGCGCTGCGCGCGCTCGTCGATCGGATCGCACCCTCGTGGGTGTCTGATCATCTCTGCTGGGGCAGCGTCGGCGGCCGCTACGCGCACGACCTGCTCCCGCTGCCCTACACCGAGGAGGCGCTCGAGCACGTCGTCGACCGGGTGGAGACGGTGCAGAACCGACTCGGCCGGCAGATCCTGATCGAGAACGTCTCGAGCTACCTCACCTTCGCGCACTCGGCGATGCCCGAGTGGGAGTTTCTCGCGGCGATCGCCGAACGGGCCGACTGCGGGATCCTCCTCGACGTGAACAACGTGTACGTGAGCGCGGTCAATCACGGCTTCGACCCCGAGCGATACGTCATGGCGATGCCCCCGGATCGCGTCGGCCAGATTCACCTCGCCGGCCACAGCGACAAGGGGACGCATCTCCTCGACACGCACGACGGCCATGTGGTCCCCGCCGTGTGGGACCTCTACCGCGTGGCTGTGCAGCGGTGCGGTCCGATTTCGACGCTGATCGAGTGGGACGACCGCGTCCCCGAGTGGGGGGTGCTGTGCGCCGAAGCTGAGCGAGCGCGCATGGTCGAGGCCCAGATGCTCGAGGAGGCGCATGCTGCCACTGCGTGAGTTGCAGGCGCGCTTCCTGCGCTCGATCGCGACGACGCCCGAGCGCTCGGACGGTCACGGATTCGATCCCGCGCTCCTGGAGCTCGTGGAAGGACGCGGCCGCCTCGGCTCCACGGACCGTCTCGGCGTCTACACGGAGATGTACTGGGCGCGGCTCCTCGACGTCCTGCGCGACGACTTCCCGCGTGTCGCCGCCGTCCTCGGTGCAGATCGGTTTACGGCCCTCGCCGGCGCGTACCTCGAGCGCCACCCGTCGACAGACCCGTCGGTACGCTGGGTAGGCGCCAATTTCGCGGACTTCCTCGCCGAGTGGGGCCCGGTGGACGACCTGCCGTTTCTCGCCGACCTGGCGCGCCTCGAATGGACCCGTCTGGCCGTGTTCGACGCTGCCGACGCCGCGCCCTTGCGCCTCGAGACGTTGCGAGCCATTCCGCCGTCCGAGTGGCCCCGCCTCAGCTTCCACCCGGTGTCGGCGTTGCGCGTGGTGCGCTGCGCATGGCCGGTGCACGAGCTCTGGGTCGCGGACGATCCGAAGGCGGCGGCGACCACGGTGCGCCCGGCGGCGACGGTGCTGCGAGTGTGGCGGGAGGCCTTCGCCGTGTACCAGACACCCGTGGATGCGGTGGAGCACGTGGCGCTCCGGCAGCTGCTGGCCGGTGCGCCCTTCGGCGTGATGTGCGACCGCCTCGAGGCGGTGCTTCCCCCACCCGCGGTCGCGCGAGAGGCCGGCGCACTAATTCTCCGCTGGGTCGAGGACCAGATTCTCGCCTTACCTCTGGCGCCGAGTCGACGAGGGCGAGCGCGGTGAACCGACGCGCGAGAAGGGAAACAGTTCCGGGCGCGCTTCGCAGGAGCTCCCTCTGGCTCGCCGTCGCCTTGCTGGCGACCTCTGGGCTGACTCGCGCAACGTCGGCACGCGGCGCGACCGACCTGCGTCTCGCGCCGGGGCTCAGCTTCACGGACGACTCGAGCGACGACTTCCCCATTCGAGGTCAGGATCTGGAAGACGCGGAGTCACGCCCGGGACGGGCGACCGTGATGTTCTTCGGCGCCTCGCACTGCTGGAACACGAACCGCGAGGCCGAGCGGCTGGTGGCGGTCTACCCGAAGTACCGGGATCGCGTGCACTTCATCATCGTCGACGTCAAGCGTCCGTCGACGGCGCAACGACCTTTGATGAAGAGCTACTACCGGGGCTCGATCCCGACGCTGGTCGTTCTCGCGCCCGGCGGCGGACCCGTCTACGCACGGGCGGGGGAGACGGCGAGGACGCGCGGCGACACCCGGGGTCTGGATTCCCTGATCACCAGAGCCCTCGGCGAATGACCGGTGCAGGACCGCCGCGTGGACGGTGGCGGTGGTCGTCCGCTCGGTCGATCACTACGAGGCCGAGCGCGCGCGGGGGTCACACCGCGGTAACCTTCCCATCGTCCGCAGCGTACTGAAACTGCGGAGGCGATGACGATGCACGCATGGCCTGCACGGAGACACGGTCGCGCCTCGGCGGCGGTGATCTTGCTGGGGACGCTCATGGCGTCCAGCGCGCGCGCCGCCAGTCTCGCGGTACCCCCGCAAGGGAAGCGCGCGCTGCTTGCCTGGCTCAAGGCTGGCACCTATCAGACCACCTTCACTCCAGAGCCAGAGCCACACGCCTCCATGAGCGCGCACGGTCCCTACGTTCGCACCTGGTACAGCCCCATGTTGACCGAGGATCTCCGTGCCGGACGAATCCCGTTCCGCAAGGGCGCGGCGATGGTGAAGGAGCTGTATCTCCGTGGTCCGGATGAGCCACCCGTGGGGTACTCGGTGATGCGGAAGCTGCGCTCGCGCAGTCGACTGACGGGCCGTGGCTGGCTCTTCTACGAGACCTTCGACGGGACGAACGACGCCGTCTCGTTCGGACGCGGCCTTGCCGTCTGCACAGGCTGCCATCGGACCGGCGTCGACTACTTGCGCTCCGCGTTTCGGCCGTAGGGCTGCCGTGATGCGCACGAGCAATCGAGCGGCCGGGTGAGGTCCGTTCGGATTGGCGCGGGACTCCTGTCCGTCGCGATGAGCCTGAAAACCGTCGGGCTCGTTGCCGGACTGTTCGTGGTGGCCCCGTCGGCAGGCAGCGCAGTGGCGCTGCTGCGCGAGGCGACGCTCGTGTCGACGATGTTGGCCGGAGCGGCGGCGCTCCTCATGGCGATCGGCGTCGGGCTCCTGGCCGGCACCCGCGGCAGCCGCCTCGTCGCGATGGGCGTCGGTGTCGCGGATGCGCTCATCATCCAGGCGAGCCACGTGGCGCGTCTGCTGCACCGCGGGCCAGCGGACCTTCGCGTGCCTCTCTCACTCGTCGAGATCGGCCTCGAGGTCGTCCTGGCGACGTGTATCGGGGTCCTGTAGGTGGCCGAGCGCCGCATCGGGATCTCGGGGGCCTGCCGCTGATACTGAGAGCGGCGAACGACTAAGAGCCCGTCCCACAAGGTGCGCAGCCCTCGATCCAGCCGCGATTTCGTAGTACACGCCCCGCGTGGCCCGCAGGGTGCGGGGTGGTGGAGGGGTGGACGTGGCGAGACGAGGACGACTGCGACGCAGCTTGCCGGTGCTGTGGCGGATCCCCGATGATCTGTGGGAGTTGATTCGCGTGACGTTGCCGGCCGTGGAGTTGCGGCCGCGCCAGCCGGGGAGTAGGGGGCTCGGGTAACGTCTACGTCTGATATTCAAGCGTTGAACGTCACCCGTTCCCACGCTTATCGCGACTACGGTCCCCGGAAAGTTGACAGAGCCCCCCACTATCGGACGAGCGCTCCAAGCCCCCGCGGCTGGCGCGGTTCGCAGGCCCGGAGGGCGTACGGCTGTGGGCTGACCCGCGCCACCGCCGGAACAGCTCAACGGGATGTCGGCGAGCTCCACAGCGCGGCACGGATGCGCTCCCGTGGGTGCCGCTGTCGGCGACGTCGACTAGATCCCAGATCTACGTGTCGCTCCCTGCTCTGGCGACGGTGACGTCAGATGGTGACGACGACCTTGCCGTGCACGTGACGGCTCGCCTGCAGGGTCACGGCGTCGCGGATCTGCTCGAGCGGGAACCTCGCAGCGATCGGCACGGAGATCGCTCCGGCGACGATCGCATCGGTGATCCGCCGCAACTCCTCGGGGCGGGCATCGAAGCCTCCGGTTGCGCGCACACCTCCGGGCGGGTTCGGGCCGGCAGCGATCGTCGAGACTCGTTCGGGACGCACACCGAGGGCCAGGGCGGCTTCCACCACCTCGGTGTCGAATAGGTCCGTCGCGGCTGTCACCTCGCCTGGGGCCAGCGCGCCGACGCGATCGACGAGGCCAGCACCGTATGCGACGGGTTCGGCACCCAGACTGCGGAGGAAGTCGAAGGTGCCTTCCGACGCGGTCCCGATCACCCTGGCGCCGATCAGTCGCGCGAGTTGGACGGCGAACACGCCGACACCGCCCGCAGCGCCCCCGATGAGGACGGTGTCGCCGGCATGTAGTCCGATCGCGTCGAGCGCGGCCACTGCGGTCAGGCCGGCCACGGGAACCGTGCTCGCCACCTCGTCGCTGATCCCATCGGGCGTGTGGAGCAGCACGTCGTGCGGCATGGCAAGCACGATGTACTCGGCCGCGGCCTTCGCGATCGCGCCGCCGAACACGCGCTCCCCCACGGACACACCGCTGACGCCGCCACCGACTTCGTCGACGATGCCGGCGAAGTCACAACCGAACCCGGCTGGCAAAGTGATCCCGAACCGTGCAGCGATCTCGGGGAACAGGGCGATGCCTCCGTCCATCGGGTTCAACCCCACTGCGGCCACGCGGATGCGGACCTCGCCGGGACCGGCGTGCGGCTCGGGGACCTCGCGCACCTCCAACACGTCGGGGCCGCCGAACGTCTCATGGATCACAGCACGACTCATCGACGACCTCCAGGTGTGATGGGACTTTGTGCCGTCACTATACCCCATCATGACGGGACTTGGTGCCGTAAGCTGTTGACGTGTCCCGCTGGCAGCCGCATGCGTCACAACGGCTCGTGGTCGCCGCCCTCGACCTGTTCGCGGCGCAGGGCTACGAGAACACGACCGTGATCGAGATCGCCAAACGTGCCGGGGTGACGAAGAGCACGTTCTTCCGCCACTTCTCGGACAAGCGGCAGGTGCTGTTCGGTCAAGACGTGGTGGCGGGGCCGCTCGCTCGCGGGATAGCCGCCGCCCCGCCCGCGTCGACGGCGCTCGAGGCCTGTAGGAACCACAACCGGGGGAAGTTGTCAGAACGTCCGGACTCGGACTCTGAACCCCGCTCGTCGCAGCGCCTCGTCAATACGCAGGGATGTCGTGCCATAGTGATCGATGACACTAGGTGAAGCAACCATGTCAATTCTCCCCAACGAAGGAACGGCCTTCCGTGTTCGTCTCACTCGAACGCCTTACGATGCCTCTCGATGAAGGCCTCCAGACGAGCGATGGCGTTCAGCCCGCGCGCGTACGGCGCACCCAGGCCGCGATGTGCTCGCCGATCGCGTGCGGATGATCTTCTTGCACGAAGTGCAATCCGCGGCCGAGCGCGATGACGTCGAGCTTGGGTAGGCTCGCACGGCACCACGCCACCAACGGCGCTCGCACGAGCATGCCCGGCTCGACGGTAAACAGCAGCTTCGGCAGCTGCGACTGGCACAAGGCGTAGCGATAGCGCGACACGACCGTGACGACATCCGCGGGCTCGCCGGCGATCGGAATCTCGCGCGGCCACGCCAGCATCGGCTTGCGCGCGGTGCGCTCGACGAACGGCGCGCGATAGTGCTGCATCTCCGCCGGCGAAAGGCTGCGAACGACCGATCCGGGCAAGAGCTGCTCGACGAACATGTTGTGGTCGAGGACCATCGTCTCGCCGACGCCAGGCGTGCGCAGCTTCTTGAAGATCTCGCGGCCCTGAGGCGTAAACTGCTCCCAGCTGGGCACGGGCCCGAGGATCGCTTCCATGAAGGCGAGCCCACGAACGCGCGACTCGTGGCGCATTGCCCAGTCGAAGCCGAGCGCCGAGCCCCAATCGTGTACGACGAAGGTGATGCGGTCGAGCCCGAGCGCCTCGAGGAAACCGTCGATGTAGAGCGCGTGATCGACGAAGCGATAGCCGATATCGGGTTTGTCGGAGCGGCCCATGCCGATCAGATCGGGCGCGATGCAGCGGCCGACGTCGCGCACGTGCGGGATTACGTTGCGCCACAGATACGACGACGTTGGATTGCCGTGCAGAAACACGATCGGATCGCCGCTGCCCTCGTCGATGTAGGCCATGCGTGCGCCGTGCACTTGGACGTCGCGAACCGCGAACGGAAAATCGGCGGAGATCGCCGGCGGCCGCTGCGGATTGTCGTTACTCATCTTGGCTCCTTAGAGTTGACGGTTCCTGGGCCGCCTAGAGGAAGCGTTCACGCTCTTTCTGGACGAAGCTGCGGAAGGAGAGCGGCGCGCGACCGGTCAGGCGCTGCAGCGCGGCTGCATCAGCCGTCTGGCTCGGCCGCTTCCCCGGAGCGGCCCGGGCCGCGCCGAGGGTAGAGATGTGATCTGCCATATCGGGGTTCACCGGTCCGCCCGGCTGCGCTTCAGCGAGCGCCAGCAGCTCGTCCCGCCAGGCCTCGCGCGTGATGGGCTCGAAGCGGATTGGCCGCGAAAGCTCCTCGCTCAGCACGCGCGCGACCTCGGCGTGGCTGAGCAGCTCGGCACCTGGCGGATACTGGACCGTGCTGCGCTCGAAACGCTCGCGGTGCAGGAGAGCCACAAGGCCGATCTCGGCGGCATCCTCGCCGCTGATCCAGGTGAGGCGCGCGTCGCCGAAGCAGTTGCGGATCACCCCCTCGTCGCGGATGGATCGGCCGTGCAACGTCGGTACGTTCTCGTAGAACAGCGACGCGATCCGCAGGATGACGAGATCCAGACCTGCCCAGCCCAGCACCTCTTCGGCGAGCCAGTGCGCGCGGCCGAAGTGGCTGGGGCTCTCGGGGTGAGAAGCTCCGTTGGACATCACGACGACCCGCGGCTGTCCTCCGACCTGCCGGGCGGCTGCCGCGAAGTTCGCGGCGGCCTGCACGATGCCGCTGTTGACCGGATACGTGAAGTAGGCCAATCCGACGCCCTCCAGGGCCGGAACCAGGCTCGCCCGGTCGTGCAGGTCGCCCACCAGGATCTCGGCGCCGAGGGCCTGGAGCGGCGCGGTGCGCTCGTCCAATCGACGCACCAGCGCCCGGACCGATCGGCCCGCTTCGCGCAGCCGTCGTGCGAGATAAGTACCCGTACCGCCGTGCCGGCCGGTCGCGCCCGTGATGAGGATCGGCGAGGTTGTGTCCGAGGATGTCATGAATGGTTCTCTCCTGGTTGTTGTGGCGGCGGGCTAGGCTGGAAGGACTTCACGTCAGGCGCTCACTATGGGCGCGAGTCCGCATCTCGATATCCCCGAGACGCTTTTCCAGCCGGGCCACTCGGGCCGTCAGAATGTCAACGTCGGTGACCTCCAACGCATCGCCTAGGTCGGTGAGCCTTCGCATAAAGCGGCTCCACCAGTTCTTCGCCGGGATGGTGGCGGTCTCGCTCATCGAACGGTCTTCGGGGGAAAGCTGAGTCATCGACATCTCCTTTCAGCGGTCATGCTCCACCTCCGGCAGTGGTCACCGCTGGACGCGGTTAGTTAAGGGACGTTGAACCTGACACGCCGACATGCGGGATACTCCGACGCAGAACGTCCACGCCCACCTCCACCGTCCACGGTTTGGTCAAGGCCGGAATGAGCGCCTGCGGGGCGTAAAACTCTCGCGCCGTGCGCCCGACCACCTGCGACAACAGGAGGACGGCGGGGAACAGGTCCTCGACAGCGACCGCGCAGTCGCCCGCGTCGTTGAGCCCCGCGAGGATGAGAAGGTCATCCTCAGACATGCCGAGCCCGCTCGCTTGTTCGGGTAACGCAGCCGCGTTTGTAGCGCCTGTGCGGGAGAGGACGCGACGACACCACTCCAGTGCCCACACCGATGCGGCGTGCGGGTCGTCGAGGAGTAGGGCGACGGAGTTCGCCAGCTCGCTCCGGAGGCCCCACGCATCTGTCGCGCGGGACGCCCACTGGTCGACGGCAGAGCGGACGACGGGTCTGAACTCCGATCGTCGCAGGGCAACCATCGCGAGTGCCAGGACCGCGTCGAAATGGTCTAGCGGCTGCACCGGGCTCCGGAGGAGAGGCAGATACAGCTGGAGTCCGATCTCGCCCAGCTCACCGACCGCCCACGCTCCCCGCACCGCGATGCTCATGACCCGTTCGCGGATCAAAGCGTGTGTCGGCGTCCATCGTGTAACGCCGACTTCACGGAGCATGTCCGCGAACCATGCCCGATCGTCCCGGAACGCCAGGAGCACCAGGTGTCCGAGCGCGTGCAAGTCGAGCCAATGTCGCAGTAGTTCCACCGGGCTGGGCGGGACGGTGCGAGATACGGCGGAGAGGAGACCCGCACGTTGCTCCTCGAGCGCGAGGGCGGTGTGCATCAGGGCCTGGAAGAACGTGACTCCGGACAGGGCATGCGGACCCGACAGGTCGTCGTACGCCTCGCGACTCAGCCGGTGCCCGGAGCCAAAAATCATCGCCTGGTGGCGCGCGTCGCTCGAACGGTGCTCGTCTGCCGCGGCGGTCGACCGATTCGGCTGCATCATGAGTGGGGGTCCTCCCGTTCGGGCGAGGCCATGGACGCACCCGGTGCGCCTCGACCCGCTCCGCGGCGGATAACTTCGGCCACCGCCTCGGAATGCGTCGCTGGGATCTCGTGCGCTGCGCCCGAGACGAGCGTCGCCGCTGCGCCGAGCGATCGGGCCGCCAGGTGTGCCACCTCCTCCGCCACGCTCCACAGGACGCTCAGAAGCGGCGATTGAGCATCCCCGGGCAGGTCGACCTCGGCCACCCGCCCTCGCGCAACGACGGGCCGCGCCACGCGGTCCCACGACGCCCCTCCGCGCGACATGCGGGCTCCGCGAGGTTCCCATCGGTAGGTTGCCACACTCGCCATATGAGCCTTGGTATGTCGAACATAATGCTATGGCAACCCCCCTTAGTCTTTACTAGGTCGGGAGGCGGTACTCGCTGGGTCACGTGACTTGATGTACTATTACGTTCAGCATCCTTCTGGGTCACAAGGCGCTATGATGCTAGCCACAAGGAGCAGACGCGGCAGCGAGTAATCTCGGAGGCTGCGGCCGCGATCCGGAGGAAAGGACCGGAGCGCGTCCCGGTGTCAGAGATCATGGCCGCGGCTGGCCTCACCCACGGTGGCTTTTACGCGCACCTTAGATCGAAGGATGACGTCGTCGCGCAGGCAATCGGCCAAATGTTCGACGCGGCGTACGCCAACCTCCTCGCCCGCACGGAGAGCCGCCCGTCGGCCAAGGGGCTCGCGGACTACATCGACAGCTACTCGCGCCCTCCCACTGCGTGGATCTCGCTAACGGATGTCCGATCGCGGCCCCGTCGGGAGCCCTACACCATGCCGGACGTGGCTCAGCGATGAGCCACGCGTGAGGGCGTCAGGAGCCGTCACCCCCCGCGTGATGTCGGTCGATCGAGGCCGAGGCGCGATCGAACCATCGCGCGCGAATTCCGCAGGATTTGCGTCGACCTGTCGGCGTCGGAGACGGTTCGCGACAGCGCGAGCGCCCCCGCCATTTCTGCCAGTGCCGACCAGGCGAGCGCCTCGGCATTCTTCGCGCACAACTTCTTCACGAGCTTCGCCAAAGCGGCAACCAGTCGCTCGGTGCCGTCCGCGAAGCGGGCCCGTGCCAGCGCGGGCATGTTGGGCAGATCGCCCGAAAGTGCCGCGAGCGGGCAGCTATGGGCACGATCGTCGCGATGCGACGTGGCGAGATAGGCATCGATGTAGTTCGAGAGGGCGTCGGCGGGGGCTCGGCCTTCCGTGTGACGCAAGAACGCCGCATACGCGTCGTCGAACATGTAGCTGATCGCCTCGGTGAGGAGGTCGTCCTTCGACTTGAAGTGCGCGTAGAAGCCGCCGTGGGTAAGTCCGGCACCAGCCATCACCTCAGCCACTCCGACGCGCTCTGAACCCTTGCTCCTGATTGCAGCGGCGGCTTCGGCGAGGACGCGGGCGCGTGTTCGCTCCTTGTGGTTGTCGTCGTACCGCATCGATTTCCCGAGGTCTTCACGACGGATGTTAGCGATAATACTACGAGCAGTCAACTGTGTCCGGGTTGCCCGACATACCCTAGGCGACTTCGCTTGGACCCCTACTTGCGTTGACATGATGAGCATCATACAACTGCCGCATGGATCGTCGGCGGTTCTCTCCCGATGAGGAGGTCGCGCCCCGAGCGTGGGCGGGTCTGGCGGTCGTCGCCGCTGCCTTGTTCGTTGCGACCCTCGACGCGATGGTGCTCTACGTCGCCTTCGGCACCATCCGTCGCGACTTCCCCGACGTCAGCGCAGCCGCGTTGTCGTGGATCCTTTCCGGTTACACGATCGTCCTCGCGGCGGGGATGATCGGGGCGGGCCGATGGGCCGATCGCCTCGGTCGGCGTCGTGTCTTTCTCGCCGGAATGGGTGTCTTCACCGTGGCCTCGGCGCTCTGCGCGGTCGCGCCGGGCGTCGGCGTGCTCGTCGCCGCCAGGGTCCTGCAGGGATTCGGGGCCGCGGCGCTCACCCCCGTGTCGCTGGCACTGATCCTGCGAGCCTTCCCGAAGTCCAGGGTTCCGCAGGCCATCGCGCTCTGGGGAGCGGCGGGGGCGCTGGCCGCCGCGCTGGGTCCGACCATTGGTGGGCTCTTCGTCGAAGCGTGGGGTTGGCGCTCCGTGTTCGTCATCAACGTTCCGATCGGCATCGCCGTCGCGATCCTCGGACGGAGGCTGTTGGACGAGTCGCGCGAGCCGGACGGTTCGCGGTTGCCCGACCCCGTCGGGACGGTTGTCGTCACCGTCGCGCTCGTTCTCCTCGCCCTCGCGATCGTTCAGTCCGGCGCGTGGGGGTGGTCGAGTACCCGGACCGTGGGAGCGCTCCTCGTCGCTGTCGTGCTGCTCGGCGCGTTCGCCGGACGGTGCGCCACCGTCCCGAACTCGGTGCTCCCGCTCGACCTCTTCTCCGAGCGCGGCTTCCGCTGGGCGAACCTCGGTCAGCTTCTCTACGGCACGGGCTTCACGATCATGTTTTTCGGCAACGTCCAGTTTCTCCGCGAGGTCTGGGGTTACTCGCCAGTCTGGACGGGGCTGGCGATGGCGCCTGGGCCACTCGTCGTTTTCCTCCTCGCCCCTTGGTTCGGGAGGCTCGCGGGGCGGATCGGGCAGCGTCCGATCCTGATTCCGGGTGGCGGCATCTCCGCGGCCGCGGCGCTGTTCCTGCTCTCGCGAGTGGATTCCGCTCCGGCCTACCTCGCCGTCTGGCTGCCCTTCACGCTCGTGTCGGGCGTCGGCGTCTCGATGGTGTTGCCGCTGCTCACGTCGGCCGCCGTGGCCGGCCTGCCCGCCGATCGCTTCGCCACGGGCTCCGCCGTGAACGCCGCGCTCCGCAACCTAGGACAGACGCTCGGCGTCGCCATCTTCGTGGCCCTGGCCGGACGAACGACGGCCGGTGAGCTCCTCGCGCATCATCGGATCGCCTGGTGGCTGGTGGCCGCGGCCGGCGTTGCCGTGAGCGCCACGTCGTGGCGGCTTCCGCGAGTCGGCGCGACGACACGCGCGGTCGAGCGCGATCGTCATCTGATCCTACTCCGACCGACGGCATCGAGGCCTTCACCGATCGCCCCCGGAGAACCCGCAACGACGCGGATCCGTCGGGTGCGCCAGGGGGTCTCTTCATGACGGATACCATCGTGCTGCTTCACGGTGGCGCCACGGGATCCTCGTCGTGGAACCCGGTCGCGTGCGCACTCGTCTCGTCGGGAGCGAGCGTCGTCGCGCCCGACATGCTCGGCTACGGCGCGTCGCCTCCCCCAACCGGCTCCTACGGGATCCCGGAGGAGGTGGCGCATCTGACCAGACTGCTAGGTCTCCAACCCCACTCCTGCAACGGGATCATCTATGCCGTGGGGTTCGGCGGGACGTTCCATCTCGTGACGCACTCGCTCGGCTCGTTGATCGGGCTCCATCTGCGGCGCGCGCTGGGCGCACGCGTGAGGCGGATGACGCTCGTCGATCCGGTGGTCGTGAGCGTACTCCGCGAGTGCGGCGAGAACGACGCCTACGCGGAGATGGAGGAGCAGTACCAGCGCTTCATGAGTCTTTCCACAGATCACGAGGCGGCGGCACACTTTTTCGTCGATCACTGGAGCGGGGCCGGCGCGTGGGCTGCGATGGGACCTCGCGGCCGCGCCATGGTCGCGTCTCTCGTTCCGACGTTGCGGTTGGAGATGAGCGCGACGCGGTCCGACATGGCGCCGCTCGCGTGGTTGGCAGAGTCACCGCCGCCGACGACGATCCTCGTCGGCGAGCGAACCCTCCTCGCGCCGCGCGCCGCGGCCCGTCTGCTCGGGACCGCGCTCGAGGCGACGACCATCGTGGTTCGCGGGGCGGCGCACATGATTCCGATCACGCACCCGGCGGCCGTCGTCGACGCCGTTCAGCGCGCAGTGGTTGCACGAAACCGAAGCAAGGGAGAACGAGAATGAGATCCAAGTGGAGATTACCTCACTCGTCCGCCATGTCGCTCAGCGAGACGCCTGGTCGAATCCCGAGGTGGCCGCTGCTAGGCGCCGTCGCGTGCTCGACGGTGTTGGCCGCCGGCTCGCGACCGCCCGCCGCGGGAGCGAACGTCGAGGATTGCGGGAAGTTCCACGTGGCGTGTACCGAGGCGCGCGCCCAGGGCCATCGCGATGCCGGCATCTGTAACATCGAACGGCTCGCCTGCGGAGCCACGCCAGGGAACGAGCCCGGGGGCGGGAGGAGAGCGCGCGGCGCGGCGCATCCCCGATGGCCCCGCCCGGACGATCCGGCGCGCGCCGTCGGGCGATGACCCCGCTGCGAGAGTCGATGGAGCGTTCCCGGCCCGCCGCCGAAGAGCGTTGGGAGGCCGCGCTCGCGCCAGACACCGTCCTCGCCTCCCAGCTCGGCGACGATCCCCTCGCAGCCGCCCAGCTCCAGCCCGAGAAGCGTCTGCAGCTCGCGGTCCTCGTCCCCGTCCTGACTCAGCCGTGGACACCGGAATTGGGTTTGGATGCTCTGCGTCGAAGTGTCCCCACTGATGATGCGGCACACGGTTCTGCGAGCGGTCGCGGCGTCGGCTACATTCGCCCGACACTGCAACTGACACGGACAGGTTCAATCTAAAGGAGTGACAACAATGGGTAGGCTAGCGGACAAGAATATCCCTATCACCGGCGGCAACAGCGGGATCGGGCTGGCCGCAGCGCAGGCATTCGCCAGCGAGGGCGCGCGCGTCGCAGTGAAGCTGGAGCATGTAACCCGCACCTACAGGCGTGACGCATTTGAGGTGCGCGCCCTAGACGATGTCTCCCTCACTATCCCGACACGGGGGTTCGTGGCGATCATGGGCCCTTCGGGGTCTGGCAAAACCACGTTGCTGAACCTGGTCGCGGGTATTGACCACGCAACATCAGGCAGCGTTGTGGTCGGCGCCGAGGACATTACCACGATGAACGAACGCGCGCTGGCAGCATGGCGCGCGCGGCACATTGGCCTCGTGTTTCAATTTTACAATCTGCTTCCCGTCCTGACCGCATTTGAAAATGTCGAACTGCCCCTGCTCCTGACGCATCTGCGCAAACCCGAACGCAAGACTCACGTCGCATCCGCTCTTCAGGCGGTCGGTCTGGCAGACCGCATGGACCATTATCCGCGGCAGCTTTCGGGCGGGCAGGAGCAGCGCGTCGCAATCGCGCGTGCCATTGTCACCGACCCGACGATTCTGGTCGCGGACGAACCGACGGGCGACTTGGACGCCAAAGCTGCGGAAGACATCCTGCTCTTGCTTACAGAGCTCAATCGCCAGTTTCACACGACGATCGTCATGGTCACGCACGACCCCCGCGCGGAGCGATTCGTCGACACCGTTTATCGTCTCGACAAGGGCGTATTTATCGGCTCGGAGAAGGGTGGGATGTCGGCCACACCCAGGGTCCCGTTGCAACCAGCCGAGTAGGCGAGGAGAACACATGACTAAATTCACCCGCCTGCTGTTCAAGAACCTGTTGCGTAGCAAACGCCGAACCGTTCTCACCATCCTGTCGATTGGGGTGTCGCTGTTCATTTTCGCAGTTCTGGTGAGTCTGCCGACGTTTGCCAACCAAATGCTCGCTGATACAGCCTCCTCCGTTCGCATCGTCTCCCGCACCAAGATGGGATTTGCTTATCCTCTGCCCGAAGCTTACAAGGTCAAGCTTGCGACGCTTCCCCACGTCGTCGCCGTTGCTGGGCTCGTGATTTACGGCGGCATTTACCATGAGGCCAGCGATCAATTTCCAAGCGTTGCGACCGACGCGGAGGAAATTGACATGTGGTCCGATTGGGGTTTGACCGGCGTTGACCACTTCAAACAGATCAAGACCGCCTGCCTGGTGGCGGAGGGCACAATGCGCCGCTTCAATCTCCATGTTGGTCAGCAAATTCAACTCCGGGGAACCGTATATCCATTCAATGTCACGTTGACTATTGTCGGTACCATTGCCAAGGGACCAGTGCCCAGCTTCTTGATCTTCCGACGCGACTATTTTGAGGAAGCCGCGGGTAGGCCTGGAATCGCGCACGAATTTTGGGTTCAGGTGGATGACTCAAGGGTGGTTCCTGAAGTGTGTGCCGCGATTGATAACCAATTCGCCAATTCCTCCGCAGAAACCCGAAGCGCTTCGGAAGCAGCGGCCGTGGGCAGCATTCTGGGTCGCTATCGTATTTTCATGACCCTGGCCGAGTGTCTCGGCCTGGTGGCCGTCGTGGCAATTGGGCTCGTCGCGGCCAACACGGCGGCGATGTCCATTCGCGAGCGCCGGGGCGAAATCGCGGTCATGCGCTCTCTGGGATTTAGCTCGGGGGTGATCTTGAGTCTGCTGGTGGGTGAATCGTTGATTATTGCCTTATCGGGAGGCGCGATCGGTTGCGGGGTCGCGTTTGGACTGTTCAAAGTGTTCGCGCTCAACGCGGATGCCCTTGGCCCTTTTGTCTCATTGCATGTTCCTCCTTTTGTGTTGGCGGAGACCCTGGGCGTCGCGGCGCTCATCGGTTTGGTCAGCGCGTATGTCCCCGCACGTGCAGCCGCCAGACGCAGCATCGTTGAGACCCTCAGGCTTGTGGATTGACCATATGGCTATTCCCTTCAAATATAATCGCCGAAGCCTGCTCATCCGTCGCGTGTCCAATTCAATGACGGTGGGGGCCATTGCCATCGTCGTCGGCGTCTTCGTTGCCGCAATGGCGATTGTCGGAGGTCTCGACTCCGCGATCAAGGATAGCAGTTCGCCGGACACCATGATTCTTATCGGACCCGGGGCGGACTCCGAGGCCAATTCGTTCATCACGCTCGACCAGCTGGACGCCCTCAAGTTTCTACCGGCCATCAAACGCGATGACGCGGGAAATCCCCTCGTGTCGCCCGAACTCGCCGAACAGGTGTTTATGCCCGCCGGCGACACCTTGGACAACCTTCCCATTCGCGGCGTGCTGCCTGTGAGCGCCCAAATCCATGAAAGAGTGCGCATTATCGCCGGGCGAATGTTTGCGCCTGGGCTGAATGAAGTCATCATCGGCAAATTGCTCGTGCATCGATACCCAGGGTGTTCATTGGGTGCGGACCTGAAACTTGGCCGGCGCACTTGGAAGGTGGTGGGCGTTTTCGAGTCGGGCGGGAGTTCCTTTGAATCGGAGGTCTGGGCCGACCTACATAGCTTGCAGGAGGATGCCCGGAGAGGTTCGAGTTTCACCAGCATCCGGCTCAGGCTCGTTCCCGGCGCGGATGTTCACGCCCTGATTCGGCGATGTGCCGACGATCCACGCATCAACCTGCAAGCCGAGACGGAGTCAGAGTATTACAAGGAGCAATCGGGAATAGCCGCCAACCTGCGCGTGCTCGGCTTGTTGGTGGCGGGAATCATGGCTTTCGCTGCCATGTTTGCTGCCATGAATACGATGTACGCGGCGGTATCGGCGCGGACGAGTGAAATCGGCACGTTGCGGGCATTGGGATTCAGCCCGCTAGCCATCATGACATCGTTTCTTGGCGAGTCTTCGGCGCTGGCGTTCGCGGCGGGCATCATCGGCGTGATTATCGCCCTGCCGGTCAACGGCCTCTCGACCAAGTTCAATGGCGGCGCCGTTTCGGCGCCAACCATTGCGTTTAATTTTCATGTAACCCCCGGTATCGTGATTCAAGGGCTCGTGTTTGCGGTTGTTATTGGCGCATTGGGCGGCTACCTGCCGGCGCGGCAGGCAATGCGCGTGAGTGTAGTCACGGCATTGCGCAGGAACTAGGTCATGCTCGCCGAATCACCCGCACGCACCAAGAGCCTCGAAGCGTTGCGGATTACACGGCCAAAGGAGAAACCGCGACGGAGGCGGGCGCCAGGTGCTCTGCTGGCAATCATCATTCTGGTAACTGCCCTTGGCGTCACAACCGCCTATGAAGTGTATACGCGAACGGTTGGCCGCCCGCAAACGGTGCAAACGATACTGGTGGTATCGAATCGGGGTGGTCAGCCGGGCGTGATGCTGACGGGGTCCGGCTACGTGGTGACGCGCCACAAGTATATTACGATAGGCACCAAAAGCCTGGGCCAAATCGTTGCCGAGCCGATCGAAGAAGGCCAGCATGTACGGGTCGGCGACCTTTTGGCCCAAATCGATGATCGAGATTACCAAGCTCAACTCAGGCAGGCTGCCGCAGCCCGCGATCTTTCAGAGGCTAACCTCCGGTTGGCTCTAGCCAGAGCCGAGCGTGCGCGACAGCTAATCCGAACGGGCGTCATTTCGAAAGATGAATACGACACCACAATTAGTGCCGCAGAGGTGGCGCAGGCCGCACTGAAGCGGGACACGGCGGTTGTTGAATATGCTAACTTCTTGGTGAACCAATGCCGCATTACCTCACCTATCTCCGGCATCGTGTTGCAGAAGTATCGTGAATTGGGCGACACCATAAACTTTGGCGGGCAGATTCAAGCCGGTGGTGGTGCGACCGACATTGCTCAACTGGCCGATACAGACGACATGCGCGCGGAAGTGGACATCAACGAGGCTGACCTCGCGAAGGTCAGCCTGGGGTCACACGCAAGCGTCGTGCCGGATGCTTATGCTGACCGCCGCTTTGAGGCGTCGCTAGTCAAAGTCTATCCTAAGGCGGATCGGCAGAAAGGCACGGTCAAGGTGGAGGTTCAGCTCAACCAGCCGGACCTGCAAATTATCAAGCCCGAAATGAGTGTAAAAGTGAGCTTCCTGGAGAATCAGGCACCGGCGACGCAGGAACCGCGTATCACGGTTCCAAAAGGCGCCGTCAGAAGTGAGGAAGGTGAAACCTATGTGTGGACAGTCCGAGAAGGTATCGTGCAACGCGTTGGCATCGTCCGCGGCCAGGAGACCGAAACTGGCATTGAGATAGAGCAAGGCTTGAATGACGGCGACGTTGTCGTCGTTTCGCCACAAGCGAACCTCGCGAGTGGCAGAAGGGTTTCCGTCGGAACGGAGTCAAACGGAAGAGGGAAATGAATGCAAGCCAGCGACCAGAACGCGCACCGCGAGAGCGGAAGTTTCGCGATGGGCAGCCAGGTGCATGAAGGATGCGTGGTGGCCTGCGCAATGAAACGAGGGCTTGGCCCAATCTTCAACGCTGCGACCGACGTCGGTGAGCGGGCTCTCGGCATAACGAGTCTCGCGGAGCTGATGCGCGGCGGCGGCTAGATGTGCCCGACACTGTAACCAACACGGGCATGTTCAATCTAAAGGAGTGACGACCATGGGTAGGCTAGCGGCCAAGAATATCCTTATTACCGGCGGCAACAGCGGGATCGGGCTGGCCGCAGCGCAGGAATTCGACAGAGAGGGCGCGCGCGTCGCCATCTGCGGCTTGAATGAGGGGTCGCTGCAGGCGGCTAAGGAGACGCTCGGAGCCGGAAGTCTCTCCGTTCGCGCGGACGTCAGCAATCTCGCCGACCTCGACACGATGTTCGCCGCGATCAAGCGGGAGTTCGGGCACCTGGACGGCGTCTTCGTCAATGCAGGTTACAGCGAGTTCCTGTTGTTCGAAGACGTGACAGAGCAAAGCTTCGACAAGGTGATAGCCGTCAATTTCAAAGGGGTTTACTTCACGATTCAAAAGGCCTTGCCGCTACTCAGGCAAGGCTCGTCCGTGATCATCAATGCGTCCGTTGGCGCGCGCAAGGGGTGGCCGACAACCTCGACCGTCTCGACCTGCAAGGCCGCGGTCGTCCATCTCGCTCGAATCCTCAGCGCCGAGCTCGTGGACCGCGGAATTCGCGTGAATACCCTAAGCCCAGGCCCGACGGACACAGCGATGTTCGGTCGCTTCCCAGGCGAAGAGCAGGGCGAGGCGGTTAAGGACGTCCTCCGAACCAACAATCCAAGCAAGCGGATGGCCGATCCGTTGGAAATCGCGAAGCTGGCAGTTTACCTCGCGGCGGACGATTCTGCGTACGTCGTCGGGGCAGACTTCTTGATCGACGGCGGGGTCGCGGCCATTTCGGCCGTGGGCGCCTGAGCCTCGTTGCAGAGAGTCGAGGCCGCGCCGGGTGGTCAGCCGTACCCCGAGCGGTGCAGCGTTCTCCGGCCCGACGGCCGTATTATTACAGTTGAGAGGGATCATGGCTCAGAAGACATTCCTAGTGACGGGTGCGACCGGCGACACGGGCGGTTACACGGTCGAGCAGCTGGTGGAGCGAGGACATGCGGTGCGGGCGCTGGCCCATCGCGAAGATGACCGCTCGAAACGGCTGGAAAAGATGGGCGCAGAAGTGGTTATCGGCGATTTTCTGAAGTTCAACGACGTGCGCGCGGCGATGCGAGGAGTTCGCGGCGCATACTTCTGTTATCCGATCCGCCCCGGCATTCTGCAAGCGACAGCCTACTTCGCTCAGGCCGCTAAAGAGGCCGGCCTCGAATGCGTCGTGAACATGTCGCAGAAATCGGCTCGCGAGGACGCGCTGAGCCACGCGGCGCAGGATCATTGGCTCTCCGAGCAGGTCTTCGACTGGTCGGGAATTACCGCGGCCCATCTTCGCTCCACATACTTTGCCGAATGGCTGCTCTATCTTGCACCGATGATTCGCGCCGGAGTGCTGCACGTCCCATTCGGCACCGGGCGACACGCTCCTATTGCGGCGGAGGACCAGGCCCGTGTGATCGTGGGGATTCTGGAAAACCCGTCCCCGCATCGCGGCCAGGTTTATCCTCTTTACGGACCGGTTGAGTTCACTTATGCCGAGATCGCCCAGGTCCTCAGCCGCGTCTTGGGGTGGGAGGTGCGATACAAGCAAGTGAGCATTGAGACGATGCTGACAATGATGGCCTCTGGCGGTCAGCAACCGCCTCCTGGGCATAACGCGCGGGCTCTCTATGGCGAGTTCGAACCAAGACCCGAACGTCAAGGAGATTCCTTCGCCATGCAGCATCTGCGTGAAGTCGCCATCGATCATCAGAACGGCATCTTCGCCGGGACGAATGAGCTGATTGAGAAAATCGGCGGCCACCCTCCGATGACACTGGAGGAATTCATTAACAAGCACCGCGCTGCCTTTACTGCGTGAATATGACTCCGACGAGCGGGCGACGGACGACAGCAGCACTTGGAGCTCGCCACAGTACATCAATGACGTGCTCACCCGCTCGCAAATCTTGCCGCGGATGGTGACCCCGCGTCGTTGGTAGTCCGGCGAGCACCGTCATCGGTGCCACCTGGTACGATCGGCGAAACGACACGCATAACTTGAGATTCGCAGCGGGAAGATCCTGTTCACGTTCGGTGCCCATGCAGACGCAAGACCGGGTGCAGGAGCGCGATCGGCGTGAACGGTGCATCGGTGTCTTGCCAAGGCGCACCCGCCGCCGCCGGCAGAGGAGAGGACCGTCACCATGTCTCGCATTCTCATTACCGGTTGCTCCAAGGGCCTGGTGGCGCGCCGCTCGAAGCGGGAGGGCGGCCAACTCCTCGACTTCACGAACCGGCGGCGTCCAGCTTGGCAATCTGAGCCTCGCGCTACCCGATAGCGGTATCCAGCCCGGATCGCCCATCAGGCGCCCTACTCCCTCAGGAAGTCGAGCAGGTAGTCGCCACCCGGCCGCGGGTTTGCCTGCCGAGAACGGCGATTCTCGAAAGCGATGCCTCCCGCGCGTGCCGTCTCTCGGCCGCCGGCTACGGTAACCGGGAGACTTTCGAGAGCGTCGTCCCCGTCTCACGGGCGGCGAGAATCACGTGAGCGAGCGCCGTCAGAGAAGGGTATCTTCATGTCCCTCGTTTCGAGGAGTGGGTGTCGGTCCCGCGCCGGGGAGGGAGTGTCGTGTTCGGCAGGCGATCCCGTCAACGGCTCCCCTGTCCTTCCGAGCAGAGCGCGAGGATCCTCTCCTCGACGTCACGCAGCCGATCCTTGCCGAAGTAGATCTCGTCCCCGACGAAGAACGTCGGTGCTCCGAAGGTCCCGCGCGCGACCGAACGCTCCGTGTTGGCGAGGAGCTCGGCCTTGATCTCGCGGGTCTGAACGAGCTCGAAGAATCGCTCAGCGTCCAGCCCGGATTCCTCGAGCGCCGCGCGGAGCACGTGCGGGTCGTCCATCTTCTTCGGATCGGCCCACATGTGCCGAAACATCTCGGCGACGTACCGCTCGAATACGCCGAGCGATCGAGCGGCGATTGCACCGCGCATCAGCGTAAGGGTGTTCACGGGGAAGAACGGGTTCAGCTGAAACCGGGTGATCCGATGCCGGTCGATGAAGCGGCGCATCTCGAGCTGCTCGTATTCCGGCTTGTTCTTGATCCCCGCCAAACTCTCCGCCGGCGAACGATTGTTGGTGAGTTTGAAGACGCCGCCCAGTAGAATGGGGACGTACTCGAACTCGACCCCGGTGCGTCGCTCGATCTCGGGAATCACCAGATGGGCCAGGTAGGCGTTGGGGCTGCCGAAGTCGAGGTGAAATTCCACCCTCACCATGGCTCACCATTTCTCGGCGGCGGGACGGATCTCGAGCTCGAATGTCCAGGCGTCGGCGGGCTGCTGGTAGAGCTGCCAGTACGCGTCCGCCACCGCGTCGGGCCGCATCAGCCGGCCGGGAGCGAGCCCGGCGAGGGCGGCGTCCCCCTCGCTCTCCCGGATCCGCTCGCGAACCCAGGCGGTGTCCACCCCGGCATCGATGATGAGGTGCGCGACGTGGATGTTCCTCGGTCCGAGCTCTCGAGCGGCGCTCTGAGCGAGCGCCCGCAGGCCGAACTTCGCGCTGGCGAAGGCCGCGTATCCGACGCCGCCGCGCAGGCTCGCGGTTGCGCCGGTGAAGAAGATGCATCCGCGCCCGCGCAGTAGCATCAGGCGGGCCGCCTCCCGGCCGGCCAGGAAGCCAGCATAGCACGCCATCTCCCAGACCTTGCGGAACACGCGCTCGGTCGTGTCGATCAGGGGGAAATTGACGTTGGCCCCGACGTTGAAGATGAAAACCTCGAGCGGCGCTCGCCGGTCGGCTTCCTGGAGGAACGCGGTCACGTCGTCTTCTTTCCGCGCATCGAGTGATCGGGCAACGACCTGCCCGCCCCATACCTCGACGTCGGCGACGAGCGGAGCGAGCTTTTCGCCATGCCGGCGCCCGGCGAAGACCGTGAAGCCCTCGGCCGCGAACCTCTTGGCGATCGCGGCGCCGATGTAGTCGCCGACCCCGATCACTGCAACGGTAGCATTCCTATTTTCCACGACGTTGTCCTCGAATGACGCGCTTGGCCGCAGCGTCGAGGATCTGGCCCGAGAGCCGCCTGTCGTCGACCGCTCGCGCCAGGATCAGGGCGCCTATCATGCAAGCGAAGGCCGCGAGCGCGTCCTCGTGACGGCGCGAGGGATCGTTGCCGGGCACGAGCGCGGCCAGGAAGTCGACGGCATCCTTCAACTCCCCGGTGAAGGCGGCTCGCACCTTTCGGGGCTGACGAGCGACGCTCGGGCCGAGCGCCGCGACGATGCAGCCGCGACCGGGCGCGTCGCGGTGCTCCGGCGACAGGTATCCCGTCACGATGCTCCGGAACGCCTCGCTCGGCCGCTTACGATCGGCCGCGCGCTGCCAGACGCGTCTCCAGCGCGACAGGGCGAGGCGGATCGCCTCGGCCGCGAGCGCCTCCTTGGATTCGAACTGACTGTATACGGCGCCATGAGTCACACCGGCACTCCGGCTGATCGAGTCGACGCCGGTCGCGCGGATGCCGTTCTCGCGGAACAAGCGCGCCGCCGCGGACAGGATCTGCTGCCGATTCTTCGCCGCTTTCTCCTTGGAGACCCGCATCCGCCGTCCTCGCTCGTTCCGATCCCCTTGACTTGGTGGTGAACGGCGGTCATGACTCCTTTTATTCATGACGACCGTAATGCATAGCGTAGCCGGTCGGCGAGGCGGCGACAAGGGTTTGCGCCCGGAGGAGAGGACATGACCCAGGAAGCCATCGGCCGACAGCTACGCTCGACGGTGAAGAAGGAAGGCATTCTCGAGCTGTCGCTCGCCCGTGTCCCGACCCCGGAACCCAAGCCCGACGAAGTGGTGGTCCGCATCGATGCGACTCCGATCAATCCGTCGGATCTCGGCCTGATGCTCGCCGGTGCCGACATGTCGGCGGCGAAGGTCTCCGGCAGCCCCCAGGACCCGGTCGTCACGGCACCGATCCCGCCGGCGGCCCTCCGGAGCATCGCCGGACGCATCGACCAGCCGCTGCCCGTCGGAAACGAGGGCGCCGGCGTGGTCGTGCGCGCCGGGTCCTCCGACGAAGCGCGCGCCCTCGTCGGAAAGACGGTCGCGATCCTCGGCGGCGCGATGTACGCGCAGTTCCGGACGATCAAGGCGAGCCAGTGCCTCGTGCTGCCTCCCGGCACGGCGGCGGCGGAGGGCGCATCGTGCTTCGTGAACCCGCTGACGGCGCTCGGCATGGTCGAGACGATGCGCGCGGAGGGCCACGCCGGACTGGTGCACACCGTCGCGGCGTCGAACCTCGGTCAGATGCTGGTCAAGATCTGCGTCAAAGACGGGATCCCGCTCGTGAACGTCGTCCGTCGGCAGGAGCACGTGGATCTCCTCGAGGGACTCGGTGCGGAGCACGTGCTGAATTCGGGTACGCCGACGTTCATGGACGAGCTCATCGAAGCGCTCGCCGCCACCGGCGCCACGCTCGCCTTCGACGCGATCGGCGGCGGCAAGCTCGCGAGTCAGGTGCTCTCCTGCATGGAAGCGGCCGCCAATCGAACGGCGGGCGGATACAGCCGCTACGGTTCGACGAAGCACAAGCAGGTGTACATCTACGGAGGTCTTGACCGTGGGCCCACGGAACTCACCCGCAATTTCGGCATGGCCTGGGGCATCGGCGGCTGGTTGCTGACGACGTTCCTGCAGAAGATCGGCCCGGCAGCCGCGCAGAAGCTGCGCGAGCGCGTCGCGGCGGAAATCAAGACGACCTTCGCCAGTCGCTACGACAAGGAGGTCTCGCTCGCGGAGGCGCTACGGTTGGAGGAGATCGCGGTCTACGGCAAGCAAGCGACCGGCCAGAAGTATCTGATCAATCCGAACAAGGGCCTCGGACGCTGACGCCGACGAGGCGAGCGTGACACAGAGCCGTCCAGGTTCGATCCGTCTTTAGAAGGGGAAGGAGCTATGACGGGGCGATATGCGCAGGTGGTCACCAAGGGAGGACCGATCGAATTGGTAACGCGGGAAGTGCCTGACCCGAAGGCTGGCGAGGTGCGAGTGCGGGTGCAGTCCTGTGGGATTTGCCATAGCGATTCGGTGACCAAGGAAGGCATCTTCCCGATCACGTATCCGCGAGTGCCAGGGCACGAGGTCGTTGGTCTGGTCGATGCGATTGGCGAGGGCGTAACTGAGTGGAAAGTCGGGCAGCGCGTCGGGCTGGGCTGGTATGGGGGCCACTGCTTCAAGTGCGAGCCGTGCCGGCGCGGCGATCACGTGGCCTGCCAAAACCTTCGAACTCCGGGCATCACGTATGACGGCGGCTACTCTGACTACTTGGTCGCTCCAGAGATTGCGCTGGCGGCGGTGCCGGACTCTCTGAGTGGCGCCGAGGTCGGTCCGCTGCTTTGCGCCGGGATCACGACCTTCAATGCGATCCGCAATAGCGGGGCGCGTCCACCGGACACCGTGGCAATTCTCGGCATGGGCGGACTCGGGCATCTCGGGGTCCAGTTCGCGGCGAAGATGGGGTTCAACACCGTGGCTATCGCGCGCGGGGAGCACAACGCCGACTTCGCACACAAGCTGGGCGCCAAGCACTACATCGACAGCACGAAGGAAGACGTGGCGCAGGCGCTCCAGAAGCTGGGCGGTGCCAGGACGATCTTGGCGACGGTGACGAACGCGGACGCGATGTCGGCGGCGATTGGTGGGCTCGGATATGGCGGGCGGTTCGTGATCGTCGGTGCGCCCCTTGAGCCGCTGAAGGCGAACGTACTGCCACTGATTTTCGCAAGGCAGATCATAGCGGGCTGGCCCAGCGGGACCTCCATCGATTCCGAGGATACGCTGAAGTTCAGCGCGCTCACCGGAGTGAAGCCACTGATCGAGAAGTATCCGCTGGATAGAGCACCGGAGGCTTACGACCGCATGATGAGCGGCAAGGCGCGGTTCCGGGTGGTGCTGGAGACTGGCGCGTGAGGGCGGCGTTCGTCGCCGCCCCCTGAGGTGTAGGTCGCCAACGCAGCGACAAGGGGTTTGAGAGATGAGCATGCCGAACCCAGTCGTAGTGGTCGCCGGGGTAGGACCCGGGACGGGCGCAGCCATCGCCCGGCGCTTCTCGCGCGGCGGGTACGCCGTCGCGATGCTCGCGCGAAGCCGCGACCGGCTCATCGCGCTCGAGCGGGAGATCGAGGGCGCACGCGCCTATCCCTGCGACGTCACCGATGAGGCTGCGCTGCAGAGGACCCTCGACGCGGTCAGCGCCGAGCAAGGCACGCCGAAGGTACTCGTCCACAATGCCGTCGGCGGCACGTTCGGGAACTTCCTCGAGATCGATCCTGAGGTGCTGAACCGAAACTTCCAGGTCAACACGATGGCCCTGCTCCATCTTGCCCGACGGCTCGCGCCGGCGATGGTCGCGGCGGGAGAGGGCGCCATCATCACCACCGGCAACACCTCGGCGATCCGCGGGAAGGCCGGCTTCGCGGGCTTTGCGCCGACCAAGGCGGCGCAGCGGATCCTCGCGGAATCGATCGCCCGCGAGGTCGGGCCCAAGGGCGTGCACGTTGCCTACGTGATGATCGACGCGGTCATCGACCTCGAGTGGACGCGGCAGATGTTTCCGAACGCCCCGGACGAGTTCTTCATCAAGCCCGCGGCGATCGCCGAGGAAGTCTGGCACGTCGCGCATCAGGACCGCTCCGCCTGGTCGTTCAACGTCGAGCTCAGGCCCTTTCGCGAGACCTGGTGAACGGACTCGGCCGTGAGCCAGCTACGGATCTTCTCCTACCTGCCGAATCCCCGGATCTGGAAGGCGACCATCGCCGCGCGTCTGTGCGGCGTCGAGGTCGAGGTGAGAGGAAGCTCGCCGAAGGAGCTCCAGTCGTGGCTGTGGGACTTCGACGCCCGGCCGCTCGCGAGCGACGAGCACGCGACGTCGGCGGACGTGCGCGTCGGCAAGGTCGGCTTTCAGGGGGCCAGCCTTCGCAAGACGGACGCCTTCCTGGAGGCGCATCCGTTCGGCACCGTTCCGGCCGCCTTCAGCCCGGACGGCAAGATCGGCATCTTCGAATCGAACAGCATCATGCGGGCCGTCGCCCGCCTGGGTGAGAGCAGATTCCCGCTCTATGGCCGTGGCCCTTACGAGGCGTCGCGGGTGGACAGCTTCCTCGATGCAAGTCTCGTGTTCGCGCGAGATGCCCAGGTGTATCTGCTGGCCCTGATGAGCAGGAGACTTTCTCCCGAGGCCCACGCACGGGCTCGTGACGGATTCGCGGTCTACGTCGCCGGAATCGACCAGGCGTTGTCTTCCGGCCGCGAGTTCCTCGTGGGAAGCGATGTCACGCTCGCGGACATCTGCTTCGTCGCCGAGATGAGTCTCTTCTTCAACGAGAAGGCGAGAGTCGGGGCGCTCGAACAGCAGGGCCTCGATCCGATCCTGCATGCGCAGCTCGACGCGGAGTTCCCGCAGGCCATGGGCCATCTCGCGAGACTGCGTAGGCACCCGGCGTTCGCGCCCGACGTCGACCCGTACTTGGCGAAGCTCGGAGCACCGTAGGAAGCGTCCGTGGCGCATTCGCGAGAGGGTGAGCCATCACGGTAGACCGGGCACGTCAAACGGCTGGACTTTTCGCCCTTCAAAGGGGGGGTGACGTGATATTTCGTGACGACGGCTTCGACCGGGAAATTCGATAATTTCAAACGATACGAGGGGAGCATGAAATTTGGAACGATCGGCGCCGGTGCTGTCGCGCTCGCATTCGCGCGAGAGGCGCTGGCCAGGGGCCATGAAGTGGTCCTGAGCAGCCGGCGTGGTCCAGATGCACTCGCCGACAAAGTCGCCGAGCTTGGTCGTGGTGCATCCGCGGCCTCGGTCGACGAAGCCGCGAGCCTCGAGTACGTGTTGCTCGCCGTGCCTTGGCGAAACGTCGAGTCAGCGTTGAAGGGCCTGCCCGCCTGGAACGGCCGGGTGCTCATCGATGCGACGAATCCCTTCGTCGAGACGAGTCCGAAGCTCGTCCTCGCCGATCTCGGCGGCAAGGGCGCCAGCGAGGTAGTGGCTGCGCTGGCGCCAGGCGCCCGCATCGTCAAGGCGTTCAATTCGATCGTCACCGCCCGATTCAATGAAGGCCCGGTGAAGAACGGAGGACGTCGCGTGATCTTCGTCTCGGGGGACCATCTCGAACCGAGCGCCTTCATCAAAAAGCTCATCGAGAGTTTCGGCTTCACGGCGATCGATCTCGGCGGTCTCGCGACGGGTGGCCGCCTGCAGCAGGCCGGGGGTCCGCTCGCCGGTCGCGACCTCGTCGAATTCGGCGATCACTAAGACGGGAGGCGCAGAATGCGTGCAGTGCAAATCAGAACTTTCGGCGAGCCGGGAATCGTCCTTGAGCTTGCCGACCTTCCCGAACCTCCGGCACCGGGCGCCGGCCAGGTGCTGATCGGCGTCGAGCATGCGCCGATCAACATGAATGACTTGTATCTCATCCAGGGTGTATATCCGGTTCGGCCTTCGCTGCCGAGCGTCGTCGGAAATGAAGGGGTGGGGCGAGTGTTGGCCATTGGCAGGGGCGTCGATCACCTGAAGGTCGGCGATCGCGTGCTGGTGCCGCTCTACAGCTTCAGTTGGCGCGAGCGACTCGTTGCACCCGCCGCGGGGCTGTTCGCACTGCCCGAGGCCGATCCGCGCCAACTCGCCATGCTCGGCATCAATCCGCCGACGGCGGCTCTGCTGCTGAACGAGTCCATCGACCTCAGGCCCGGCGACTGGGTTGCGCAGAATGCCGCCAACTCGGGCGTCGGCCGGTCACTCATCGCAATTGCCAAGGCGCGCGGCCTCAAGACAATCAACTTCGTTCGCCGCCCTGAGCTCGTTCCCGAGCTGCGAGCCGTCGGCGGCGACCTCGTGATCGTCGATCAGAGTGGGGCGCTCGACAAAATTCGAGCAACGGTCGGCGACGCCCGCGTGCCGCTCGGCATTGACGGGGTCGCAGGCAAAGCCAGCGCAACCATAGCCGGCGTGCTCAGCAAATCCGGGACGCTCGTCGTCTATGCTCTGATGAGCGGCGAGCCAGTCACTATCGCCCCGTTCGACCTGATCGCGAAGCGTGTCGTCGCCAAGGGTTTCTTCCTCAACCGTCCTGATGTCGAGTTGAAAATACCGGGCGCACTGCGCGAGACGGCGCCGCTCGTCGCTTCAGGCGCGATTCGAGCACCTATCGCAGCGACCTATCCGCTCACCGCCTTCCGCGAAGCCGTCGCCCACGTCCAGCGGGGCGGCAAGGTGTTGTTTGACGTCGATGGAGCGATCTGAACCGCCTGGAATGATGGGAGTCTCACGACCCCGAAGAGCGGCAAGGGCCGCCGCGTAGACCTTTCACAACAGCTCACGAAGACCTTGCGGGCGTGGTTGGTCCGCAGCGAGGCCCAGAAGCTGCGGAAGGGCTGGAAGGAACTGCCCGCCCGGGTCTTCTCCAACGAGAACGGCAACCTGCCCGACCCGGAGAACTTCAGATGCTCCTTTTTCTCGGCGTCCTCACCAGATGATGGTTGCGCTCATCATCCCTCTCGGTCGGACGGCCTCTTCCTAAGTCTTCCGGGCGCACCGCATCAGTAGCACGGATCGCGGGCGAACTGTTGCGACAACAATGCCGGCGAGGGGACACGACCCAAACGAGTCGCTACTAGGTGCCCTGACTCCTGCGGCTCGCCCCGCCGGGCCCCCGATGACTTCGCCTTCACGACGCCCGCCGGCACGCCGATCGATGAAGCGAACTTCCAGCGGCGGGTATGGCTGCGAGCGCTCCGTGCGCTTCGCATCCGACCGCGTCCCTTCTACAACTGCCGCCACACCTACATCTCGATGCTGCTCGACGCCGGCGCGAAGCCCCTCTTCGTCTGCCGGCAGACCGGCACGAGCCTCGAGATGATCGAGAAGCACTACGGCGACGCCCGCGTCGATGCCGACCAGCTCGACGAGATGATCGGTGAGCTCGAGTCGCCGACCGGGAACCTACCGGGAACCCTCCCGGATGCTGGCGACGACTCGCTGCCGTCGAAGGTGAAGGAACCCTTTGTGTTCTACGGGGTTCCGACGAGAGCGGGCGACCGGGGTCGAACCGGCGACGTCCAGCTTGGGAAGCTGAAACGGGCGAAATCGAAGACACCGCGCCGGAGCTAGCTTCTTCAATGTTCTCGGGCGATTAGCCAGGAATCGCGGGTTTCCCGTAACGGCCCAGGGAAACCCCTTCGGGCCCCCAAAACCCGGAACGGTTCCGGGTGCCGCGCGAGCATC
>Ga0209690_1000226_pt1 | contig 29460 bp, 27 predicted proteins | sample GraSoiAngelo_150_FD_186164 | JGI IMG/M metagenome (GOLD analysis project Ga0209690, IMG submission 186164) | Grasslands soil microbial communities from the Angelo Coastal Reserve, California, USA - 14_1009_09_40cm (SPAdes) (version 2) | ecosystem: Environmental > Terrestrial > Soil > Grasslands ... | reverse complement strand
CTAGTGCCGTACGAGGCGATGCGCGGCTATTGGAGCAACCTCGCGCGGGCGAATGCATGGAAGGGAGGCGAGTACACAAGCATCACGCTGCTTGCCGACTCCGGTCTCTCCGTGGAGAAGCTGCGTCAACGCGTGGAGTCCCTTGGCTTCCAGTCGCAGACTTTCGGCGACCAATTCCGCCACTTCGAAGACCTTCTCGGCAAGCTGCGCGTCGCCCTGATGGGCCTTGCGATCGTCGCGCTGCTGCTCGCGTGCCTCGGGATCGCCAACACCATGTACACCGCCGTGCTCGAGCGAACGAAAGAAATCGGTGTGCTCAAGGCGCTCGGTGCGCGTTCGCGGGACGTGCTGCTGCTTTTCCTCGCCGAGGCTTTGGGCATCGGTCTTGCAGGAGGCGCCGTCGGTGCTCTCGTCGCGGTCGGTCTCGGCCGCCTGGGCAACGCCGCTGTCGACCGCCTGACCCAGTCCGTGACCGGCACCGGCTTTGACGTGTTCCGCACCGACGTGCCGGTTGTCCTGGTCGCGGTGTTGCTCGCCGCGGCGTTGAGCACGGTGAGCGGACTGCTGCCCGCCCTGCGCGCCGCCCGCCAGGATCCCGCGCGCGCCCTGCGCTACGAATAGGAAGTGCGAGCCTCCGCGTATCCGCTGATCGACGCCGATGTAGCGGCCGCGCTCGTCCTCGAGCGCACCCCGGTGCTGGGCGTGGAGCGGGTCGTGCTGGCCGACGCGACGGGTCGGGTGCTGGCCGAAGACCTGGTCGCGCAGGCCCCTCTGCCACCCTTTCCATCCAGCGCCGTCGATGGCTATGCGGTGCGTGCCGCCGATGCGGGCAAGCCGCTGCGAGTGCTGGGCGAGTCCGCGGCGGGCCGGCCGTTCGAGGGCCGCGTGACACCGGGAACCGCCGCTCGCATCTTGACCGGCGGGGTGGTGCCCGAGGGCGCGGACAGTGTCGTCATGGTCGAGGACGTTCAGCTGTCCATCCATCACGTCACCGTCCCGCGCGGGCTGGCCGCGGGCTCCAACTTCCACAAGGTCGGAGCCGACCTGCAGCCCGGCGACCTAATCCTTCGCGCGGGAACGCAGCTGGGCGCTGCGGAGATCGGCATCGCCGCCGCGACCGGGCGAGCCGAGGTGCCCGTGCATCGCCGGCCTGGGGTTGCCTTGATGTCGACCGGCGACGAGCTGGTCGAGGTGGGGAAGACGCCGGGCCGCGGCCAGATCCCGGACTCCAATCGGTGGGCGCTCCTTGCCGCGCTCCGGGAGGCGGGGGCGGATGTTCACGTCCTCGGCATCGCGCCAGACGAGGCGAATGCCCTGCGCGGCTTCGTCACCGAGGCCCTTGCGCGTGCCGATGCGTTGGTGACGTCAGGTGGAGTGTCCGTCGGTACGCACGACCTGGTGAAGCCACTGCTCGAGTCCCTCGGCACGGTCCACGTGGGGAGGGTGAAGCTGAAGCCCGGCAAGCCCTTCACGTTCGCGACCCTGGAGCGGGGTCGAGTGGCGTTTGGGCTGCCTGGCTTTCCTGTCTCGTCACTTGTGACCTTCGAGGTGTTCGTCCGGCCGGCCCTGCGCAAGATGCAGGGTTTCGCGCAGCTGCAGCGGCCGGTGCTTCCGGTGCGTCTGGCCTACGACGCGAAACCGACGGCCGAACGCACTGAGTACCAGAGGGTCACGCTTCGTCGCGAGGGACGAGAGCTGGTCGCCGAGACGACCGGCTCTCAATCCTCCTCGCGTTTGATGTCACTTGCGGGCGCCCACGCCCTGGTCCGCGTTCCCTCGGGCGATCAGGGGCTCAGCGCTGGATCGGTGGTGGAGGCGATGATCCTCTCCTTACCATGACCTCTTTTGGCGAACGGTCTCCGCTTCGCGCCCTCGCGCGCGGGCCTCAGCATCCATGTCGTCGGCGTTGTCCTTGATGTCGTCGCGGATGTCGCGGCCGGTGCGTCGCATCTTGTCCGCTTCCTGCTCTGCCTTCCCCTTCAACTCCTCGGACTTGTCGCCGGTCACCTTGCCCTTGAGCTCGTCCGCCTTCCCCGTGACCTCGTCCTTCATCCGTACCTCCTGGTGAAAATGGTCCCCACCAAAATGGCTCCCACCTCGGTAACGCGTCGGCTGGTTGCCCGACCGTTCCCGAACGTTTGTGCGCCTTAGAATTAGGCGACACCGATGCCCAACCGTTTTCGCGTCGACGCACCCTTCAGGCCGGCGGGCGACCAGCCGCAGGCGATCGCCGAGCTCGTCGAAGGCGTGCGCTCGGGCCTGATCCAGCAGGTCCTTGCCGGTGTCACCGGCAGCGGCAAGACCAACGTCATGTCCTGGGTCGTCGAGGAGCTGCAGCGGCCGGTGCTGGTCCTGAGCCCAAACAAGACGCTCGCGGCGCAGCTGTGCGCGGAGTTCCGGCGTCTTCTGCCGGACAACGCCGTCGAGTATTTCGTCAGCTACTACGACTACTACCAGCCCGAGGCGTACATCGCGCGCAGCGACACCTACATCGAGAAGGACTCGAGCCGGAACGACGACATCGACCGCATGCGTCACTCGGCGACGCAGTCGCTGCTCACACGTCGCGACGTGCTGGTGGTGGCGAGCGTCAGCTGCATCTACGGCATCGGTTCGGTCGAGGACTACATGGGCGAGTCGCTGCGCATCGAAAAGGGCCAGTCGATTCGCCGCGAAGTCTTCCTTCGCAAGCTCACCGAGATGCTCTACGAGCGCAACGATTACGACCTTGCCCGCCTACGGTTCCGAGTGCGTGGCGACGTGGTCGACCTCGTGCCCGCCAACGAGGAGAAGGTTTACAGGGTCGAGTTCTTCGGCGACGAGGTGGAGCGCATCCAGGAGCTGGACGCCATCACCGGTGAGATCCTGGGCGCGAAGCGGGAGTTCACCGTTTTCCCGGCCTCGCACTACGTCACGCCCGCCGACAAGCTGCGCCTGGCGATGGTCGACATCGAGGCTGAGCTGGAAGAGCGCTGCAAGTGGTTCGAAGACCACGGCCGCCTGCTCGAAGCGCAGCGTCTCCGGCAGCGCACGAACTTCGACCTCGAGATGATGCGCGAGACCGGAACCTGCGCGGGGATTGAGAACTACTCGCTGCACCTGACCCGGCGCAAGCCGGGCGAGGCGCCGTACACGCTGATGGACTTCCTGCCCGACGACGCCCTTATCTTCGTCGACGAATCGCACGTCGCGGTGCCGCAGATCGGAGGCATGCTCGGCGGCGATCGCTCGCGCAAGGCCGCGCTCGTCGAGTACGGCTTTCGCCTGCCGAGCGCGTTCGACAACAGGCCGTTGAGCTTCGAAGAGTGGGAGGAGCGGGCGCGCAACGTGATCTACGTCTCGGCGACGCCGGGGCCTTATGAGACGCGCCGCTCGCAGCGGACCGCCGAGATGGTCGTGCGGCCGACGGGCCTGGTCGACCCGACCGTCGAGGTGCGGCCGACCGAAGGCCAGATCGACGACCTCCTGGCCGAGGTGAAGAAGCGCACCGAGATGGGGCAGCGCTCGCTCGTCACCACGTTGACCAAGCGCTTCGCCGAGGACCTCGCCGACTACCTGCGGGAGTACGGCGTCAAGGTCCGTTACCTCCACTCGGAGCTCGACGCGATGCAGCGCATCGAGGTCCTGACCGCCCTTCGCACCGGCGAGGTTGATGTCGTGGTCGGCATCAACCTGCTGCGCGAGGGCCTGGACCTGCCTGAGGTCGCTTTCATCGGCATCCTCGACGCCGACAAGGAGGGCTACTTGCGCGCGTACCGCTCCTTCATCCAGATCATCGGCCGTGCGGCCAGGAACGTAGAAGGCCACGTGGTCATGTACGCAGACTCGATCACCGACTCGATGCGGCAGGCCCTGGATGAAACCGAGCGCCGGCGCAACAAGCAGACCGTCTACAACGCCGAGCACGGCATCACGCCGGAGACGGTGAAGAAGGCGATCTACGCGCTCGAGATCAACGAGAACGACATCCAGGCGGATGCGATCGAGATCATGGCCGGTGCGGGGGTGCCGCGGGAAGACCTGCTCGCGATCGTCCGCGACCTGGAGAAGGAGATGCGCCGGCTCTCCAAGGAGCTGCAGTTCGAGGACGCGGCGAGGGTTCGCGATCGAATCATCCTTCTGCGCCGGCGGCTCTCCGGAGAGCTCGACGCCAAAGAGGATGACGCGGACGTTGCGATGGCGATCGCCGCGGCGCCCAAGCAGAAGACGACCATCCGCAACTGGAGAAAGACACGTCGCGGTCCTTAGGCGATCGATCCTCCCGCGACGCTTCTGACCAGGCCGAGGATGCGCTTGCGCGAGCTGCGGAGCACCGGAAGGTTGGCAAGGCCGAGCAGCCTGACGATCAGCTCGGTCGTCTCGTCGATCACCTCGAGGGTCCGCAGCCGCCCAGGCGATCTATCAAAGATCCAGAAGTAGAGGATCGCCATCTGGTAAAGCCAGAGCGTCAATGGCAGCATCTCGGCGATGTCCGCCGGGATTCGGGCGTCCGAACCTTTGACGACCTCGGCGTACAGGGCGACGACCTCTTCCCGCAGCGGCCTGGCCGCGCCGCCGAACGGGTTGAGCGGGCTGGATGGATTCGCGACGGTGCTGAAGATCGAACCCGCGACTGCGTGGAACGGCTCGCACGTGATGACGACCGCACGGACCGTGCCACGCAGGCGCGACCCCAGGTCCTTCTCGCGGGCGAGCAGCGGCGCAATCGCGACCAGGTGCAGCTCGTGGGTGTGGCGGTAGAACTCCAGGACGAGGTGCTCCTTGGAGGGAAAGTAGTGGTACGAGCCTCCGAGCGAGACGCCGGCCAGATCGGCAATCGCGCGCATGGTGGTCGCCTCGTAGCCACGTTCCCGGAAGAGGTCGAGGGCGGCGTTCAGGATTGCCGCCCTCGAGTTTTCACCCTTTCTCGTCTTCGGCAAGACGATGGCCAAGTCGCTCTCCTAGGCTCCCGGCGCGGGTTGGTACGGGTTGTAGTTGATCGGAGGCATGGGCTTGTCGCGCCTGCGGATCGTGCGCAGGATCAACAGGTTGTTGAAGTGCATGAAGCCGAGGACGAGAAGCACGACGCCGACCCGCGTCACTGTCTGCTTGAGCATGTCGGCCACGGTCGGAGGCACCCCACCCGTGTTGATCAGAATCGCCGCGGAGCCGAAGTTGACGAGGTAGAAGCCGACCACGAGGAGGCGGTTCACGGAGTCGGCAAGGCCGTCCTCTTTGAACACGGAGACGAGGAACGGGCGGCCGTTGCGGTACAGGGTGTCGCCCACCCAGACCGTCAGGAGCACGCTTGCCAGGATATAGATCACGTAGTCGATCAGGCGGAGATCCATTGTCATCACCCCATTTCGCTGAATTTGAACATGTTCAAGTTAGAGCCTAAATGACCAGCCGCCGAATGTCAAGACAATTAGAACGTGTTCAAAATATCAGCCGCGCCGAGACGCTGCTGGTCGCCGAGCCGGCGGGATGGATGGAGACGCTCGGCGCCCGCATCACCGAGGCGGAGCCCGGCCGCGTGGTGCTCGAGCTAATCGCCGGACCCCAGCACCGACATGGGGGAGGGGTCGTCCAGGGTGGCGTGATCACCCAGATCGCAGACGCCGCCATGGGGATGTCGCTGGCGACCCTCCAGGAAGACGGGATGTGGAACACCACGATCGAGCTGAAGATCAACTTCCTGCGGCCCGCCATCGAGGGTCGCCTTCGCGCCGTCGGCCGGGTGGTCGAGATGCGCCAGACGCTGCTCTTCAGCGAGGCGGACGTGTTCGACGATCAGGAGCGGCTGATCGCGCGCGCGTCCTCTACGTGTATGCCGGTGCCCGAGGGCCAGGGCCGTGAGTAGCAAGGTCCACGAGCTGTCGCCGGCGTGGCGATGGATCGGGATCAAAGACGTCGCGACCGTAGAGGGCGCGGCGATCGTGAAGATGACCCCGACCGAAGACATGGCCAACACCGCCGGTTTCGTTCATGGGGGCGTGATCAGTGCGCTGGCCGACTCCGCCATGGGCCGCTCCTTGCGTACCATCAGTCCCAGCGTCGTGCGCTCGATGAGCTTCGACCTGAAGCTCAGCTTCATCTCCGCGGCGAAGGTGGGCGAGACGCTGCGCGCGACCGGCCGCGTGGTCCATGCCGGGAGGCGGACAGCGGTCACCGAGTGCCGGGTCGAGGGTCCAGGCGGGCGCCTGGTCGCCACCGCGAGCGGCACGTTTGCCATCACACGGAATAAGGAATAACCGAAGGTCCGGATGCCCACAGACCAGATCACCATCCGCGGGGCGCGCGAGCACAACCTCAAGAACGTCACCCTGTCCATCCCGCGGGACAGGCTTATCGTCTTCACCGGACTGTCGGGGTCCGGCAAGTCGTCGCTCGCGTTCGACACCATCTACGCGGAAGGCCAACGCCGCTACGTCGAGTCGCTTTCCGCGTACGCGCGGCAGTTCCTTGGCCAGATGGAAAAGCCGGACGTCGACATCATCGAGGGACTCTCGCCTGCGATCTCGATCGACCAGAAGGGCACGTCGAAGAACCCGCGCTCGACCGTAGGCACGGTGACCGAGGTCTACGACTACCTGCGGCTGCTCTACGCGCGCGTCGGCCACCCGCACTGTCCGGTGTGCGGGCGCGAGGTCCGGCGCCAGACCGTGGAGCAGATGGCCGACCACGTGGAAAAGCTGCCGCAGGGCACGCGGATCATGGTCCTGGGCCCGGTGGTGAAGGGCCGGAAGGGCGAGTACCGCTCGCTCATCGACGACGTGAGGAAGTCCGGTTTCGTCCGGGTGCGCGTCGACGGCAGCCTTTACGAGATCGGCGAGTCGATCCCGATGGACAAAAACAAGAAGCACGACATCCAGGTCGTGGTCGACCGGATCGTTGTGGGCCCGGAGCAGCGCACGCGGCTGGTCGACTCGATCGAGACCGCGGCCAGGCTGGGCGGAGGCGCGGTGATCATCGTCCCACAGGGGGGTGCGCCAGAGCAAGCGCGAAGCGCGACCGGCCCAAAGGGGGGACTCCCCCCTCAGCGGTTCGACGAAGAGATCAACATGTCACAGGACTACGCGTGCCCGTACGACGGGACGAACGTGCCCGAGCCGGAGCCGCGCAACTTCTCCTTCAACAACCCGCACGGAGCGTGCCCAGTGTGCACCGGTTTGGGCTCGCAGCTGGTCGTGGACGCGGACCTCGTGGTGCCGGACCCGTCGCTGACGCTTCGCCAGGGCGCGATAGCCGCCTGGAGCCGCTCGCAGTTCTTCTATCCAGAGCTGCTCGAATCGGTCAGCAAGTACTTCGGCATCGACATGGACAAGCCCTGGTCGAAGCTGACCAAGCAGCATCAGAACGTGCTGCTCAACGGCACCGGCGAGAAGAAGATCCGCTTCGGTTACAAGAACCAGTACGGCCACTCACGCTGGTACGAGGCTCCGTTCGAGGGCGTGGTCGCGAACCTGCAGAGGCGCTACGAGGAGACGCAGTCGGAGTATCTGAAGGCGGAGCTCGAGCGCTACATGTCGGACAAGCCCTGCCCGGCCTGCAAGGGAACCCGGCTCAAGCCTGAATCCCTGGCGGTGACCGTCAGCGGCCACAACATCGCCGACGTGTGCCAGCTGTCGGTGAGCAAGGCGATCAGCTTCTTCGACAAGTCCGACATGACTGAGCGCGAGCAGCTGATCGCCCGCGGCATCTTGAAAGAGATCCGCGAGCGCCTGCGGTTCATGATCGATGTCGGTCTCGACTACCTCACAATCGACCGCGGCGCGAACACACTCAGCGGTGGTGAGTCCCAGCGGATCAGGCTGGCGACCCAAATCGGTTCCAAGTTGATGGGGGTCCTCTACATCCTGGACGAGCCTTCGATCGGTCTCCACCAGCGCGACAATCGCCGGCTCATCAACACCCTCATCAGCCTTCGCGACCTGGGGAACACACTGATCGTGGTCGAGCATGACGAAGAGACGATCCGCTCGGCCGACTACATGGTTGACATCGGACCTGCCGCGGGCGAGCACGGCGGGGAGATCGTCGCGGCCGGACCGGTCGAGAAAGTGCTTCGGGATCCGCACTCGATCACCGCCGCCTACCTTCGCGGCGACCGCATGATCCCGGTCCCGCCGCGGCGCCGGAGGGGAAGCGGCAAGCAGCTCGTGATTTGCGGCGCACAGGCGAACAACCTGAAGAACATCGACGTTTCGATTCCGCTGGGGACCTTCGTCGCGGTGTCCGGTGTGAGCGGCTCAGGCAAGTCGTCGCTGATCACCGACATCCTCAGCCGCAAGGTCGCGCAGCACTTCTATCGAGCCAAGGACCGGCCGGGACCGCATCGCGCGGTCGAGGGGCTCGAACATCTGGACAAGGCGATAGACATCGATCAGTCGCCGATTGGCCGCACCCCTCGGAGCAATCCCGCGACCTACACCGGTATGTTCACCTACATCCGCGACCTCTTCGCGAGCCTGCCCGAGGCGAAGATGCGGGGGTACAAGCCCGGGCGATTCAGCTTCAACGTCAAAGGCGGCCGGTGTGAGGCTTGCCAGGGCGACGGCATCATCCAGATCGAGATGCAGTTCCTGCCCGACGTTTACGTGCCGTGCGAGGTCTGCCACGGCACGCGCTACTCGCGCGAGGTGCAGGAGGTCAAGTTTCGCGGCCACTCGATCTCCGAGGTGCTGGAGATGACGGTGGACGAGGCGCTGGACGTTTTCGAGAACGTGCCGGCGATCAAGACCAAGCTCAGGACTCTCCACGATGTCGGCCTTGGCTACATCCGGCTTGGCCAGCCCGCGACCCAGCTGTCCGGGGGTGAGGCGCAGCGGGTGAAGCTGTCGGCGGAGCTCTCGCGACGCGATACAGGCAGCACGCTTTACCTGCTCGACGAGCCGACCACCGGCCTTCACTACGCCGACGTCGAGCGGCTGCTCGCAGTCCTCCACCGCCTCGTCGACCACGGCAACACCGTGGTCGTGATCGAGCACAACCTCGACGTGTTGAAGACCGCGGACTGGCTCATCGACCTTGGACCGGAGGGCGGCGAAAAAGGCGGCTACATCATCGCCGAGGGCACGCCCGAGCGGCTTTCCGCCAATCGTGATTCGGCCACAGGACAGTATCTGCGTGAGCCGCTCGCCAGGGCGCGCAAGAGCTCGATGTCGGCCAACGGCGCCGGGCGCTCCAAGCGCGCCCGCGTGGCGGTCGGCTAGAAACACGACCACCGAGCTCGAAACCCAGGTCCCCGCCGCCTACAGCGCGCTGATGCGCGTTCAGGGATTTCCCCGCCTCGTCGTGAGCCTCCTGCTCGGTCGAATCGCCGGGCAGATGCTCACAGTCAGCCTGGTGCTCTTCGTGCTCTCCGGATATCACTCGCCGCAGCTGGCCGGTGCGGCGGCGTTTCTGCTGACCTTTCCCGGGCTGTGCCTTTCCCCGATCGCGGGCGCTCTCCTCGACCGTTACGGGCGCGCCCGGCTGGTGACAGTCGATTACGCGATCGCATCGGCCGCGCTCTTGCTGCTGGCCGGCCTGTCTCTGGCCCACGCGTTGCCAGGGGCCCTTCTCCTCACCATCTGTGGCGTCGCGTCGCTCACCGGACCTCTCAGCGCCGCGGGAGGGCGTTCGCTGTTTCCGACCCTCGTGCCAACCCGCCTGTGGGAGCGCGCCAACGCGCTGGACAGCACGACGCACGTGGTTGCGTCACTGATCGGGGCGCCGCTGGGGGGAGTGCTCGTCGCGATCGCGGGTGGCGAGTGGGCGCTGGCCGCGACAGGCGTCGTGTTCGCGTCCGCTGTGATCGCGATGTTGAGCGTTCACGACCCAGGCCTCAGGCGCACCGATGGCGATGTGCTGCGGGACGCGTGGGCCGGCCTGGTCTATGTCGTGCGTAATCCGACGATCAGGGGAATTGCGCTCACCCTTTCCAGCTCCAGCGCCGGATGGGGATGCCTCCTGATCGCGGTGCCAGTCTTACTTCTCGGACGCTTTCACCAGGGTCCTGCCACCGTCGGCTACCTGGAAGGATTGATGGGCGCCGCCGGGATCGTCTCGGCGTTGCTCACGGGCCGGATCCGGATGGCGGGTCGGGAGAGGCAGCTGATGGTCGTCTCGGTGCTCGGCTGCGCGATGTCGATGGCTTTCTTACCGCTCGCGAGCTCGGTGATCGTGGTTGCGCTTGCGATGTTCGCGATCGGATTCGTCAACGGCCCGTTCGACGTCGCGCTGTTCACGCTCCGGCAGCGAAGGACGGACCCGGCGAGGTTCGGCCGTGTGTTCGCGGTCTCGATGGCGCTGAACATGGTCGGAGGCCCAATCGGCTCCGCCGCCGCCGGACCGCTCATCGCCTGGTCGCTCGACGCGGGTTGTGGGCGGCAGTGGCGATCACTTTGCTCGCGGCCATCTTTCCCATCGTTGCGATCCCGGCGAAGGACGGTTCCGTGACCTAGGCTTCCCACGTGGCGGGCTTGAACAATGCGGCTTTCCGATCCTGGTGGTGGCGCTTGGCGGATTTCTTTCCGCCGGCGGCGAGGTGAGCCGGCTCTTCCTCAGGCCTGGCGGCGATTAGCCGCCGATCACCCCGCTCGCGAGCAAGCTCATCAGGCCCCCGATCAGGTTCACGACGATCCCGATCACGCCACCGATCAGGCGGCCGCGCTGGATGGCCCGAATGGCGCTGATCCCGCCTGCGATCGGCAGAATCGGAAAGTAATAGTCGGTCACGAAAGGGACGACGATCGAAACCAGGCCGAATCCGATCGACCAGGCGGCCGGTCCACCCAGTTGGTAAACGATCGCGCCGGTGCCTCCGGCGACAACCCCGGCCGTGGGGAACGGCGGCTGCTGCAGGTAGGGCTGGACGTAATCCGGGGCGGCCGGGCCTTGATACACGGCCGGCGGTGCCTGGTAGGCCGGCTGCACCTGGGGTGGCGGCGCGTTCGGCGGAGGAGGCGGCGGGTAGGCGGAGGACGTGTCAGACATGCGCGGCATGGTAGCCGCGTCAACGCTGTTCTGATCCGGATAAGCCAAACCTCCAGGACGTAAAGTTCGGTCGATGGTGCGGCTCGTCACCGGCGGCACGGGGTTCATCGGCCGGCACCTGCTCCGCCAGCTTGCGCGGCGTGACGGCACGACGCTCGTCCTGGTCCGGCCGGCCTCCCGCGAACGCCTGGAAGCGTTCATTGAGTCCATCGGCGCGAGCGCGCGACTCGAGCCCGTCCACGGCGACATCACCCAGCATGGCTTGGACCTCGGCTCGGCCGACCAGGCCCGCCTCAAAGGGGCGGACATCTTCCATCTGGCAGCGGTCTACAGCCTCGAGGCCTCGGAGGCCGACAACCAGCGCGCGAACGTCGACGGCACCAGGCAGGTCGTCGAGCTGGCCCGCACGCTCGGCGCCCGCCTCCACCATATGAGCTCGATCGCGGTCGCGGGAAGCCGCTGGAAAGGCAAGTTCACCGAGGACATGTTCGACGAAGGCCAGGTCCTCGATCATCCGTACTACCGAACCAAGTTCGACGCGGAAAAGATCGTCCGCGAGTCCGGGTTGCCCTTCCGGATCTACCGCCCCGGGCTCGTGATCGGGTCGTCGGAGACGGGTGTCGCGGACAGGATCGACGGGCCCTACTACGGCTTCAAGCTCATCCAGCGCCTGCGCAACGCGATCCCGCCGTGGGTTCCACTCATAGGATTCGAAGGCGGGGAGCTCAACGTCGTCCCCATCGACTTCGCCGCCCGCGCGCTGGACGCGATCGCGCACCGCGAAGGCCTCGACGGGATGACCTTCCACCTCACAGACCCCGCAGTGCGCAGCCTCGGCGACGTCACGAACGAGTTCTGCCGCGCCGCCCACGCGCCGCAGTTCACGCTTCGCGTCGACAGCCGGGCGAAAGCCATGCTGCCGAAAGAGGCAGCCTCGATGCTCGCGCACTGGAAGGTCGCGCAGACGTTGAAGCGCCGGCTGTTCGAGGGCGTTCGCATTCCTGAGGAGGCGCTGCGATTCGCCTCCAGCCGCGCACGCTTCACCTGCGAGCGGGCGCAGGCAGCCCTCGAAGGCTCCGGTGTCTCATGCCCGCCGCTGCACACCTACGCATGGAAGATCTGGGACTACTGGGAGCGACATATGGATCCCGAGGTTCCTACCGAGCGCAACCTGCGCAACGCGCTGCAGGACAGCGTCGTCGTGGTGACAGGCGCATCGAGCGGAATCGGCCGCGCCACCGCCCAGCTGCTCGCGCGCCACGGCGCTGAGGTGATGCTCGTGTCGCGAACCAAGGCAAAGCTCGAAGCGCTGCAGCAGGAGATCGAACTGGATGGCGGCAGGGCTTACGTGTATCCGGCTGACCTCTCCGACCTCGACGCGTGCGATGCGATGATCGCCCAGGTTCTCCAGGACCATGGCCAGGTCGACATCCTGATCAACAACGCCGGCCGGTCGATCAGGCGGTCCATCGAAGCTTCGTACGACCGCTTTCACGACTACCAGCGCACGATGCAGCTCAACTACTTCGGCGCCGTCAAGCTCTTGCTCGCAGTGCTGCCGGGGATGCGCAGCCGGCGCCGCGGCCACGTCATCAACATCTCGAGCATCGGGGTGCAGGCATATCCGCCGCGTTTCGGCGCCTATGTCGCGTCCAAGTCGGCGCTGGCCGCGCTCAGCCGATGCATCGCGCCCGAGGTCCTGGACGACGGTGTGGCGATCACGAACATCCACATGCCCCTTGTCCGCACGCCGATGATCGCGCCGACCGGCATCTACAAGAACTTTCCGACCAGCTCGCCGGAGGATGCCGCAGAGATGGTCGCGGCGGCCATCTTGAGCAGGCCGCCCGAGGTGTCAACGCGGTTGGGCAAGCTCGGCGAAACGGTCAACACGGTCGGGCCAGGACTGCTCCAGTTCGTCATGACCGGCGCCTACCACCTCTTCCCGGAAAGCGCCCCGAAGGACGGTCCGCGCGCGGAGGCGACGCCTGATGAGGAGATCTCAGTCGAGGCGGCTACGATGGCCTATCTGATGCGCGGGATTCATTTTTAGCAGTTGTAGGAAGAACCTTCTGGCCTCCTACCGTGCTTCTAGCCGCTCGGGACCGGACTGGGGCTGCCGCCACTGCTGACTGATGCCCAGATGCCGAACAACGCGATGCCAAGGACGAAGATCACGAAAAACAGCACAAGTAGACCAAGTGCGATGTGGATGAAGCCGATGATGATGCCGGCGTTCGCCATCCATATGCCCTGCTCGCCTGTCCGCTTGATCTGGCCCCGCGCGACGAAACCCGTGATGATGGCGACCACCGCGACCGTGAATCCGCCGATCACCGGGATGACATGCGCGAAAAACGCGGCAAGGCTCGCGACGAAGCTGACCACCGCGAGGTTGTTCGTCTGACTCGACGCATAGGCCGAGCCGGCTAGCTGAGGCGGACCTCCGCCCGAAGGCGGTGGTGGAACCTCGTGCGGAGTCGAGCTCACGTGAGGAGTCTAGCCCGGGGTGGGCGCAGGAGTGAGTGTCGAGGCGGCGGCAGCGGCGGCACGTCTTCCGGAGTCGAGCTCACGGCGCCGAGTTTATGGGTTCCTAGAATCGCTAGGGAATGGCGGCATCACTCGAAGACGCGATCAAGCGACGGCTCCAGGCCGTACCCGACAGCCCCGGCGTCTACCTGTTCCGCGACAGCAAGACGCAGGTGATATACGTCGGCAAGGCGCTGCGCCTGCGCGACCGCTTGCGCTCGTACTTCACGCCGGGCTACGCGGAGACGGCCCGTGTCTCGGAGCTCGTCCGGCGGGCGACGGACTTCGAGTTCGTCACCACCGCGAACGAGGTCGAGGCGCTTGTCCTCGAGAACAACCTCATCAAGAATTACCGGCCTCGTTTCAACATCCGCCTCAAGGACGACAAGAACTACCTCTACCTGAAGCTGCCGGTAACTGAAGAGTTCCCGCGCGTCCACTACTCACGCCGGGTCCAGAATGACGGGGCCCTCTATTTCGGACCCTACACTTCAGCCCAATCTCTCCGTTCCACTGTGAAATCGATTCGGCAGCTGCTCCCGTTCCGCACCTGCAGCGACGAGATCTTCAAGCAGGGCAAGGTCTGCCTCGACTTCCACATCAAGCGATGCCCAGGGCCATGCGAGCGGCGGATCAGCTCCGTGGACTACAAGGCGCGCATCAACGAGGTGGCGCTCTTCATGGAAGGGCGCTCGGACATCCTCGTCCAAGAGCTCCACGAGCGCATGGAGTCGGCGGCCGGCCGTCTCGACTTCGAGAACGCGGCGCGCTATCGCGACCAGCTGCACTCGATCGAGCGCATCGCGGATCGGCAGAAGGTGCTAACGCGGGGGCGCGACGATCAGGACATCGTCGCCTACGCGCGCAGCGGCAACGACGTGTACGTCGAAGTCGCGTACATCCGGCAGGGCAAGATGGTGGGGCATGACGGCCACGCCCTCGACGGCGCCGGGGACGTCAGCGAGCCCGAGCTTCTCCGCGGCTTCATGCTTCAGTACTACTCGAGCGCGACCCACGTCCCGAGGTCGGTCATCCTGCCCGGACCTGTTGATGAGCCGGAGCTGATCACAGGCTGGCTGAGCGACAAGCGCGCCCGTCCGGTGACCATCGAGGTTCCGCGGCGCGGGCGCAAGCGCGCGCTGGTCACGCAGCTCGCGGAGACGGCGAAGCAGGAGCTGGAGCAGCTCCGCATCCAGGCGGATTACGACCGCAGCCGAACCGAGCCGATGCTCGCTGCGCTCGCCGAGGCGCTCGACCTCGAGAGCACGCCCAAGCGCATCGAGTGCTACGACATCTCGAACATCCAGGGCGATTCGGCGGTGGGCTCGATGGTCGTGTTCGAAGACGGCCGGCCTCGCAACGATCACTACCGCCACTTCCGGATCAAGTTCACGCCGGGTCCGAATGACTTCGCCATGCTCCAGGAGGTGCTGCGGCGGCGGCTGGAGAGGCTTGAGTCCGCGCAGCGGCGTGAGGAAGCCGACATCGTCGGCGATCGTTCCTTCACCAGCAGACCCGACCTGATCCTGATCGACGGCGGGCGTGGCCAGCTGAGCGCCGCGCTGGAGGTGATGGAGTCGGCGGGGTATGCGGACATCCCGACCTTCGCGCTGGCGAAGGAGCGCGAGGAGATCTTTGCTCCGGGGCGGGCGGAGCCGATCGTGCAGGAGCACAACTCTCCTGGCATGTTCCTGGTCCAGCGCATCCGCGATGAGGCGCACCGCTTCGCCATCACCCATCACCGCAAGGTGCGTTCGCGCAAGGCGCTGACGTCGCCCCTCGACTCGGTGGAGGGAATCGGGCCCGCGCGCAAGCGAGCGCTCCTGCGACACTTCGGTTCGGTGCAGGCGATCCGCGAGGCGCCGGTCGACGAGATCGTCAAGCTCGGGATTCCAGAACGCCTGGCGACCCGGCTGAAGGAAACCCTCTGATGACTCTCGTCATCGTCGGCGCTTCCAATCCGGAGCACATGGAAAGCGCGGTGGCAGCGTTCGAGGCGGCCGGCTTCACCCGCATCCATGAGCTGGACGGGGCGCGCGAGGGGGACCTCGTGCTCGGCGTCAGCGACGGAGGCGCGGAGCTTCTACGCGAGGCCGACCGTCGCGGGATCAACTACTGGCTGATACACGACGGCGACGACGATGGCCACGATGGGGGCACATTCCAGCGCGCGCACCACAGGATCGAAACCGAGCGGCGGCGCAAAGAGCTTGCTCAGTACCTGCGAAGCCGCGACCGGCCGCTGATCACCTGCCTTGCCTTTGGCTACAAGAACGGCGCGCCCGCGGACGCCGCGCTCGTCTTCGACGCCAGATTTCTGGACAACCCGTACTGGGTGCCTGAGCTGCGCGACCTTTCGGGTCGCGACTCCTCGGTCGCCGAGTACGTGATGAAGCAGCCGGCAGCCGGCCGCCTGCTCGAGGACGTGGAGAGGATCGTCGTCGATCTCCTGCCGCTATATCAGCAAAAGCGAATGATGCATGTCGTGGTGGCGTTCGGCTGCACCGGGGGCCGCCACAGATCCGTCGTCCTGGCGGCCGAGCTCGCGCGCCGGCTGCGCGAAACGCAAGGCGCCGACGTCGACTTCGTCACCCGCGACATCGATTGACACGAGCGCTTGTCGTGGGCGGAGCGGGTTTCATCGGGGTCGCCGCCTGCAAGGAGCTGATGCGTCGCGGAGTGGAGACGATCGCGGCCGGCCGCAAGGACCGACCGTACGGCACCTTCACGAGCTATGTCGCCTTCGACCGCACGGATGAAGCGCAGTTGGAGCGCGCACTGGCGCAGACGCAACCCGACGTGCTGCTCGACCTGGCCTGCTACCAGCCGGACGAGGTGGAGATGGTTGCCCGGCACTTCGAAGGCCAGCGCTACGTCTTCGTTTCGACGGGCGTATACCCGGACCTGCACGGAAAGCCGGCGCGCGAGGAGGATTTCGTTCCCCTCAGCGGCGAGCCCCCTGGGTCCCTCGACTATCGCGAAGGCAAGCGATGGTGCGAGACCAAGCTCTCGCGACTCGCCAACTTCCCTTGGACTGTCATCCGGCCGCCCGCCGTCTTCGGCCCGGCCGACCACACCCTCAGGATCGCGGCCTACATCCAGCGCGTCGCCGACGGTGGCCCGGTCCTTGTTCCGGCCGAAACGTACGAATGGCAGGCAGGCGTCGCGTGGGTGAAAGACATCGGATTCGCGTGCGCTTTGGCCTGCGACCCGCGCAAGGACACAGCCCGCAACGCGTACAACACGTCTTTCGAAGGCGTAAGCCTGCGTGACCTGATCGAGGGCATCGCGCGCGCGCTCGGCGTGCCGGCCCGGCTGCATCCGATCCCGTTCGCCGAGCTGCCGGACGGCGCCAGCCCCTACGGACCCGATCCGCGGCGCGGGGCCGGCTATGTCATCGAGCGCGCCAGGCGCGACCTGGGCTTTGAACCCTCGGCGCTGGAAGACGCGCTGGCGGAAACACTGGCGTGGTATCGGGTCGCCAAACCGTCACACCCGGGATACGCGAACCGCGACGTGGAGCTTGCGCTTGCCGGAAACAACTAACGGTCTGGCGCGGGGTCTCAGACTGCAGGCCGCCTGGTGCGCCGCGCTCGAGTCACCCCTTTACGCGTCGCTGCTCGAATCCGCGGCCGACGACCTCGAGTCCGGGGGCCCCGTGGCGACCATCATCGAAGGTTTTGGCGTTAAACCCGGCTCAGCCGCTCTGGCACTGCGGCTGATGGGCTCCGTGCACCGTCTGGTGCTCGACGACACATTGCCCGATCTGGCGCGACACTACCCATCCACCGGCGGCGACGGCGACGACGCCGCCGCCTGGCGGCTGTTCCGCCAGGCCCTCATCGATTACCCCTCCAGGATCCGCGATCTTCTCGCCGGCGGCTGCCAGACGAATGAAGTCGGCCGCAGCGCGGCGCTGCTCGGCGGTTTCCTCGAGGTCGCGCACCGAACCGGTCTTCCGCTTCGCATCCTGGAGATCGGCGCCAGCGCCGGGCTGAATCTGAGGTGGGACAGATACCGCTACGAGTCCGCGGAGGGATCGTGGGGTGATCCGTCTTCGCGAGTGCGCTTCACGCACTCCTATGACATCCCTCCGCCCATGAACCGGCCCGCGGAGGTGATCGAGCGCAAAGGATGCGACCTGCATCCGATCGACCCAAACTCGGAGGATGGCGCGCTCACGCTTCGTTCGCTGATCTGGGCTGACCAGCTCGGGCGCATGGCCCAGCTCGACGGCGCGCTCGAGATCGCTCGCGATGATCCACTGGAGGTGGAGGAGATCGACGCGGCAAGTTTCCTCGAGCGCGAGCTCGCTCGGCCCCGCCGTGGCGTGGCGACCGTCGTCTTCCACTCGGTGTTCATGCAGTACGTCGACGAGTCAAGCCGGCAGCGCATCGCGACCGCGATAGAAGAAGCGCGTGTCTTCTATCTCCGCATGGAGCCGGCGGACACGTTCGAGATCCGTCTCGACGGCGAGCTGCTGGGAACATGCCACGCACACGGGACGCACGTGCGCTGGGTCGTGAACGAGCAGTAGCTACTGCTCCGCGTGGCTCCTGTTGAGAACGTAGGCCGCCAGAAAGGCCACGATGACCAGACCCGGCGACCAGCCGAGGCCGGGCCCGAAGGGGTCGTACACGGAGAGGTCGACGAAGACCGCCAGGCCGCTAACCGCGGCAAACACGAGCACGATCAGCACTCCGCGGATCGCGCCGTGACGCGCAAAGAACAGCTCGAGCTCCAGCTGCCAGCCCGGCCGGTGGCGCTCGTGGACGTGGGTCGCCCGCGCGGCGTGGGCCGTGATGCGCTCGCGTCGGCCCATCCGGTAGCGGGCGCTCCGTGGCTGGCTTTCGAAAGGCACGTGCTCGATCTCACGTGCATGCGGCGGAGGTACCTCGAGGGGCTCCCAGAGCGGCTCCTTGCGGTAGCGCCGGTAGGCGACAAAGGTGAGCACGCCGAGGACGAGCCAGCCCATGAAGATGAGTGTTGAGTTGGAGATGTTCTGGAACACGAGCTGGGTGAACACGGTGCCGATGAAAAGCGCACCCACAATAGAAAGGACGGGGATACTGTCCCGGCCGAACTTGATGTTCCACGGCATCCGGTAAGGCCGGTGCAGCGCGGGCTCGATGAATCGCAGCCTCATCACCGACAGGTGAGCGGAACAGAACGCGAAGGTCGCCGCCAGCGAGTAGACGGCACTCATGAGGTCGATCTCCTTGCCACCTGCAACGATTCCGGGCAGGACGAGAAGACTGGCAGCGATGCCAAACACGATGATCGACACGTACGGGGTCTTGAACTTGGGGTGCAGTCGAGCGAGCCGATGAGGCAATAGATCCACTCCGGCCATCGAGTAGCTGAGGCGTGAGATGCCGATCAGCCCCGCGTTGGTCGCGATCACCAGGATCGTGAAGGCCAGGATGCCGACCCATGCTTGTGCCCAGATTCGCAACGGCTCATGGAAGCCGGTCACGATGCCGGCCACCGGATCTGCTTTCCACGTGGTAGCGAGCGGCGTCGTGTAGACGCCGTTGTGAAGCTCAACCGGAAACACGCTCACGCCGATCGTCGGCAGGAAGGCGGAGACGAACAAGACCGCGATGATCACCCACCAGGTCGCCTTGGGCACATTGCGGCCTGGATCCTTGGCCTCCTCCGAGAGGTTGGAGATGGTCTCTATCCCGGTGTAGGTCACCATGGCGATCGAGATGCTGGCGAGGAAATTACCCCACGTCGGCGCCACGCCGAGGTGGATGCTGTGGATGACCTTGTCGATCTCGAGCAGCAATATCAGGCCGAGGATGACCAGCACGAACTGTGTGATCAAGTCGGTGAACGCGAGCACGAGGTTGAGAACGCTGGATTCCTGGATGCCGATGACGTTGACCGCAACAAGGAGCGCAATCAGGACGACCGTCGCCACGACATGCGTGGTCTGGTTGCTGCGCAGCGGATCCAGAAGGGGGACGTACTTTCCGAGAAAGCCGAGGTAGCTCGTTGCGAAATAGGCGGAGATAGACACCGTCGCGGTGTAGTTCAGGAGCTGCACCCAGCCGACGATGTAGCCGACCTGGGGATTGAAGGCCCGGCGCGCAAAGCTCGAGCTGCCGCCTGCGTGGGGGAGCGCCGCCGTCCCTTCCGCGTAGTTCAAAGCGGTCGTGACAAAGATGAATCCCGCGAGGATCAAGGCAACCGGAGTCAGGCCCAGCGCGAAGGCCGCGGTGACCCCGAGCGCGTAATAGATGCTCGAGCCGACGTTGCCGTAACACGCCGCGAAGAGGGCGGAAGCTCCGAGGGTCCGCGGTAGCTTGGCTGGGCGGCGAACGACCACTCGCAGATCGCCGGGGCGGCTGCCGCGCCTGGCGACGTGGTCAAAGCCCATCGGAGCCGAGGTTAATCCATCAGCGAAACGCGCTAGCCGGTGACGATCAGGTCTTTCAGCTCGCGCGGGTAGTCGGTCATCACCCGCCGTCCGTCTTCCGTGATCACCACTGTGTCGGAGTGGCGGAACCCACCCAGCTCTTTGATGTACACCCCGGGCTCGACCGTGAAGACCATCCCGGGCTCGAGGACCGCCTCGTCGCCGCGATCCAGGAACGGCGCCTCATGGCCTTCGAGCCCGATGGAGTGGCCGACGTGATGCCGGAGGTTGTCCGCCACGCGCAGCTCCTCGGCCAGGCGCACGGTCGCCAGCTCGACCTCGCCCGCGGGGACGCCGGGCGCCATGACCTCGATCGCGCGCGTCTGCAGCGCGAGCATCGCGGCAAAGGCGCGTTCCTGCTCGGGCGTCGGCGGGCCGACGATCATCGTCCGCTCCAGCTCGCTGCGGTAGCCGTCGATGTTCGCGCCGGCTCCGCTGACCAGCACGTCACCGGCCTGGATGCCGTGGCCCTTCACGAATCCATGCGGCATGGCGGTCGACCTGCCCGCGACAAACATGGCGATGAAGCCGCTGTCGTCGTTGCCGCGAGGCCGCCAGCCGGGCATCTCGCGCACCATCTCGAAAAGGGTCTCGGTGGCCGGGGGCGTGTAGCACTCCATCTCGGTCTTGCCCACCTGTATCGCGGCCTGCATGCGGCGGTGACCACGGACGGCCCAGTCGCAGCTCAGCTGGATGCATTCGAGCTCGGCTTTCGACTTCACGCGGCGCAGCGACTCGACGATCAGCTCGGAGTCGATGGGATCAGCGCCGGTCAGCTCGCTGAGCCGCGGCCCGCGGTAGCCCCAGTAAGGCACGTAGCCGTCATGGTCTGCGCCCGTGCGATGCGGGCGGGCACTCATCTCTGCGAGCACCTCGGCCACCGTCTCCATCGGATGCTCGGCCCCTGGGTACTCGAAGTACACCCGGACCTGGTCGACCGTCGTCGCCGACTCGGCGTGCTCCTTCTCCACCGCAGGGACGACCATCGATGACTGGCCGCTCGAACCGATGACCAGCCCGATGGGGCGCTCGGTCGGGATGTGGTGGAAGCCGGTCAGATAGGCGACACGGGCTGGGTAGAAGATGCACAGCGCGTCGAGGCCTGCAGCCTGCATGCCCGCGGTCACGCTCTCCCGGCGCGCCTGGTACTCGGCAGCCGAGATCTGCGGAAACACGGTGAGTTGGGGCGCTTTTCGTGTTCGCCGCCTAGTAGGCTGCAAGCTTCCTCATCGCGTCCGCGATCTTCTGCGGGCTGGGCATGAAGAACTCCTCCTGCGGCCCATTGAAGGGCATCGCCGGGATGTCCGGTGCGGCGACACGGACCACAGGCCCGTCCAGGTCCTCGAACGCGTGCTCCGAGATGATGGCCGAGACCTCCGCTCCAAAACCGCCTGTCAGATTGTCTTCGTGTACGACCATCGCCTTTCCCGTTTTGCGCACCGACCCGAGGATGGTCTCTCGATCTAGCGGCGCGAGGGTCCGGAGGTCGACGACCTCCACGCTCACGCCTTCAGCATCCAGCTGCAGCGCCGCCTCCACACAGAAGTGAGTCATCAGGCCCCAGGCGAAACAGCTCATGTTGGTCCCCGACCTGCGCACGACGGCAGGCCCGATGTCGACGAGGTGATCGCCGTCGGGCACCTCTTCAGTGACGAGTCGGTAGACCTTTTTGTGCTCGAGGAAAAGGACCGGGTCGGGGTCGCGAACCGCGGACTTGAGCAGTCCATGCGCGTCGGCCGGCATGCTCGGCACGACCACCTTGACGCCCGGCACGTGCGTGTAGAACGCCTCGATCGACTGCGAGTGATAGAGGCCGCCGTGGACACCGCCGCCGAAGGGGGCGCGGATCACGATCGGCACCGACCAGTCGCCATTGGATCGGTACCTGGTCCGTGCCGCCTCGCTGACGATCTGGTCGAAAGCCGGGTGGATGAAGTCCGCGAACTGGATCTCGGCGATGGGGATGAGCCCGTTCAGCGCTGCGCCGATGGCCACGCCGACGATGGCGGACTCGGCCAGGGGCGTGTCGAGCACGCGCGACTCGCCAAAGCGCGCGTAAAGCCCATCGGTGGCGCCGAAAACGCCCCCCTTGCGGCCCACGTCCTCGCCCAGCACCAGGACGCGGTCGTCGCGCTCCATCTCTTCGGTGATGGCGGCGCGCACCGCCTCGATCATCCGCATCTCCGGCATCAGATGCATTGTCGCGCGGCGTGAGGTCTCTCGACTGCCGCGGCTTGGTGGCGCGTTAGACTCGGTCGGAGAGGGGCGGAGGTCGATAACCTTTCTGGAGGTACACGCGATTTCGTTCTCGGCTGAGGTCAAGAACGAGATGGCGGGGCTTCTGCCAGCAAGGCCCTGCTGTCAGCTGAGCGAGCTGCTCGGCATCTACTTCGGCTCACGTGGGCGCCTCCTGGGCAACCAGCGCGGACGGTCCGCGTACTTCTCACTGCTTCGCAACGCGGTCGCGCGCAAGGTGGTTCGACTGGGTCGTGCGGTCGCCCGCATGGACGCGAAGTACCAGGCGCTCAAAACGCGCAAGCGGATGTCTTTCTTCATCGAGCTGGTTCTGCCGGCCGAGCTGGTGCCGGCCTTCTCGCAACCGCCATTGGGGGCGATGCCCGACGCCGCGTGTGATCGCAAGGCGATGCTGCGGGGGTTGTTCCTCGGCTGCGGTTCGGTGAACGCACCGAACGCTCGCTACCACCTCGAGCTGGTAGCGCCGACCCGTTCGTGGGCGTCCGCGATCGCCGGCCTGCTCGAAGGTTCCGGCGTCAAAGCCGGCATCACCGAGCGCGCCGGGCAATCGGTCGTCTACGTCAAGGACGGCGACGGCATCGTCCGGCTGCTTTCGACGATGGGGGCCAACCGCGCGGTCATGGAGTTCGAGAACGTGCGTGTTGTTCGGGAGGTCAGCGGTGACGTGAACCGCAGGCTCAACTTCGAGACCGCCAACATCGGCAAGACGATCGGTTCGGGCATGCGCCAGGCAGCGGCAATCGAAGCCCTGGAGGCCGGCGGGAAACTCGCCGGCCTGCCGCCCGCGCTGCGCGAGATGGCGAGGTGGCGGCTCCAGAACCCGGACCTGAACCTCGGCGAGCTCGCCGGACGCATGAATCTCTCCAAGTCCGCGGTCAACCACCGGCTGCGCAGGCTCCAGGAGCTGGCCGGACCCAACGGCCACGGCAAGACTCCTAAGGACGAACGCCGGACGGCTTGAACGCGACCCGGCTGCCAATGCGGCGCTGGCTAACATTTGCCGCATGGCAATGAAAATTGGAATCAACGGCTTCGGCCGCATCGGCCGCAACATCTATCGCGCCGCATGGGATTTGAAGCCCGAGTTCGAGATCGTCGCCGTCAACGACATCGGTGACGCCAAGACGTTCGGCCACCTGCTGAAGCACGACACCGCGCTCGGCACCTTCGCTCCGGCGGTGAAGGTCGAAGGCGAGTCGATTCATGTCGACGGGCATGCCATCAAGTTCCTGAGCCACAAGGACCCGGCCGAGCTGCCGTGGAAGGAGCTTGGCGTCGACATCGTGGTCGAATCGACGGGCCTTTTTACTGACGCCAACAAGGCGCGCGTCCACATCGACAAAGGTGGCGCGAAGAAGGTCATCATCTCCGCCCCTGCGACGAACCAGGACTACACGGTAGTCATGGGGGTGAACCACAAGGGTTACGACAACGGCAAGCACAACGTCATCTCAAACGCGAGCTGCACGACCAACTGCTTCGTGCCGCTGGCCAAGGTGCTGCACGACTCGTATGGCATCGAGCGGGGCATGATGACCACGATCCACGCCTACACCGCCGACCAGCGGCTGCAGGACCTTCCGCACAAGGACCTGCGGCGTGCGCGTGCCGCGGCGGACAACATCATTCCGACCTCGACGGGCGCGAACCGGGCGGTGGCCGAAGTCTTGCCGGAGCTGTCGGGGAAGTTCGCCGGCATGGCCTTCCGGGTTCCGATCCTCGACGTATCGGTCGTCGACCTGACCGTACAGCTGAGCAAGAAGTCCAGCGCTCAGGACATCAACGCCGCTTTTGACGAGGCCGCCAGTGGTGAGCTGCGCGGCATCCTGGCCGTGAGCCACGAGGAGCTTGTCTCTTCGGACTTCAAGAGCGACCCGCACTCGTCGATCGTCGACGCGCCGGCGACACTGATGCTCGCCGACGACTGGGCGAAGGTCGTGAGCTGGTACGACAACGAGTGGGGCTTCAGCTGCCGGATGGTGGATCTGATCACCTACATGGCGGAGCGGCTCTGAAAGCATCGATCACGGCCGTCGACGTGGCGGGCAAGCGGGTCCTCGTGCGTGAGGACCTGAACGTCCCGATGAAGGACGGTCACATCTCCGACGACTCTCGCGTACGCGCGGCGGCACCGACGCTGCAGCACCTCGCGCAGCGCGGCGCCCGGGTGGTCGTGATGTCCCACCTCGGCAGGCCGAAAGACCGCGAGCCGGATCTCTCCTTGAAGCCGGTCGTGGCCGACCTCGGCCGCCGCGTTGGCCGCGCCGTGCAGTTCGCGGAAGACTGCATCGGCGAGAGTGCAATCTCTGCCGTTGATCGGCTCCAATCCGGCCAGGTGCTGCTGCTCGAGAACGTTCGCTTTCACAAGGAAGACGAATCCAACGATTCCGGTTTTGCGCGCCGCCTGGCCTCGCTGGGCGACGTCTTCGTCAACGATGCGTTTGCCGCCTCCCACCGCGCGCATGCTTCGGTCGTCGGCGTCGCCGCCTATCTGCCCGCGTATGCAGGCGAGCTGATGCAGGCGGAGCTGGCCGCACTCCACCAGGCGCTCGACAACCCGCGGCGGCCGATGGTCGCCGTCGTCGGCGGCGCGAAGGTGTCGACCAAGGTGGGTGTGCTGCGCAACCTCTTGCAGAAAGTCGACGCGCTGCTCATCGGCGGGGCGATGGCGAACACATTCTTCAAGGCGCGTGGCTGGCCGACCGGCGCGGGGCTGGTCGAGGACAGCGCTCTCCACGAGGCCGAGGAGGTCGCCAAGCTGGCAGGCGACAAGCTGGTGCTCCCGGTCGATGTCGTGTGCGCGCGCAAGGTCGAGGCTGGACAGCCGCTCCGTGTGATGGAGGCCGACAGGGTCGAGCCGGAGTGGATGGGCCTCGACCTCGGACCGCAATCGATCGCCCTGTTCAGGGAGAAGCTGCGGGGCGCCGGCACGGTGATCTGGAATGGCCCCGTCGGTGTCGCCGAGATCAAAGACTTCAGCGACGGTACGAGGGCGGTGGGGGAGGCGATCGCGGGATCCGGCGGCTATACGCTCGTCGGCGGCGGTGACACCGTGGCCGCGATCGAATCGTTGGGGCTTGCCGGCCGGTTCTCCCACGTCTCGACCGGCGGGGGCGCGACGCTCGAATACCTGGAAGGCAAGGATCTGCCAGGCGTCGCCATCCTCAAGGAGGTCTAGATGTCCTCCCGGCCGCCGGGGATGCCGCTCGTGGCGGCGAACTGGAAGATGAATCCCAACAACATCGACGACGCGCTCGACATCGTGCGCGGCGTGATGTCAGTGGCCCGCGGGCACGCCGACCGCGTCGAGGTCGCGATCTTTCCGCCGTTCCCGTGGCTGTCCGGCGTTTCGGACCTGCTGGTCGATTCGGGGGTCAAGCTCGGCGCGCAGAACGTCTTCTGGGAGATGTCCGGCCCTTACACCGGCGAGGTTTCACCTGCGATGGTCAAGACGCTGTGCCAGTGGGTGATCGTGGGCCACTCCGAGCGGCGCCTCCACCTGGGTGAGACCGATGAGATGGTGGCCAAGAAAACCGCAGCCTCGCTGTCATGCGAGCTCGGCGTGATCATGTGCGTGGGCGAGCTCGCCGACCATTACGACGCCGGCACCTCGGACCAGGTCGTCTCGGCCCAGGTCCGGGCCGGGCTCGCCAAATGCTCCGCCGACGACTCGGCCCGCCTCGTGATCGCGTACGAGCCGGTGTGGGCGATCGGCAGCGGCCGCAACGCCGATCCCGAGCACGCCTACAAGACGATGCGGCTCATCCGCAAGATCGTGGGCGAGATGATCGGAGCGGGTGCGGCGCGCAAGGTCAGGATCCTTTACGGAGGCAGCGTGAAAGCAGACAACGTGCAGTCGTACGTCGAGCTGCCGCTGTGCGACGGCGTTCTCGTCGGCGGAGCGAGTCTCGACGCCGAGGAGTTCGCTCACATCGTCAAGACCACGGCCGAGGTCTATGGCCACCGCTAGAGGCGCAGGCACCCTCGTCCTTCTTCGCCATGGGGAGAGCACCTGGAATCTCGAGAACCTGTTCACGGGCTGGACCGACGTTCCGCTGAGCGAGCGCGGCGTCAAGGAGGCGGTCGCGGCCGGCCGGCTCATGAAGGAAGCGGGACTGCGGCCGGCAGTGGTTCACGAGTCGGTCTTGATCCGCGCCATTCAGACCACGCAGCTTGCGCTCGCGGAGATGGAGATGTCTTGGGTCCCCGTGAGGCGAAGCTGGCGCCTTAACGAGCGGCACTACGGCGGGCTGCAGGGGCTGAACAAGCGGCAGACGTCAGAGAAGTACGGCGAGGAGAAGGTAAAGCTCTGGCGGCGCAGCTATGACCTGCGGCCGCCCGACCTCGACCCTGCCGACCCCCGGCATCCGTCGCACGATCCGCGTTACGCGGGGCTGCCGGCCGAGCTCTTGCCGAGCGCGGAGTGCTTGAAAGACGTTGTCGAACGCATGCTTCCTTACTGGTACGACGCGATCGTCCCAGACCTCCTCCTGCATCCATGCGTCCTCGTCTCGGCTCATGGCAACAGCCTGCGCGCGCTGGTCAAGCACCTCGACCGGCTGGGCGACCAGGAGGTGGTGGAGCTGAACATCCCCACCGGCGTCCCCCGCGTGTACGAGCTCGACCCGGAGCTTCGTCCCCGATCGTGGCGGTACCTCGGGGATCCGGCGGAGATCGAAAAGCGCGCTGCGGCCGTGAAGGCGCAGGCGTCGGGCACGAAATCAACCAGACCTTAGACTGGTTTCGGTAATCAACAGCTAATTCAAGAGAAAGGGGGATCGTGTCATGCCTTTCGAGCTTCCCAAGCTTCCATACGCGTTCGACGCGCTGGAGCCCCACATCGACGCCAAGACCATGGAGATCCATCACGGCAAGCACCACGCGACCTACGTGGCGAACGCCAACGCCGCGCTCGAGAAGCATCCCGAGCTCGCGAAGAAGACCGTGGAAGACCTGCTGTGGGGGATCAACAGCGTGCCCGAGGACATCCGGACAGTGATCCGCAACAACGCCGGCGGCCACGCCAACCACTCGATCTTCTGGACGATCATGGGTCCAGGCGGCGGCGGAAACCCTAACGGTCGCATCGCCGACGCGATCAAGAACACGTTCGGCGGCTACGACCAATTCAAGGAGCAGCTGCAGAAGGCGGCGGTCGGCCAGTTTGGCAGCGGCTGGGCGTGGCTTGTTGCCGACCGGCAGGGGAAGCTTGCGGTCAAGGGGTACCCGAACCAGGACAGCCCTTACATGGATGAGCTGACGCCCTTGTTCGGAGTGGACGTATGGGAGCACGCGTACTACCTCAAGTACCAGAACCGGCGCGCCGACTATGTCACCGCGTGGTTCAACACCTTGAACTGGGACGCCATCAACTCCCGCTTCGGGTCGGTCTGGGCTTAGGCACGGCCGAGCTCTCTCGGTAAAATCCGGGGCCATGGCCAAGCTCCAGAACGCTTTAGTCGTCGCGGAGGCAGTGCTTGCGGTGCTGCTGATGGCGGGGGTTCTGATCCAGACGCCGAAAGCGTCCGGCCTCGGCGGGACGATTGGCGGCGGGGACTCGGGACTGGGCGGCGGATACCGCACGAGACGCGGTCTCGAACGCCAGATCTACTGGACGACGTGGGTCCTGGTCGGCGCCTTTCTCGTCTGCTCGGTCGCCAATGTCTGGGTGACGACTCATCTCAAGTAGATCGCTGATCGCCGCCGCGTTTGCGGCGGCCCTGGCACTCGCGGGGTGCCAGCCGGTGGCCACGGTGCCGAAGCCGGCGCGTGGCGGCACCGCGGTCGAGGCTCTCGTCGGGCAAGCTACCGTGCTCAACCCGCTCTTCGAGACGAACGAGAGCACACGCGATGTCAACAGCGTGATCTACCAGGGCCTGACCGCGGTCGACTCGCAGCAAAACGTGGTTGGGGTGCTCGCCAGCGGTTGGAGCGTCTCCCCGGACCACCTCTCGTACACGTTCGACATTCGAGCTGGCGTTAAATGGGCCGACGGCCAGCCGTTCGGCGCCGATGACGTGCTCTTCACGTACAAGGTGCTGCAGGATCTCGAGTACCAGCAGCCGGGGGCCGACAATTGGCGCCAGGTCGGCGTCGCGGCCGGGGCCACTGGCCAGGTCGTCTTCACGTTGCGCGCCCCCGATGCGTCATTCCCGCTCTCGCTTCGCGTCGGCATCATCCCCAAGCACATCTTTGCCGGCATGGCGCCAGACCAGATCGAGGCGAGCCCGTACAGCGGCATCCGCGCCTTCGGCACCGGGTCCTTCAAGGTCGGCTCCATCAACCAGCTCGCGATCACCCTCGACCGCAACCCCTACGCGGACCCCCAGCCCTACCTGGACCACCTGGTTCTTCGCACGTATCCCGCGACGGACCCGCAGGTGGCCATCCGCGCGGTGCTATCGGGCGCCGCCGACCTGGTGGGCGGGATCCAGCCTCAGGAGGTCGACACGCTGCAGGGGCGCACCGACCTGACGGTCCAGGAAGCGCGGATGTTCACGGACTCCTTCGTCACCTTTGACTCGGAAGGCGAGGGTAGGCCGTTCTTCAGCGACCCCAAGGTCCGCCTTGCGCTCGTCCAGGGCATCGATCGCGAGCGCATAGTCACGGACGTGCTGGCGGGAAGGGCCGACGCCGATCCCAACCCTATCCCCACCGCCGACTGGGCTTACTCCGCGGCTGCAGGCAACATGCACCCCTTCGACGCGGTTTCGGCCGCGCGAGCCCTGGATGCCGCGGGCTGGGTGCTCGATCCCTCGTCCAAGCTCCGCGCCAAGAACGGCGTCGAGTTCAAGGTCACCCTGGTCGCGGCTGACTCCTACCCCAACCAGCAGGTGGCGCAGGCGATCGCCGGCCAGCTAGCCAACATCGGCGTCGAGGTCGACGTCAAGCCGTTGCCGGCGTCCAAGCTGCTGCAGGACTACCTGCTGACGCACAACTACCAGATGGCGCTGGTCTCGATCGACGTCGGTCCTGACCCAGACCAATACTCGCTGTGGCATTCGGGGGTCGATCCCGGCGCACTGAACTTCGCCTACTCACGCGGCTGGGGTCTGATCGACAAGGACCTCGAGGACGGGCGCGCCTCGGTCGACCCGCCGTCGCGGCTGGCCGCGTATATCGACTTTCAGATGCTGATGGCCGACGCCGCCCCTGCGATCTTTCTATACGCGGGCCGGTATGAGTACGCCGTCTCGCAGCGGGTCCATGGCGTCCATTTCAACAAGGCGATCGAGCCCTACGACCGGTTCCAGTACGTGACCGACTGGTACGTCAACACCACGGGCTAGCGG
>Ga0209690_1000225_pt1 | contig 29563 bp, 26 predicted proteins | sample GraSoiAngelo_150_FD_186164 | JGI IMG/M metagenome (GOLD analysis project Ga0209690, IMG submission 186164) | Grasslands soil microbial communities from the Angelo Coastal Reserve, California, USA - 14_1009_09_40cm (SPAdes) (version 2) | ecosystem: Environmental > Terrestrial > Soil > Grasslands ... | reverse complement strand
ATTGATTGTGTGATCAGCGAAGTTCGGAGAGATCCTTAACGTCGTTCAGGGTGAGCGCGTGATTAATCGTTAACACGCCCGAGGACAACGCAGGCGTTGATTCCACCGAAGCCGAACGAATTGCTCATGACGTAATTCAATTGAGCGGCGCGCCCATAATTCGGCACAACATCTAGGTCGCAAGCCGGATCAGGATTTTGGTAGTTGATCGTCGGCGGAACCCATTGTCGGTCTAACGCGAGCGCACAGATCGCCGTTTCGATCGCTCCAGTCGCTCCGAGCGGATGGGCGTGATAACTCTTGGTGCCGCTCACCGGAATTCTCCGCGCATGTTCGCCGAAGACTTGTTTGATCGATGCCGTTTCCGCGCTGTCATTCAGCTGCGTCGAGCTGGCATGCGCGTTGATGTAATCAATTTGTTCGGGCGCAAGTTGTGCGTCAGTCAGCGCGTCGCGCATAGCGCGAATACATGATTCGCCGCTGGGCAACGGCGCTGTCATGTGAAAAGCGTCGTTGTTTAAGCTATAGCCGAGCACCTCGGCATAAATATGCGCGTCGCGCGCCCGCGCATATTCCAGATCCTCCACAATTAATGAAGCTGCGCCTTCGCCCATAACAAAACCGTCTCGCAGCCGATCGAATGGCCTTGACGCAACTGCCGGATCTTCGCTTCGACTCATCGTCTTAATAATGTCGAACGCTCCGATGGTAAGCCGGCTCAGCGGCGCCTCCGCTCCGCCGGCTACGATCACGTCTGCAAAATCATCGCGGATGTAGCGAAGCGCTTCGCCTACCGAAACCGTGCCGCTGGCGCAACTGTTGGAGTTTGTCGTGCCGACACCTCGAAACCCGAACTCGATCGCAATGTTCGAATGTGCCGAGCCGCCGAAAACCTGGATAGCCAGCATCGGATTCACCCCGCGCACGCCTTTTTTCAGGTAACGGATATGTTGATCTTCCGCCTTGCAGACGCCGCCGAGCGCCGTGCCAAAGCTGACACCGACGCCATGTTGTGGATGTTCGCGCGAATACTTGATCCCGGCATCGTCAAGAGCGAGTTGCGCCGAGGCCACCGCGAATTGCGCGTAACGATCAAGCCGCTTGAGACGCTGCGGCGAAAAAAATTGCTCCGGGTCCCAGTCGGAAATTTCTCCAGCACAAGAAACCTGAAACGGCTTCGGATCAAAAGTGGAAATGCGAGTGATTCCGCTTTGCTCCGCGAGAATGCCGTTCCAAAAACCATCGACGCCGTGGCCAATGCATGTAATCGGACCGATGCCGGTGATGACCGCGCGTCTTCGGCTCATGCAGTTGCCCTGTTTGCCCTTGCTTCCACGTATGCCTTCATACAGCGCAATGTTTTGTTGGCAATGTTATGAATGAAAAAATCGCCGATGACCAGATCGATAATCGGCGCGACCGCAGGAATGCGAAACCGTAAATGGTGAGAGATTTCTACTAGCACACCGTCCGGAGTATCGGAAAATGTCCAGACGACTCGCATTCCTTTTGTCCAGCTTTTCAGGTGGTGGAAATGAATTTCAAGTTTGCCCCGATCGATGATTTGCTCCGATGCCCAGGAAATCGGAATACCGGAGCGGCGCGCGGCCATTACCACGACGTTGCGATTAGGACTGCGCTCTAGAAAATGAATGTAGCGATAATGAGGCAAAATTTCTGGCCAAAGCTCCAGGTTCGCCGCTGTCTCAAAGATCGACATCTTTGGGGCGTGCATAATAATGGAGTTGACCTTGTGCATCGAATATAAAAATGGCCGTTAGAATCCTAACCCGTGGGGATGACCGGCGTTGCACGGCTTTTGCTGAGCATCGGGACAGTTCATCGAAAAGGTTTTAATCGAAAGGAGAAAAGATGCCCTTGGAGATGAAAGCTGTGTGTGAAAAATGTGGCCGATCGCTTGTCGTACAAGACGAAGTCTATATCTGCAGCTACGAGTGCACATTTTGCGCGAGCTGTGCCGTCTGCCCGAACTGCGGCGGCGAACTCGTCCGCCGTCCGCGTCGGGCAGATAAAGAGTAGTAGAACGGCCTTTTTGCCGCCCGGAACTCAAAACCCTCCGTGTCGGGCCGCGTCAGCTGCCTGAGCCAGCTGGGTCATGTAGGCAAAGAACGCCGGCGACTGTCCTCTAAACAGGCCCATTGCCGTTAGGAACCTAAGCGCGCCCATCGCAGCGCCATTCGTGTTGGTCGGTCGAATGATCGAAACAATTGGGAGGCTTCGACTGAGGAATGGACAGGGCTCTGGCATGATCAGGTTCTTTTTGAACAGCTGGTTGCTGACGTCCAAGTTAGGAAACGTCACTGACACTCCGGTTACCGGATCAACAGCAGTCAACGGTGGTGCATTGCCGGCCTTGTCCGACCACGTTTGAAAGTGCATTGTTTCGGTAGGGCCGATGCTGATCAGGATTCGCACAGTTTCCTCCATGGTTGCCCTCTGTGCCAGCGACGGGTAGAGGCTGTTTCCACCCTGTTCAATGGTTGGAAAGTGGAAACTCGCAGTATTGGCCATCGCCTGAACGAAGTTCGCGTTGCTCAAATCGGCATTCGTCCTGGGAATTGCCGTGTGTTGCCCGACGTGCAAACTTGGGACCGCCTGCGGGAAGACGTGGGTCGGATCAAGATCAGGATTGTGGCTGTCGTCGCGATAGCGCGTCCACCAACTGGTATCCAGCGTTAGCTGGGTCAGGTTTGTAAGCCGTTTTCCAATCAAGTTAGGGTTAACTCCCGTGGCGATGCTGCCGCGCAAAGTACGGAACGGGTTAAGGTTTGCAGGCGCCGCTCCCTTGGACACCAGGTACGCGTTTAGGAACTTGTGGTGAGTGATCTCATCGTCGGTGTTGTCGTGGATGTATTGGTCCATGTCTTCGTCCAGCACAGATAGCGCATCATGATAGGCTGGAATGCCGCTGCCGCCTGGAACTTCGCTGTCTTGAATGCCGCCGAGTTCGTTGTATTGGATCCAAAAATCGGCTTCGAGAATTTCTAACGCCGCTGGGAATCGGAGCAGTGCTGCGTCTCCCGGTGTTAGAGCGCCACTCGCTCTTGCTGTTCGAGTGTTAATGAGAAATCCCGCGCCGACGGTTCCTGCCCCGACGGCGAGTGACTTTCCTAAAAAGGAACGACGACTGATGGAGCGTTTGTATGGTCTGCTTTTCTCTTCGAGTTTTTGTGTTTGTGGATGGTCTTGGGTATTGCCAATATCGTTTGCTGTGGATGCGCTGTTTGTTTTCATGCGGGTAGAGTCGGAACGATCTACGCCGCGCGCCACACCGGAAGAGTAACGCCGTTGTTACTTCTGACACTTATCGTAAGGCGTGGCCGCCGCTGATAAGTTCGGCAAACCGACATCTCTACAATAATGTGCTTTCTGTGCGCTACGGCGTGTAGAGCAAGTGACGCAGTTGTTACCTTATGGTGATTCGTGAATTGTGTAACCCACGTAGCGCACCGTGTGAATCAGCGGCGGATCGCCAATTTTCTTTCGCAAGCGCCCGATGAAAACTTCTACGAGCTTAGTGTCATACTCATGTTCGTGTTCCCAGACGCGTTCGCAGAGTTCAGTGCGCGTGAACACGCGGCCCGGCTCGCGCATGAGCACTTTCAACAGCATCAGCTCGCGCGCGGACAATTCGATTCGGCGCGCGCCCCGATAGACTTGGTGGTTGACAAGATCTAGTGCAAGATCGCCAACGCGAAGGTTAAGCACGGGTTCTTCTGGATAACGTCGCCCCAGCGCGTTTACGCGAGCCACGAGTTCGCGCATTGCAAATGGTTTTGGCAAATAATCGTCGGCGCCAAGTTGCAATCCAGTGATGCGGTCTTTCACTTCGCCACGAGCTGTTAGCATCAGCACACGGCTGGCCATGTGTTGCGAACGCAAATGCCGCAGGACGTCAAACCCGTCTATCCCAGGCAGAATAATATCCAGCACGATCAAGTCGAACAGCGTCTCCTTGGCTTTATCCAAGGCTCGTTCGCCATTATGAACGACGATCGGATCGTGCCCGGCCTCGGTGAGCGCCGATGCAATTTGCCGGGCTAATCGAACATCATCTTCAACTACCAGAACCTCCATGACTTTTCAAAAGGGAGACGGACCTTAAAACCGTATCGTGAATTGGGCTGCGACCAAGTGATTGTCGTCTTCGTGGCCTGTGGTTTCGTGCTGAAAGCTATATTGAATTTTTAATTGCGTATGCGGCGTGAAACGATAGCCGAGCGCCGCGTCGATCCTACCCAAATCCTGGGCCCAGTGAACATCGCTACCAGCGCCGTCGGGTACGTCGCCGAAGAGTTGCTGGTTCCAACGGAGCGCGCCAAAGAGTTGCGGTGTGAATTTATATTTCGCTTCAACATAGTAAGCGAATGTGTCCGCGTCGCCTACCCGCGGAACTTGGAAGCGTGCCTCATAAAATTCTGCCCACAATTGTAGATGATGCCAGGCAAAACTGATGTCCTGCCCGACGAGAAGCTCGCGATAATCACCAATGTTGCGTCCGTGCGGCAATGTGGGCTCTGCCTCAGGCCGAAAATACGCTCCGTCGCTTACCGACACGCCCAAGTTCCACGCCTCATTTGGACGAAACCCGAGACGCCCACTGAAGGTCGGATCATCAAAACCAACCTCTGTAACGCTCCACGATTCCGGTCGCGATGAGAGCGAGCTGTTTTTCATTTCCGCCGCGTAATCAAAGTTACCAAGTCGTCCTGAGATAGAAACGCCGCTGGCATAACTCGGACCCCAAATCACTGGATTAAATTCGTACTTACCTGCCGGTTCAAATCTGCGAACGAAATCCAGCGGCGAGCTCGGCGCCTCCTTGTCACTTATCGGAGTGATATTTTCATAAGCCAGCGGCGCGTCAACGAACGGATTTTCCCACGACAAATGCCGCTTGACGAAATTGCCCACCACGGTGGCGAACTTGCCTACCTGCAGATTGAAACGCCCGTCATCCCACGGCGTAAAACGAAGCGCATATTCATCGAGGCGTACTTGAGCGCCATGAGTGCTGGGATCGAATCCGCGATCCACGCGCGATTGAGCAAAGAAATAAATCTGCGTTCCGGCTTGAGCGTCGAGAAAGAGTGAAAGGCGCGGGTTGAAGAGATTGTCAATCCCACTATCAATGAGGCCAGGCGCCGGCTGTTGGAAATTATAAAATTCAAGATCAAGTGTGCCGCTCAATCGGGCGCGAAGAACATCGTGAAAGGCAGATAGAGTAAGCGTGGAATCGAGCCGCTCGAGAAAATCATCAACGTCAAATGCGTGTACTGTGCAGGCGAGCAGACAAATGCTGAGCGCCCGCAGGACCTTCATGTGTTTTGACTCGGACCATTCGCCGTCGGCGGCGAGCTGACAAAGCGCACTTCAAACTCGGTCCAATCATTTTCTGAACAGACCAGGCGCAAATCACCGCCGTGCAAACGGGCGAGCTCGCGCGCCAGATTCAAACCAAGCCCATGCCCGGAAATGTTTGTGGCAGTGCCACCGCGATGAAAGCGGTCGAAGACATGTGACTGAGCATGGCGCGCGATCGGCTGTCCAGTATTACCGACGGTCAGCACAATTTCATTTCTATTTTTGTGTGCGTTCACGCGGATCAGGCCATCCGGCCAATTGTACTTACGCGCGTTCTCCAGAAGATTTTGCACAATCAAAGATGTGTAGTGTTTTTCGCCTGCGACGTACAAGTCGGGCGGGAATTTTTTCTCGATTTTCACGTAGGGCGAATCGGAAAGGGCGCCAAGATCGTCGAGCCATTCCTCGATGAGCTGGCTGAGATTCACCGGCTGGGATTCGAGCTGGAGATGACCCGCGTCCATGCGCGCGAGGAGAAGCAAATCCTCGATCACACCGGTCAAACGATGAGTCTGGTGCAGCAGCGCGGACAGCTCCTCGTAGATTTCAGGTTTAAAATCATCGCGGGCGAGCAATCCTTCCAGACCCGCGCGCAGGACCGTGACCGGGCTTTTCAACTGATGGGAAGCATCAGCCGAGTATCTTGTCGATCTTTGCAATTTCTTCCGCGTCGAAACGAGCGCGATGTCGGCGCGTCTTCGTTTCGCGCGATTCTTTTGCGAATCCAGCGCCAGCTTCTGTACTGGTATGGCGAACCGGAGCGCCACGAAGTGGCTGGCCACAAATCCGCCCAGCAAAAGCAGCACGCCCGCACCGCCAACTTGCCAGCGAAGCCGATGCAATTGCGCCATCGAATCGGCAAGTGAGTAAACGCAAACCTCGTACGCCGGCGGAAAAAGCGAATCAGGATTGAGTCGCCTGTAAAACAAGAGCTGCGGCGCACCGTTTATGGTGACGACAAAATTGTTTTTTTCGGAGCGGGAATTCCCGACTGCTTTTGCAATTTCATTGTCCAACGCAGTTCGCACCTCTTTCGGAAATGACGGCAAATACAACCTGTTGTCTGCCCAAATGCCGCTTTTCATTCCCGCGCCTGTGCCTCTTCCGCTTAGCTCGAATGGTTTGAATCCGACGACAAGCGCGGAAATCACGTTGCCAGTCTCAGTGGAAAAAATCGGCGCGGCCACTATTTCATGAACGGTCTCCTTCTCAGCATCGGTATTTTCTCGAATATAACCGATCTGTTGAGTCTCGAGTAACTGTTTCAACGCTAGTTGTGCTTCTGCTTGCGGGCTCATCTCTCCGACGTCTTTTGAGTTTGGCGGCGACAGGACAGCGCCGCTGCTGTCGAGAAACCGATAGAACCGAGCGTGGAGCGATCCGGCTCCTTGTTGCGCCACTGGCGTGTCGCCTTCCATTAAATCGCGCAATTCGTCTTTAGCGCTTGGATAAAGCAGAGCGCGTTGTCTTCCAGAGCTGCATGGATTCGCGGCTTTTCCGCAAGCACGCGGCAACGTTCTGCCAAGGCAGCTTGGCGAAGTTCCTCCACTTGATGCAGCCCCGAAAGTTCGGTTTGAAAATTTTGCTGCAAATCGCGTGTGGCAGTCACAGCGACGTTGTGTTGTGTGAGATAAAGGGCAAGGATCGTAGTTGCCGAAGCCACCAGCACCATCGCCGCTGATAATTTCCTGCGGAAACGTGTGATACTGCGCTGATTTGCGTCGCTCAACGAGATCATGGGAAATCAACGTGCGCGGTCACGCCGTTCTTCAGTTCCACCGGTTGCTCGCGCGTGGTCTTGCTGTCTATCCATGCCTTAAGGGTGTAGCGGCCCGAGGGAAGTCCACTTAACCGAAAGCGCCCGTCGGGATTCGTGACCACAAAATACGGCGTGTTCAGAACCAGAATGAGGCCGCGCATATGCTCGTGGATATCACAGCGAAGGGTCACCAGCCCAGGAACGTCAAAAACTTCTGACGGAATCGGCCTTTCTTCGGGACGATAACGGCCCAAATCGAATCGTTTCGCAGGCGAGTAGGAAAAGATACTGTGATAGGTGTCGTCGAGATTCGGGAACTCCACCTTCGTGCCGACTTGGACCGGTAGAAGCGACGGAACGAAGGCCAGATCCTTTTGCGCCACTTGCTTTATCGGATGCGCCGCTCGTTTTGGAAAAGAGCCATCAAGGTAAACTATAGCCAGCGGGGGCTGGGTCGAGAGAACGCCACCGTGTGTGACGATCTCGTAACGCTGGGCCACGACCGGCGCTGAATGCGATTTCGGCAATTCCACGTGCCCCTCCGCGACCGCGTCTGCAAAGGCGGATATGCAGGGAATGGCAAAGACCAAGCTGAGCCAAACGGTACGGCGCAAGGCCATCACCTGCCAGCTTAACCGGCGTTTCGGCCCAGTGAACCTGTCCGCCTCTTCTATCGTCGCAATTGCCGCTCGCTCAATCACCTCGTAACGATTGAATTCGTTTCATGCATCGCAGTTGCTCGAAAAAGTTCCTACCTCCAGAGCTTGCTGAAGTGCTCAGCCCATGATGATATACCTGATGCGAGAACACGTGCGTCTGATCAGATTACATGATCTCCTCGTGCATCGAGTATGAAAACGCTGCGATCCCGGGGAATACTTCTCGTTGTAATCTCGCTGGCTGCATTCGGATGTTCGCCGCCTTCACATCCACCAAGATACCAAGTCATCGTGACTCGTGATCAAGTCATAAAGTTGGATAACGAATCTGGCCAGTCCTGGGTGCTGCAATGCACTCCGGGAAATGTCTGTTTCTGGCGAGAAATCGAAATCGCCCGAACGCAAAAAGCGCCTGCCGCGCCTTAGGTTCAGCGCTTGTGCTTGATTCGGTAAGTCAGGAAACACTCCTCCTCGATAACGCGCATATCGATCAAACGGCAATGCACGCTCGCGGGCAAAAAATCCTTGCTTAATCCAGTTAAGGTAGGAGCGTTGGCGCCGCCAAACATGTACGGCGCAATTGTGAGATTGAGCTGATCGACAAGGTTCTGTTCCAGCAGTGATCGAAACAACGTGGGGCCGCCTTCGCATGCTACTATGCGCACGTTGTATTCGTTGCGCAGCGTCTCCAGCATGCCTGCAAGATCGACATGGTCGCTATCGGTTAAATAGAGCGCCGCTTTTTTTGCCAGGGCTCGGTGATATTTCCGCGGCATCCGCTTGGTCGAAAAAATAACAATTGGCGAAATGTCGGATTGAAAAATTTTCAGCCGACTAGCGATTTTTCCTTCGTCGGACACGATGACGCGGATTGGCGCTGGAGCCTGTCCTCGTTTGGTTCTCGCCTTCTGTAATTCAAGAGGAAGGCCCAGGCGGACGTTATCACGCTTTAAACTGGTGTGGCCAATCAGAACGGCGTCAGCCAGCGCGCGCTGACGAAACAAGTGCAATTTGTCTTCGCGCGAGGTAAAATCGACCGGCGTGAAATTCCGCGTCGTGACCTTTCCATCCACTGTCATGGCAAACGTGGTAAAGAGGAATGGACGCCTCAGAATGTGGGAGCGGCTTTTGCGCCGCGATCTTTTCCTTGTCACACGAAACGGGACACTAGGGTCCCTCCGCTATTTTACTCCGCTTCGCTAATCTCATGTTCGAGCGTCACCACTTCCTGTTCCATCTCGCGCAATTTGACGTGCGGGACTACCACGCTCGGTTTGTAAAAGAAATAAACGAGCGCGCCGGGCAGGCAGCAGATCAGGATGATGAGAAAACTTAGCGAGCCAATGAGAATAGCTGTGGCTTCCGGCACTCCGCAGAGGCCATTCAGCATGATTTGCAAAACCTTTTCCCGAAGGCCGATTCCGGCGAAACTGATTGGCAGCGCCGAGATGGTGCGTTCGATCGGCATGACCGCGAAGAAGTTAACCACCGGCACGGCAGCGCCCAATGCGTAGGCGGCACAGAAAAAAGTGCCGAACGTAGCGAGATGCGCTATGAGCGAGGCGCCAAACGCCAGCAGCGTGGCACGCCAATGCCGCGCATAAAGATGATACGCCGCGGAGATTTCGATCAATTTTTCGCGGCCAGGAAATCTCTCCGGCAACTGATGAAATAAATTAAACCCGCTGATGACAAAGGTCGAGAGCAACGCCGCAATGGAAGCGCCGAGAAGGAATAGCAGGACCCAAAGCAACCGCCGCGTGTCGGTCGTTTGCGCGAGGAAATTGTAGCGCAGGCTGATCAGCGTCCCGGTAATGGCGACCAGGGCGACTAGACCGATGAAGCGATCGAACACGACCGCCAGAAGCGCGCCCGCTTTCTTATCTGAGGTTTCCTTGAGCAGATAATAGCTTTTGATGATGTCGCCGCCGGTGCCGCCAGGAAGAAATTGATTGTAAAACATCCCGATCAAAAACAACCCGGAAAGCCGTGGAACTGAGAGCTGAATCTTCTGAACTTTCAGCAAGACGTGCCAGCGAAATGCAGCTGCAATTTCCACAAGCACATAGCTCAGAACGCCGACTATGACCCATTGATACTGCGCGTTGCGCAGTGCCTCCGCCATCTGTGCGCGCCGGTTGGGATCGTGATACACCCAATAAAGGACCGCGATTGTAACGCTGAGCTGAAAAATCGTGACCAGGATTTTTTTCATTCGCCGAACCGCTCTTTCCAAAGTTGCATTGAGCGCTGAATTTTATCAGCAGTCTGGTTGGGGCTCATTTCCCAGACAAATAAACAGTTTGAGGGAAGGAGCGGAACAAGTTTTTCAAGATCGACATCTCCGGCAAAAGGAGGTTGATGATCCTGCGCGGGCCAAGTGCAGTCCTGCACGTGACAACCAAGTGTGCGCGGGCCGATCGTGCGCAGCCACTCGGCATGATCGAGAAATGCAAGGTTTTCCTTGATCTGTGCATGTCCAAAATCATGCCAGTAGCCGAGGGTTGGCGAATTGATTTCGTCCAGTAAGACTGGAAATTCGCGCTCAGTTGGAATTTCTTCGTAACCGCGGCGTTCCTCGAGGCCCAGCTTGACGTTTTTCGCCTCGGCATAATCGACGATGCGATGCAGGCAATCTTTCACGCGTTGGAGATACAGGGGCGCGATTTTCTCGCGCCGCTGCACTGCCCTTAACTTCAGCCTGACATATTTGCGCGACAGGTATTTCCCGGCCTTCGCCAGCTCGATTAACGAGTCAGTGACTGGTCGGATGTTCACTTCGCCGAGATGCAACACAACAAACGGCGCACCCAATCGCTCAGCGAAATCAATGGTCTGAAAGGTTTGCTTCACGGCGCGCTGGCGTTCCTCCGGATAAGCGGCGGAAAATCTGTAGCAATCCGGTGAAGGCACCATCACTTCGACGGGCAAGGGACAAAAATTATGCAAACTGCTGAAGCGAACTTCGCCAGCATCGAACATTTTTTGGATCCCCGGCATTAGCGACATCCGAATACCGTGACCCAGCTCAATTAAATCGAATCCAAGCTTGACCTTGATTTCGCGCAGCATTGCATCTCCGCCGGTGTGACGTCCGGAGTTCCAGCACGTGGAAAAGGCGATCACGCTAAACAGCAGCGGCGATCGGCGGCGCCGGCGTTTCGGCGCTGGGCGCTTCTGCGACTGTAGGTTGCGAGCATTCTCGCCGCACGCGAGCAAGCACAATCAGCGCAATCGCCGCGTAGCACGCCGCCGCAATCGCCAGCGCCGTGCGCATACCGATAAGATCGGATAGTCCGGTAATCCCCAACCCCGCGACCGGCATCAGACCAACAAAGCTCAACATGAACACCGCCGACACGCGCCCGCGGAGATAATCGGGCGCCCGTTCCTGCACAATCGTGTTCGCCAACCCGAAGTTCATCGACAATCCAAGCGAATTAAGAATGAGCAGCGCCGTCGCCAAGTAAAACGCTGGTGCGCGCGACAGACCGAAAATCGCGCATCCGACGATGGCAACGTTCACCATCATGAACGGCACACGTTTCTTGCGTGGAATGCTGATCAGGAAAATTGCGCCTATCACCGAGCCGACAGCCGAAGCGCCCATCAAAAAGCCCAGTCGATCCGCGCCGAGCCCGAGCACCAGTCGCACATACAATGGCATCATCACCGTGATAATTGGGAAAATAAAAACTGTAGTCGCTGCGATAAGGCCGATCATCGCGAGACTCGGTTTATCTTTCGCGACGTAGCGAAAACCTTCCTTAATTCCACTGGCGCGTTTGTGTTCCTCCTCGGCGGTGCCGCGCGGTCGCGGCGGGATCATAAACAAGGCGATGATCAGCGCCACGAACGAAACTGCGTTGGAAAAAAAAGCCGAAGCTGCGCCCCACGCGCTGATGAAAATCCCGGCGAACGACGGACCGACGACGCGCGAGCCGTGAAATACTGCACGGTCGACAGCAATCGCGCTTTGGATTTCATCACGCGTCACCAGCTCGGGTACGAACGCGTTGAGCGTCGGCATTTCAAATGAGTTCGAAATGCCGAGCACGACCGCAAACGCCAGGATGTGCCAGATCTGGATTTTCCCGCTCATGATCAAGAGCCCAATGGAAATTGCGAGCGCGACCTGGACATATTGAGTCGCGAGAAGAATTTTCCGTTTATCGAAACGATCGGCTGCCGAACCGCCGGCCATTGTTAAAAGGAGCATCGGCAGACCGGCAGCGAGATTGGCCATTCCGAGCAGGAGCGCTTTATTCGTAAGCGTGCTCATCACATAACCTTGAGCCATCACCTGCATCCACGTTCCCGTATCGGAGATCGCGCTGCCGATGATATAGCGGCGAAACGGACCCGGCCGCAACACGCGCAACGCATGCCGAGTGCTCAACTTCACTTCCGTGCTCATCCAAACACTCATCCGTGTAGGGGCGTTTGTGTCAAACGCCTAGCCCTGGATTGATGGATTGCCGAATTGCCTGTGAGGCTGGCTTTCACTATCTTGAAGCGTGCGCATCGACAAATACACGCAGAAGATGCAGGAGGCGCTGCAAACAGCGCAGGATCTGGCCTCGCAATTCAATAATCAGGAAATTACCAACGAGCATTTCCTTTCTGCGCTTCTCGAGCAAAGCGACGGAATAACGCGACCGCTCCTCGAGAAAATTGGAGTCAACGTTATGCAGTTACGCCAAAACCTCCGTTCAGAATTGGAGCGCCGCCCGAAGGTTCACGGCGCTGCTGCTGATCTGCGTCTCTCGAACGAACTCCGCAGCGTGCTGGACAATGCGGAGAAGGAGATGTCGAAGCTGAAGGATGAATTCACCAGCGCCGAGCATTACTTGCTCGCGCTGCCCGGGGCCAACGTCCCTGCGGCAAAATTGCTGAAAGAGTTCGACATCACGCGCGACAAGCTGATGCAGGCGCTGCAACAGGTGCGTGGTTCGCAGCGCGTGACCGACCAAAATCCCGAAGGCAAATATCAGGCGCTCGAGAAATATGGGCGCGACCTGACCGAGTTGGCCCGGCGCGGCAAGATCGACCCGGTAATCGGACGCGACAACGAAATTAGGCGCATCATGCAGGTGCTGTCACGCCGGACAAAAAATAATCCGGTGCTCATCGGCGATCCGGGCGTTGGCAAGACAGCAATCGTGGAAGGACTGGCGCGGCGAATCATCAGTGGCGACGTGCCCGATTCGCTGAAACAAAAGCGAATCATCGCCGTGGACATTGGGGCGATGGTGGCCGGCGCAAAGTTCCGCGGCGAATTTGAGGACCGGCTCAAAGCCTTTTTGAAAGAAGTGACCGACGCGCAGGGCCAGATCATTTTGTTTATCGACGAGCTGCACACCATCGTCGGCGCAGGCGCAGCAGAAGGCTCGGTCGATGCTTCAAACATGCTCAAGCCGATGCTGGCCCGTGGTGAATTGCGCACCGTAGGGGCGACCACGGTCGATGAATATCGCAAATATATTGAGAAAGACGCCGCGCTGGAGCGGCGTTTTCAGCCTGTGCTGGTGAATGAGCCGACCGTCGAAGACACAATCGCAATCCTGCGCGGATTAAAGGAACGCTACGAAGTCCATCACGGAGTACGCATCACTGACGGGGCACTGGTTGCAGCTGCAGTTCTTTCGCATCGATATATCAGCGACCGCTTTCTGCCGGATAAGGCGATCGATCTTGTCGATGAAGCCGCGTCGCGGTTGAAGATCGAACTTGATTCAATGCCCACGGAAATCGACGTCATCGAGCGCGAGATCATGCAGCATGAAATGGAACGCCAAGCGCTCAAAAAAGAAAAAGATCCCGCGAGCAAAGAGCGTCTGAAAAAACTTGAGAAAGAATTGGCAGAGCTAAAGGAAAAATCGTCCGCGCTCAAAGCAGAGTGGCAGAAAGAGAAAGCAGTTCTCGAGGAGCAACGAAAATGGAAAGAAGAACTGGATCAACTCCGCACGGAGCTCGAGCGCGCGCAGCGTCGCGGTGAGCTGGCCAAGGCAAGCGAGATTCAATACGGACGCATTCCAGAATTGGAAAAGAAACTGGCCGCTGCCGCGGCAAAAACGGCGAAAGATCGGCCATCACTATTGCGTGAAGAAGTGACCGAGGAAGACATCGCGGAAGTTGTCTCCAACTGGACGCATATTCCGGTCTCGCGATTGCAGGAGGGCGAGCGCGAAAAGCTGGTGAAACTGGAGGCGCATTTGCATCTGCGCGTTGTCGGGCAGGACGAAGCGATCAAGGCTGTTGCGAACGCTGTGCGCCGCGCGCGCGCAGGTTTGCAGGACCCGAATCGTCCGCTCGGATCTTTCATTCTTCTCGGGCCAACCGGGGTCGGCAAAACGGAATTGTCCCGCGCGCTCGCCGAATTCCTGTTTGACGACGAGAACGCCATGATCCGGATCGACATGAGCGAGTACATGGAGAAACACACGGTCGCGCGGCTGATCGGCGCGCCGCCGGGATACGTTGGCTACGAGGAAGGCGGGCAGCTATCCGAAGCGGTGCGACGCAAGCCGTATTCAGTCGTGCTCTTCGACGAAATCGAAAAGGCGCATCCGGACGTTTTTAACGTCTTACTGCAAGTGCTCGATGACGGACGGATCACGGACGGGCAGGGGAGAACAGTCGATTTCAAAAACACGGTCATCATCATGACCTCAAACATCGGTTCGCAATACATTACCGAGGAGGAATCGAGGGAAGCGCGTAGGCGTCTCGTCACGGATGCGTTGCGCGCGCATTTCCGTCCAGAGTTTCTCAATCGCGTCGATGAAATCATCATTTTCGATCGACTGACCGAAGACGACCTGAAAAAGATCGTCGAGATTCAACTGCGCCGCTTGTCGAAACGACTCGAAGCACAAAAGATCACACTCGATCTTTCCGATTCAGCCAAGGAATTGCTCGCGCGCGAGGGTTACGATCCCGTTTACGGCGCACGCCCGCTCCGGCGCACTATTCAAAAAGAAATACTCGACCCGCTCAGCATCGACATCCTGGAAGGCAAAGTCCGCGAAGGGCAAACTGTCCATGTCAACGCAAAAGACGGCGTCCTGGAATTTCGCGAGAAATCTCGATGATCGACGACGTAGTGCCGTATATCATCACTCCGAGTGGAATGGGCTCCATGTCCACGCGCGTCCAACGAGTTCAGATGGGTGACTCTCTTTGGTGACTTTGTGTTCGGAAATAGACAGACTATTCCGGGTTATTCGACAAACATTGTTTGCGGCGATCCAGCCTTTGGAAAATTCAAACTCTTCGACAACTTTCAGTTCGCCGGCGCTTTTCCAACCGGTAGAAAATAGAAAAGAGTGACGCAAATCGTCCCTCGTGCACGTGGGGCATAGCGCAAGTATTTCGGGCATCGATTGGTCCGACCAATGGTCACCGGCTATCGTGCCGGCTTCTTTCTTGCCGAGGTCCTCTGCGACATCATCCGGCATCTTAATTGCCTGACCATTTCGCAATGAAATCACCCATAAATAATCGCCGGCGTTTGCGCGCCGGTTGTTAATTGCCACGTACTTGTTATCCGGACTGAAAAATGCGTCCAGCAAGTAACCCATGGTCGGGGACTCTACCAATGTCGTGCCGCTTGCTGAAACACGTAAGGTGCACTCATCGGGGTGACCAGGTGTTGGTATCATGTGAACGCAATACTTGTTGTCGCGAGAGCAAACTTGAGCCGGCGGACCCGATTCGTTCGCTTTCTCCGAAGATTCATGTTGGTTTCCTGCACCGCGGGCGTAGGCAATCGACACCAGCATCAAAATAACGACAATGAATCGACTTCGCGTAGTCGTGGGGGATTTTAAATTGTTGTTGCGGGCCATTAGGCCATCACTTGCTTGAACGCGTTCAGGAACGATTCCATCTCGGATTTTTTGCCGATGGTGACACGCATGTAGTTCGGGAGCGCCGGAAATAAGCGCCCGACTTCGACGGTGCGTTGTTTCATTGCCTGGATGAGTGGCACGACTGGGCGCTTGCAATCGAACATGATGAAGTTGGCCTGTGATGGAACAGTTTTGTATCCCATTTTGTCGAGCTCGTCGATTGTGATTGCTTTCGCTTCGCTGGTTAAACGCTGGCCGTTTGGGACTTGATCCGGGTCGTCAAGGTTCGCGATTGCCGCGGCCAGAGCCATGATATTTACGCTGTCCCACATTTGATGCAGGCGCATGCGTTCAATCGTCTCTTTTTGCGCAACACAATAACCACAGCGCAATCCCGCCATGCCGTAAATTTTTGAAAACGTGCGTGACACAATCAGGTTCGGATGATCCTTGACCAACGGGATCATGCTCTCGTAATCGGGACTGTCGGCGTAATGAAAGTACGCTTCGTCCACGAGAATCATCGTGTCGCGCGGACTTTTTGCGATGAAATCACGCAGTTGATCCTTGGGCGTGATGCTCGCAGTAGGATTGTTCGGGTTACAGACGTAAATTAAGCCTCCTTTCGCAGCAGCAAGCATTTTTGGAAGATCGTGAGCGAAGTCGGCCGTCAGCGGGACTTTCACCACTTCAGCACCATTAGCGCTAGCATTATTAAGAATTGCTTCGAACGTTGGATTCGCCGCGACGAGCTTGCCATTCTGCGATCCTGTAAATGTTTCCGCGCACAGTTTCAGAATCTCGCCGGAACCGTCGCCAAGCAGGATCTGATCGCGACCGACGTTGTTCAGCTTTGCCAGTCTCTCGATTAACACATTGTTGTGTTCATCCGGGTAACGGCAGGCGAGACCGAAGGAATCCGTCATGGCCTTAAGCGCTTTCGGCGAAGGTCCATAAGGATTTTCGTTTGCACTCAAGCGCACAACGCCCGTACTTGCAGCACTGTGTTCGGGTGGTTTTCCAAGCGAAAGCGCAGGCCTGACGAGAGCCGCTGCAGCGCCGGCGCTCAGTAGCTGCGCAAATTTGCGGCGGGAAATCGAGATCGTTTTCATACAAATTCTCATAGAACGATCCGCGGCGGAATGCGAGATCGAATTGCGGCGGTCGTCGGGTAGCGCATGCGTCTCGCGTGTCTGGCGAGCGCGTCCTCGCGATCGCGAACTTTCCTTGAAGTTCATTCCCTGTCGCTGACGACGAAATCAAAGGAAAGATTATTTCGGCGCGCCGCCGAAACCAGCGCGCGAGACGCGTGCGCTACCCAGAACGCAGGCTCGCTCGCGCGTTTTCAGTGCGGTGTTTAAATTGTATGATGGTCTTCGGACTACTGAAGGAGCGAAGGCGACGTCGTTTGCAGGCGCGACCTTATCCAAAGGAATGGCTGGACGCAATCCGGCGCAACGTTCGGTTCTTTTCTCGACTCTCTACCAGCGATCAGGCCGAGCTGCTCGGTCACATTCAAGTATTTCTCGCTGAGAAGCGCTTCGAAGGTTGCGGCGACTTGGAGCTGACTGATGACATCCGCGTGACGATCGCAGCGCAAGCTTGTCTTCTGCTATTGCATCGCAAGACGGATTACTTCCCGCGCCTCCTCACAATCCTCATTTACCCGTCACAATACGTCGCGGAAGAAAAACGGCAGATTCATGAGCACGTATGGGAAGAGGGCAAAACTGTCCGGCTGGGTGAAACCGGTCGCCAACTGGGTGCCGTCGTATTCGCGTGGGATGCCGTGAAGTCCGGCGCGACTGATTCTGCCGACGGCAAAAACGTCGTCATCCATGAGTTTGCGCACCAACTCGACTTCGAGAATTACGCGACGGACGGCGCGCCTTCATTGGCGACGCGCGAGCAGCAATTATCCTGGCGCGAAGTAATGAAAGCTGAGTTTGCATCGCTGCGCATTGCTGGCGAGACGGGAATTCCGACGCTACTCGATACCTACGGAGCCACCGATCCAGCCGAATTTTTCGCCGTGGCAACGGAAGCTTTCTTTATGCGCCCATGCGCGCTTCGCGCTCGCCATCCGAAATTATACGCAGAACTGCGAAACTATTTTCAGCAGGACCCGGTGGCATATTCCGCTGAGCGCATCAGGCAGAGTTGATGGCCGACTTGTCTCCAATAGCTCAGCTCGCTGACGTGCCGACCAGCTCACAGAGCTTATTGAGATCGATGTTGCCGCCCGCCTTCGCCGAGGCGACGGCGTGACAGGAAGGGTTAGGTCCAGCTGGACGTCTTTATGATGCGACCAACTCACAAAACTTGTTCAAATCGATGTTGCCGCCTGAAACGATTGCAATAATCGGACCTTTGCCGGCTTTGCCGGTCAACGCAGCCGCGACCGGCAGCGCGCCTGCGCCTTCAGAAATAATTCGCGCTTTTTCCGCCATCAGCCGCATCGCTTTCTTTGTTTCTTCCAAGCTTACGACGATGTAGCCGTCCACAACTGGCTTCATCCGTTCCCACATGCGCGGGAACATGCTTTTACCGCCGGCGCCATCCACGAACGAGGCTTTCCAATTTTTGAAAACTTGCGGCGAGCCCATCTTGTACGAAAGCGCCGCGGGCGCGGCCGTCTCGGGTTCGCCGCCAAAGACTTTGATCTCTGGTTTGAGGGCTTTGATTGCGCTGGCTACGCCTGTGATGAGACCGCCGCCGCCGATACTAGCAATGACCGCTGCCGCGTCTGGCGCATCTTCAAAAATTTCAAGTCCCATGGTGCCGTGACCGGCGATGAAATTGTGATCGTCGAACGGATGAATAAATGTTCCCTCCGTTCCGGGAAATGAACGTTCATCGAGCGCTTGCCAGGCGACATCGTATGGTACCGGGATTAGCCTGGCCCCGAGCTTTTTCATTCGCTCGAGCTTTGAGGCCGGCGCAGTTTCGACCACGACAACAGCGCATGGTACGCCCGCTTGTCTCGCTGCATACGCAACACCTTGTCCTGCGTTCCCGGCGCTGATCGTCCAGACACCGCGCTGGCGTTCAGATTCGGGCAACATCGCCACGGCATTCGCCGCGCCGCGTAATTTGTAAGCATTGATTGGTTGGAGGTTCTCCAGTTTGAGGCGGATGTCTGGATCGTCCGGCCCCAACTCCAGACGAATTAGCGGCGTGCGCACGATCGTTTTAGCAATTCGTTCACGTGCTTCTTGAATTTCGGAGAGTTGAATTGGGCGGACAGGTTCAAGCATCATCGACGTTGTCGATTCTGTTCTAACGCGCGAATGATTCCGCGCCAGCCATATTTTTCAACGATGAAGGATTGAACGCTTTGCAATGCATACTGTCTCAGCAATCACCATGATTAAAATTACTACTACAGCTTTAGTTGCGGCCGCGATGCTCCTTGCATCCAGCGCATTCGCAGGAGACAAGGCATGTTGTGCCAAAGGCGCCTCGAACGCGGGGTCGGTGGCCTGCGTTGATTTGGCAACATTGAATCTCACGCCCGATCAAAAGGCAAAGATCGAAACGTGGCAAGCCGACTGCATGAAGGCAGGTTGCACAAAGGAGAGCAGGAAGGCATTCCTGAAACAGGCGAAAGGAATTCTTTCTGCGGAGCAGTTCGCTCAATTGAAAGCACAATGCAAGAAGACAGCGAATGGGAAGAAGACCGAAGCCTGATTCTTTCTGACAATTCTTAAGAGAAATCGCGCCGTGGAAAAATCCCGGCGCGATTTTTTATGCCGCCTCGCTTGTTAGGTTGCACAAGGCGTCGGCGACGCAGCGCGTAGCCGAACACGGTCCGCCTGTTCTTGAGGCTGCTGCCTAGAATGTCTTGTCAGAATCGAGGAGGATTGTAACCGGACCCTCGTTTACCAATTCTACTGACATCATCGCCTGGAAAACTCCCGTGGCCGCAGTGACTCCCAACCTGCGCAGCGCTTCGCTGAACTCTTCGTAAAGCTTCTTTGCCTGTTCCGGCGGCGCCGCAACAATAAAGCTGGGCCTGCGTTGACCACGCGCGTCACCGTAAAGCGTAAACTGCGAGACAACCAGCGCGCTGCCTCTTACGTCGAGGAGAGACCGATTCATTTTTCCCTGGTCGTCTTCAAAGATCCTCAGGTTTGCGATCTTCTCGGCCATGCTGACAGCCACGGCGGATGTATCGTCGCGCCCGACGCCAAGCAAAATCATAAGACCCGCCGTGATTTCTCCCGTAACGCATCCCTCCGCGATTACACGAGCGCGGCTCACACGCTGGACAACAGCTCGCATTTTTCAACTACAAAATTTTCGCCAGCAAGTCAGCTAGCCGCCACCCGGCTTTGTGCAGTTCTTCTCGGACGACGTTCGCCGCCCACTCGCGATAACTCACTTGGCCCGGCTGCGGTTTTTCGTCGGCTCCGCCGGCCGCGACGACGCGATCTTGTTCCTGTTCCTGATGGACATGCCTGAATTGAACCCGTTCATGCGCCTCGCGCGCGATTGGCAAAATTTCGTCCGCCCAGGCTTCCGCATAATTCCTGATGTCGATGTTTGCCGGCACCCGCCAGTTCTGCGGCTCATGCGTCGCCATCTGATGAACGAGCCGCTTCTTAAGCGGCTCGATCTGTGCCTCGAGTTTGTTTTTCTTCAACCTCTGGGGCAGCTCTTGGAAAAGTGCATTCACCGCGTCATAATCCCAGAAGTCGTGGAAGGTTTTCTCGTAGATTCCGCGCGTGCGCCGCGGTTCATCGCTGAGCTCCAACGTAAATGTATTTCCACCTTCATCCGCCAAAGCTGATTTATTCTTGTCGGGATCGGTAGGATTGCCCTGCTGATCGGAATATGCCGCGCCAATATGCAGCGGCTGATGAATGTCAGCGACATAATGAGCAAGTAAAATGATCGCAACGGGTTTCGTAATCTTCCGCTCATTTTGTTCGGAGACTCGTCCTTGAAGGACCTGGACGCAGTACGGGATCATATGGACGATGTCCCATTTGCTGCGACCCACTCTGCTCTCGGCGTATTTTTGCACTGGCACTACGGGCACGTCCGCATAGTGAAACCAATGATGCGAAGGCGCGCCTGGGTTCAGATCGCGCGTTGTCGGATTCGCCCGCCAAAAATTGAGCAACTGCTTATCAACTTTCGGATACCTCGCGTAATGAAAAGACTTGGGATCATCGACGCCGTTTTTATCCCAGCCTTTAATTTCATCCGGCATCATCCCCGCTTTCTCCAGAGAAAGACCATCGAGTAATGCACGGATTTTCGTGGCGGTGACAGTATTCGCCAATCGTTCACCCGCGATTGCCCCGACGATCTCATGGCCAAGAGAACCGTATGCGTAAAGCGGCGCTGCCAATCCGAGGGTGGAGAGAATGATTGTGCTGAGCGCTACGCGATGAGACACGAATTTCATTTCCAGAATTGGCGACAATACAATCGAATTCCGCGTTGCCTGTAGCGCGACGACTGCGGCCGAGTGTGGTTCAGCCTACGAGCATCGTGCGCGAATTGCTTCGAGGCGTTTTTGAAGCTTCGAGAAATGCGAACCGGCCCAGTAAATTTGACCGCAGCCGGTACAGCGGCCGAATTTTTCATAATACACCTTCGTAAGCGGTTCGAGCTTCTGCATCACGTCACCCTTCGCGACTTTTTCGAGTAACGCATTGCAGCGGAGGCAGCGCGTAAACGGAGCGATCGCGCCAAAAAGCTCAAAACGGCGGATCACCTCGATTGTTTGCGCATCGGCATTTTGCGACCGCGGGCAGTAACCATGTCGAACGACCGAATGCATTAGGAGCCGCCGGTCACGCGTAAGCAGAGCACGATTTTCGCTCGCCATGATTTGGAGTAATTGTTGATCTTGCGCCTCGCGATCGTAAGCGACATCGAAACCGAGCAAACGCAGATTGCGCGTCAGTTTTCCAAGATGGCCATCAACTATAAAACGTTGCCATCTTAGAATTTGTAATCGATTTTCCTCAAAATGCGGTGGTAGCGCGTGCACCGGAAATACCTCGACCTCGGCGATGTGTTCGAGTCCATAATCGAACCCAACGGCTCGCCCGTTGACGAGAATTAAATCGACTTCCGGATGCGGGACGCCGCAGGATTCGATTACGTCTTTTACCGAGACCTTTTCAGCCAGTATGCGCTCGATTCTTCCGCTACGCGTTCTCGATCCGAGGAAAAAGTTGAGATCTCCATGGAAATTGAGCCGAACCGTAAATGCGTTCACGTCACTTCGCGATTCGCGCGTTGGCGTAAGCGTATTCGAACGTTGTCGCGCGCGGTCGACCCATGAATTTACCCGGCCCCAGCGGTTCATCTTCGCCAAAGTAGCAGTCCACCTGCCAGCGCCGCAGGCCGCCGCCGGTGTCGACAATTTTCCAGTGGTTACTGCCGAAAACTTTCTGCACTTCCGGTGACGATGTCTCAACAACTGCGCCGTGGCGCAGGCCACCTTGCGATGACTTGATCGCGGCAGAATAACGCGCCACGAGAGTGCCGCCGCCACCAGTCGGCTTGGAGGAAAATGCGAAGGAATCTCCTCCGTTGTAACGAATGTAGTGCCGCCCGTTCACAGGTGTAACGATCCGTCCGAACCCTTCCTTTTTCACCGAGCGCAGAAAATCGCGCGGATACGTTCGTCCGTGGAGTCCGGGCTTCGTTATCGGCGTTGCGTCAAAACCACGTTCAGAAGTGAAACCCGATTCCATTGGCGTGTAGTAAAGTGTGCACACCACGAAGTACTCGCCGTTATGTCCTTGCGGGCGCCGGGCCAGCCTCTCATTCTCATATGCGAGCCGTTCCACCACTTCCGGCCACGGAATGTCCGCACGCAGCTCCGAGCAAATCGCAGCTAAAATGCTCAGTCCTGTGATCTGTACGATCAGGCGGTAAAAACGGATTCGATTGACCCGCCAATTAGAACTTCGATTGGCATTCGGTTCCATTCGTACTCGTAAGGTGGCTGCCTCCATTGGAATCGTTTCGGGTAAATCTTGCGAATACGCTTGATAATTTCCACTCCGGTGAGAAAGGGCCGGAATGTTTCACGATCAACTACGTGAATTTGCGCACCGCCGCAAAGCTCGCCCGCGAATTTGTGGAACGTTGGCTGAAAGTAATTTTCGCGGAAGAAAACACCCGGCAGCTTTGAGGCGTTGAGCTCTCGGCAAAGCGCTTCAGCGTCAATAAACGGCGCGCCGAAAATTTCGAATGGCTTGGTTGTGCCGCGGCCTTCGGAGATGTTTGTGCCTTCGAGCAGACACAGACCAGGATAGACCGTCGCGGTATCGAGTGTCGGCATGTTTGGAGACGGCATGACCCAAGGCAGGCCGGTCTGATCGAACCACATCGCGCGCTCCCAATTTTTCATCGGTAAGATCGATAATCGACATCGGGGGAAAGCCTCGTTGCGAAACTGCTGCGCGAGTTCGCCAATCGTTTTTCCGTGGCGGACTGGAATCGGATGCATCCCCACAAACGATTTGTAATTCGGGTCGGGCGGCGGGCCCTCTGTTGTCACGCCGTTGATTGGATTTGGCCGGTCCAGCACAACGACCGCGATGCTCTGCTTCTCACAGGCGCGCATGCAAAGATACATCGTCCAGATAAACGTGTAATAGCGAGCGCCGACATCCTGAAGATCGACAAGCACAACATCCAATCCTTCCAACATCTCTGCCGTTGGTTCCCGATGTTCGCCGTAAAGACTGTAAACAGGAATGTGAAGTCGCGGGTGCTCGTAACTTTTCCATTCCACCATGTTGTCCTGGGTCTGGCCGAGAAATCCGTGTTGCGGACCAAAGAAGGCCGCGAGCCGGAATAGATCGCCATTGTGTCGTTCGAGAATTCGCGACGCGTGTTCAAGTTTTGATGAAACCGAAGCGGGATGAAGCAGTGCGCCGATGCGCGCGCCGCGAAACTTTTTGGGCCAAAGTTCGGGTAAATGATCCAGCGGCAGTTCTACGCGCATATAGCGCTCTTCTAACACAACGCAGAAATTCTCGCGATCTCGATTAGGTAGGGGCGATTGACCTCAATCGCCTCGTACCAGATCCGCGCCAGCCGCGGAGCAGAGCGACCGCGATAATCGCGATCAACGTGACACTCGCGCACAGCTTTGCGAACAGCTCCCCGTAACGCGTGTAGAAAGTCAGTTCGCGCTCCGTCGGAATCTTGATCTCACCAGTAAGAACGCCTTCGGTAAATGTGCTGCCCCTTTCATCCTGCAACATCTGTGTCACGCGGCCGAACTCGTTCACAAAACAGGTGACGCCGGTGTTGGCTGCGCGCGCCATCGGACGGCGTGTTTCCACACAACGAAAAATCGCATTCGCCAAATGCTGGCGCGAGCCAGCCGACCGCAGAAACCACGCGTCGTTTGTTACATCGACGAGCAAATTTGCGCCTCGAAGCACAAACTGCCGTGCTAAATCGCCGATCGTGTCTTCGAAGCAAATCAGCGGCGCGACCTGCGCGTCGCTATTAGTGAGGCGAAACACCGTGTAATCGTTGCCTGCATCAAAATCGCCGGGCACCCACCTGCTTGCTGCGGCAGCGAAAAGCGGGAACGAATGTCGACGCGGAATGTATTCGCCGAACGGCACCAGATGCACCTTTCGATAGATTTGCATCTGCTGCGTGCCACCCGAGATCAAGAGGGCCGCGTTATAGTCATGTTGACCTTCCACGTCGAGCGTGCCGAGCAGCAAATCCGTTTTTGACGACATAGAAAACTCAGTGACGAATTCGTTGCTTTCGGTGTTCGGATCGCGCACTGGGTCGGGCATCGAGCTTTCCGGCCAGATCAGCAGATCGGGCGGGGGATTGGTGCGCAGCGCGATCTCGCTGAGTCGCGAAAAGCGTTCGAAAATTTTGGCACTGAATTGCAGATCGAATTTCTCCTGTTGCGGAACGTCGGCTTGCACGGCTGCGACGTGAAGAGATTTTGCAGGCGGCCGATTTTGCACGCTGTAGAGGCCGAATGTTAAAAGTCCGACGATCCCGGCCAGTGTCAGTGTGAGGTCAAAATGCGGCCGCACCTGACGCGTTTTGGCTTCCAGAAACAAACGGAGCGGCGTTGTCACCGCGATGACGTTTGCGAACACAATAACGAACGACAAGCCGGTCACGCCGCTCAGTTCCGCAATTTGAATAAGCGGCCAGGTGGAATGCAGCGCGACGCCAAGCCCATTCCAGCCGAAACCTGTGAAGAGCCAGCCTCGAATCCATTCGTGCGTCACCCACGCGACCGCAGCCAAAAGCGCAGTCAGCAAATTTCGCCACGAAGCCAGGAAATTGCGTGGCGCAATCAGACCAACAAACCAACTCCAAAGCGCAAAATAAACGCCGAGATAGATCGACAGAAGCAGCGATAATCCGCGAAGCCAAAAATTTTGATACAACAACCCGAGCGAACCAAGCCAACTGAAGGTTGCTGTAAAAAAGACAACGCCAGCGATGTAGCCGAGCAGTAAATTGCGTAACCATCTACGCTCTGACTTTTGTCCCGAAAACCAAATGGCTGCTATGAGCGGCGTGAGCGCGAACCAGCAGAGCCAGCTTTGGTCGAACGGTGGAAAACAAACCGTGCAAAGCAGCCCGCTAAGAATCGCTGCCAGCCATGGCCAAATTGGCAATACTTTCGCGAACAAATTCACGCGCGTGATTTGTTGAGACGCGCTCGCGCATCCTTTTGCAGCCAGTCCCAGAGCCAATCGAGTCTTCCTCCGACTTCCGCTTTGATTTGCTCGAGTTCTGCGGAACTGAATGTGCCTTTCTTCGGCCGGTGTTGCGCAAACAGGTAATACTTGATTTTGGGCTCTGTCCCGGATGGACGCACGGCAATGCGCGTTCCGTCTTCCAATTCGAAGATCGACATTTTCTCTTTGGGGATCTTGTCGCCTTCCACATCTTTTATCGTGTCGGTCTCGAAATTTTTGACGCTCGTCACTTTTACTCCGAGGATTTCTGAGAACGGCTCGGTCGCGTACGATTCGGCCAGGCGCGCAATTTTGTTCGCGCCCTCGGCGCCCTCGAATACAAGCGAACTGTTTTTCTCCGCGAAATAGCCGAACGTTCCGAAGATTTCGTCGAGCAGTTCGTCGATTGTCTGGCCGCGTGACTTTGCATAAGCAGCCACTTCACAAAACATGATCACCGCGCCGTTGCCATCCTTGTCCCGAACGAAATCGGCGCCGCTGTATCCATAACTTTCTTCGCCGCCGAAAACGTAAAATGACGAATGCTCGAGGCGAAGCCGCCGTGTTTCATCTTCGCTAAGATCGACATAATTCTGTCGCAACTGTTCTGGGATCTCGCGTTCGTACTTGCCGAGCTTGGCGCCGATGTATTTGAAGCCGGTTAATGTTTCGACGCACCGCAAACCATAATGTTCCGCGATCGCTTTTTGCAGATCGGTCGTGACAAATGTTTTGATGATCACTGCGCGGGACGCATTCTTCTTGTTAAGCACGCCTTGGTCGAACAGCGTCTTGATGCGGTACCAGGCAAGCAGCGAACCGATCTGGTTCCCGGTCAGCAACTTTATTCTGCCATCTTTCGCGCGAATCGCTGCACCCATGCGGTCGCAATCCGGATCAGTCGCCACAACAAGGTCGGCATTTGCTTTCTCAGCAAGCTCGATTGCCATTGTTAACGCCTCGGCATTTTCGGGGTTCGGCGATTTCACCGTTGGGAATTGGCCATCAAAATGCTTTTGTTGCGACACGACTGTGAAATTGAAACCGAGTCGCTTGAGCATCGGTTTGATGATTACGCTCCCGGTTCCGTGGAGCGGCGTGTAGATGATTCGCAGCGATTTTGCCTCGCCAATCACCTGGGGATCGAGAATGAGTGTTTCGAGGCGTTGCATGTACGCGTCGTCGACATCTTCCCCGATCGTCGTCACTCTTCCTTGGCGGCTTTTTGGTAGCGCTGTGAACGTTTCGGCCGTGATCTCATTTACTTTTGCAATGATCCCGCTCGCCTGCGGCTCAATCACTTGGGAACCGTCGCTGAAGTAAACTTTGTAGCCATTATCGTACGGCGGATTGTGACTCGCGGTGATCACGACGCCCGCGCTTGCCTTAAGATAGCGAACAGCAAAGGAAAGTTCTGGTACCGAGCGCGGGCCGTCGAATATGAACGCGTCACAACCGCTTTCGGCTGCGACTTTTGCAGCAAGCTCGGCAAACTCCTTCGAGAAAAATCGTGGATCATGCGCGATCACAAGCTTGGGCTTCGCTGAAATTTTCTCACGCGCGTTCCAATCATGGAGATAAGCAACGAGTCCACGCGTCGCCCGACTGATGTTGAAGAAATTCATTGCGTTCGTACCCACGCAGGGGAATTCGGGGCGGTCGTCCTCTCGCGCATTACCGCGCTCCGCCCTGGTTACGATTTTCCCGATGGTGCGGCCACGAAGACCGCCTGTTCCAAAGGAAAGCGTCTGGTAAAAACGATCGTTCAATTCATACCATTCCCCGGCGTTGACGAGTTCGCCCACTACTCGCAGATAAAGATCGGAAGGGGCGCCAGCCAGCAATGCCCGAATGTTCCTCGCCGCCGATTTCATCAGTTGCCCCCCAGCAACCGCGCGATCGATTTTCGAGTTCAGCTGTTCAATGTTGGCTGCCATTGCTGGCAACTGTTCCGTGATGGATTTGCTTTGCAAGCGCTCTATGAAAATCCTATGGAATCGGATTGCAATCGTCGTTCCACAGCGGTATCAAACTGCGAAGGAGGTAACTTGAAACGCATTATACTTTACGTCGCCATCACTGGCGCTTTGCTGTCATTTGTATTCGGACAAGCCCAACAGGAAGCCACAAACAACAAGAGTGAGCAAGATGTCAGACAGATGATCGAGAAGTATCGCGCAGCCTTCCTGCGCCACGATATTCCTACGCTGGAGAAAATCTGGGCTGATGATTACGTCTTTGTGAACGCCTCTGGTCAAGTCCTGACCAAGGCGCAACGGCTCGCGAATCTGAAATCCGGTGCCACGACGCTGGAATCGATCAACGAAGAAGAGAAGCCTACAGTGCGTGTTTACCAAAACAGCGCCGTGGCGACGAGCCGCGTGACACTCAAGGGACAATACAGTGGTCAACCGACCAGCGGCCAATACCGAAGCACGCATGTTTGGGTAAAGGGTTCGACCAGCTGGCAATTAGTCTCTAATCAGTTGACAGCCTTGGCGCCGAAATAGGTTTCGTCACGCATGCTGTAGTTTGTGTCGGGCGAGCACTCCTTTGGCGCGCCGTAGCCTGTGGCGAAGGCAGCCGCTCGCCCGGTGAAAAAGGCTGGCCGAGGCGATCACTTGCACTCACGCCATCGACTTGAAGAACTGAGTGCTGTGTGGCACAAAGTCGAAGGGTGAATCCGAAGGAATTCTTCGGCGAGTTAAAGCGGCGCAATGTTTACAAGGTTGCGATTGCCTACGGTGTCGTCGCATGGCTGCTGATGCAGATAGCGAGCCAGATTTTTCCGTTCTTCGAAATTCCGAATTGGGCTGTGCGTCTTGTGGTGTTGCTGCTCATTATCGGATTTCCCGTGGCGATGATTCTTGCCTGGGCATTTGAACTAACGCCGGAAGGAATCAAGCGCGCAGAAGATGTCGATCTTAGTGAATCGGTTAGGCGCAAGACCGGTCGCAAACTGGATTTTTTTATCATCGCTGTCCTGTTGCTCGTCATTGCGATCCTGCTTTTCCAACGCCTTCATCCCAATGTTTCGCCAGCAGTTTCTTCATCTCCGGAGAAAAGCATCGCGGTACTTCCGTTCGAGAACCTGAGTCGCGATCCTGATAACGCCTTTTTCACTGACGGCGTGCAGGATGAAATTCTGGCCGATCTTGCAAAGGTCGCGGATCTAAAAGTGATCAGCCGCACGTCGGTCATGCTCTACAAAAGCGGTAACCCGCGGAACCTGCGGGAAATCGGACAGCAACTTGGCGTGGCCCATGTGCTGGAAGGGAGCGTTCAACGCACAGCCAACCGCGTGAGAGTGATGGCGCAGCTGATCGACGCCCGCACCGATGCGCATCTGTGGGCGCAAACCTATGACCGAGACCTTGCGGATGTTTTTGCCATTCAAAGCGAAATTGCCAAGACAATCGCCGACCAACTTCAGGCCAGGCTCTCTCCCGCGGAAAAGGCCGCGATCGAGCAACGACCCACTGCTGATCTCGTGGCGTTCGATCTTTACGTTCGCGCGACGGCATTGGTCGACGCCGGTCCCGGCTTCCTGATGAACTGGACGGAGGATCTCCTCCAAGCCGTGAGTTTCCTCGGCCAAGCCATCGTCCGCGATCCCGCATTCCTGCTCGCCTATTGCAAGTTGGCGGGCGCGCACGACCGCCTCTACCTCCTCGGAATCGACCACACCCCTGGCCGTCTCGCCTTGGCGGACACGGCAGTTAAAAACGCCTTGCGGTTGGGACCGGATTCGGGCGATGCGCACCTTGCCTCGGCGCAGCATCTTTACAGCAATCTCGACTACGACGGCGCACGCGCGGAGATTGGTGTTGCGCACCGGACTCTGCCGAACAACCCGAGAATCTTTGAGTTGAGCGGCTACATTGACCGCCGGCAGGGTCGCTGGGAGGAGTCCACGCGCAACTTTGAACGCGCGCTCGATTTGGATCCCCGCAACGTTCCCACGCTCCGGAGCATTGCTGATACTTATAGTTCGCTGCGGGATTATGCAAAAGCAGGCGCTGTTTTCGATCGCGTGCTCGCGTTCAAACCGGACGACCCCGACATTCTACTAACGCGTGCCTTCCTCAATGTGGACTGGAAAGCCGACACCCGACCGTTGCACGCGCTAGTCGAGACGATGCTCAAGGATAATCCTGGATCCGCGGAGAGAATCGCCCCAACCTGGCTTTATCTGGC
>Ga0209690_1000221_pt1 | contig 29798 bp, 25 predicted proteins | sample GraSoiAngelo_150_FD_186164 | JGI IMG/M metagenome (GOLD analysis project Ga0209690, IMG submission 186164) | Grasslands soil microbial communities from the Angelo Coastal Reserve, California, USA - 14_1009_09_40cm (SPAdes) (version 2) | ecosystem: Environmental > Terrestrial > Soil > Grasslands ... | reverse complement strand
CTCAGTTCTAAAGCCGCCGGGCAACTGGAAAAACTAAAGCCCGGCACATTTTGTCTGCATAAGAGCTGGGGATTCGGTCGCGTGCGCGAATGGAACCTCCTGTTCAATCAGGTTGTAATCGATTTTGCCAGCAAGAAGTCCCATCCCATGCAGACCCAGTACGCGGCGGAGAATCTTACGCCACTGGCGCCGGAACATTTTCTCGCACGAAAGGCGACCGACCTGGCGTCGATCAAGAATCTGGCGAGGGAAAATCCGACCGCGTTGGTGCGAAACATCCTGGAAAGTTTGGATGGCAAAGCCACCGCGCAACAGATCAGTGAATGGCTGTTCGGCGATGTTTTCACTGAGGCCGAATGGAAACGCTGGTGGGAATCAACAAAGAAAGCGCTCAAAGCGAGCGGCGCTTTTTCCCTACCTGCAAAAAAAACGGACCCAATCCAAATCCGCGGCGAAGGCGTATCGCACGCGGACGAGCTGATCGCCGCTTTCAACAAAGCGCGTCAGCCGAAACAGCAAATCACGGCGCTGGAGCAAATCATAAAATTTCACGAGCAATTCAAGGAACCTGAAAAACAGCTTCAGCCCATCATCGTAACCGTCGAGAACACGGCGGCGCGCAACCAGAAAATACATCCCGAACTCGCGTTCGAGCTAATCATGGGGCGGGACGATTTGCTCGCGCGGGTCCCACGAGTGCACACGACCCACATCGGCTTGACTCTTTCGAAATTAATTCTTGAGGAAGAACACCGTTTGATATCGATCTTGCCAAAATTGCCGGCGGCAAAAGAGAAGAGAATCTTGCAAGCGTTGCCGTCGGCACTTGGTCCGAACTGGACAGAGCGCGCCTTAGGTTTGATGCAAGGCAGTCACGGCCGCATGGTCGCACAAATTCCGCGCATCTTGAACGAAGCCGGGCAACATGCGGAGCTTCGGACAACGCTGGAGCGGAGCGTTCGCGAACATTCAGCCACGAGCGAGATGCTCGCCTGGCTGTGCAACGAACGGGAAAGCTGGAGTGAGCTCGTTACGCCGGATTTGCTCGGCGCAATTTTCTCGGCGCTGGAACGGGAACAGCACAACGCTCCGGGTCGCGCCAGCAAGTTGCACCGCACGCTAGTTGAAGATCGGCAACTGCTTGGTGACATTTTGAGGAATGGCGACGTCGGTCTCGCGCGCGATGTCATGCGGCGGTTGCAGCTAAGCCCATTATTCGACGAGTTAACGAAGCGGTCGCTCCTGGCGCGGATCGTTAAAGTTCATCCAGAACTGGAAAGCATGATCACAGGCTCGCAAGCGGAGGAGAAAGCCGCGCCCCTGATCGTTTCCTGGAGCAGCCTGGAAAAGCGTAAGGCCGAATACGAAGAGCTGGTTAAAACGAAAATTCCCGAGAACAGCAGGGAGATCGCGCTCGCCAGATCGTATGGCGATCTCAGCGAGAATTTTGAATTCAAAGCGGCCAAGCAAATGCAGAGCGTCCTTCTGCGGCGTAAAGCCGAGCTGGAACAGATGCTGCATAACGCACGCGGGACTTCGTTTGAGAATCCCGATACGTCCCGCGTTTCCATCGGCACAATCGTCACGCTGCGCAATGCGGAGACGAACATGGAAGAAGCCTACACTATTCTCGGGGCTTGGGACGGCGATCCCGACCGCCACATTATCTCGTACCAAACAGCGATTGGACAGGCGCTGCTCGGTCATGAAATCGGCGAGACCGTCTCCCTCAACACGGAGCACGGCACCGCTCAATTCACCATTGCTTCAATCCAGCCCGCCACGCCGGACCGGACGCCTGCACCGAGTCCTCCCAGCGAATCCGCCGTTGAAGCAGTGATCGCCAAATAACATCGGATCATTCGTAATCGGATCGAAAGAATCGAGCTAACTTGTCGAGACTAAAATTGCCGGAAGAGCAAGGTACGCGTTAGCTTCTTGTGATGATGCTAAGCCCCGAGTGCGCAGGCTGTGGCCGTAGTAGTTAAATCAGCAGTTCGTAGGAGAGAATGCTCAAGCAATAGATTGCCGCTGTTTCCACTCGCAGAATGATCGGGCCGAGCGTGATCGGCTGGCATCCGTGACGACGCGCGAGCGCAAGCTCTGCAGGTGTAAAATCGCCTTCGGGTCCAACAAGCATCAATACGCTCCGAGGACGATGTTGGTGTTCATTTGAATAACCTGCCAGAATTTTCTTGAGGTGTTGAGCGTCAGGCTGGAGCGAGCCGATCAGCCGAAGGTCGAACGATTCCTCTGCCGCTGCCGAAAATAATTCTGACAATTTTCTCGGCATGTGCACGTACGGCAGCCAGTTCTGACCGCATTGTTTGCCCGCTTCGATCGCGATCTGCTGCCATTTCGTCTGTTTTTGGGCCGCGCTTTCGGAGTCGACCTGCACAATCGTGCGGTCGGAAATAATTGGCACAATTTCAGCTGCGCCGATCTCGACCGCCTTCTGCACGATCAGCTCCATGTTTTTCCCTTTTGGAATGGCCTGTCCCAGAATAATCCGGCACTGCAGCGGCAGTGTTTCCGCTTCATGCAATTTTCGCAGATTAATTTCCTCACCGTTAAGATCGATAATTTCCGCAGTAATTTCGCGCCCTTGTCCGTCGAAGAGAACAAGTTTCTCCCCCGCTTTCATGCGCAGGACGTCGCGTGCGTGGTGAGCCTCCGATCCACTTAATGCCAAAGCGGCGGGGTTCCAATTCTCCGGTGAGATGTAGAAGCGATGCATCGGCTTACTGATAGTTCGCTACGATAAGAGAGTTCACCGCCAACACGTCTGCCAACGATTTGCTGATGGGCAGCTCTACACCGCGCTGTTGAAGCGCCGCGATCACGGTCTCTGTGCGAATATTTCCGACCAGTGCGTCCTGCGCGAATGGGCATCCGCCAAGACCACCGATGGCCGAATCAAAGCGGCGGCAACCCGCGTCGTACGCAGCGAGCACCTTGGCTGCGGCTCCCTCGGGCACGCTGTGAAGGTGAACGCCGATATCGTAATCAGGGTATAGGCTCATCGCTGATTCGACCACGCAGCGAATCAGATCAGGACCGGCTACTCCGACCGTGTCAGCAAGCGAAATGGATCGAATACCAATGCTAGCCAGTTTCTTTATTGCCTGGTGCACTTCTTTCTCATTCCACGGGTCGCCATAGGGATTTCCAAACGCCATCGAAATGTAAGCGACGACGCCGAGCCTCGCGCTGTCAGCTCTGGTTTTAATCGATTTCAGCACCTTGTAGGAGTCTTCGAGTGTCTGGTTTTGATTTTTGCGCAGAAACGTTTCAGAGATGGAAGAAGGATAACCCAGAGTGCTAACTGCGTTCGTTGCTATGGCGCGCTCGGCGCCTTTCTCATTCACCACAATCCCGATGATTTCGACGTCGTCCGGCAGATCGACTTGCTTCAGCACCTTCTCGCTGTCGGCCATTTGTGGGACGGCTTTGGGAGAGACAAAACTTACAGCATCGATGTGCTTGAACCCCGCCACGATCAGCGCGCGCAGATAACGCGCCTTCAGTTCAGTCGGGATTTGCCGCCTGAGACCCTGCCAAGCGTCGCGCGGGCATTCGATCAATTTGACAGCATTGTGAACCACGGAAACTGCAGCGTTTACTTGAAGAATTCCTTCGCGCGCTCGAAGAAACTTTTGCGCATCGGAGTGTTTTCCTCGCCGCAAAGGGCTGCGAACTCCTCGAGCTTGCGACGTTGCTCCGTATTCAATCGTGACGGTACCTCGACAATTAGACGCGCGAACAAGTCGCCATGGCCGCGGCCGTTGACGTTTACGATCCCTTTGGCGCGCAGTTTGAATATTTGTCCGCTTTGTGTGCCGGCGGGCACTTTGAGATGCGCTTTGCCTTCCAGTGTCGGCACATCAATTTCGCCGCCTAAGGCCGCAATGGAAAATGGGATTGGCACCTCGCAATACAGATCATCGTTTTCACGCTGAAAGATTTTGTGTTCCTTGATATGGATGACCACATAGAGGTCGCCTCGCGGACCGCCACCGATTCCGGCCTCGCCATTGCCTAAGGAACGCAGCCGGGTGCCTTCTCTGATTCCAGCGGGAATTTGCAGCTTAATTCGGCTCGCTTTTTCCACGCGTCCGTCGCCGCGGCATTTCTGGCACGGTTTTTCGATGATCTCACCGGCGCCATGACAGCGGGGACATGTCTGTGAAATATGAAAAAATCCACGCGAACTGACGACCTGGCCACGGCCGCCGCAAGTGGGACAGCTGATCCTGCGCGAGCCCGGTTCAGCGCCGCTGCCCTGGCATTTATCGCAGGTGTCCAGTTTCGTGATCTCAATATGCTTGTCCGCGCCAAAAGCCGCCTCCTCCAGTTTGATTTCCATGTCGTAGCGCAAATCTGATCCGCGGCGCCGGTCTTCCGTACGTGCGCCACCACCGCCGAAGAATGTCTCGAAAATTCCGCCTCCAAAGCCAGCGCCGCCGAACACATCGCGGAAAATCTCGAATGGGTCGTGGAAAGCGCCGCGGCCGAAACCGACGCCGCCGGGAGCGAATGCTGCGTGACCAAAGCGATCGTAGGCGGCGCGTTTCTCAGGGTCCATAAGGACATCGTACGCTTCCCCTAGCTCCTTGAATTTTTCCTCGGCGTGCGGGTCGTCCGGATTTTTGTCCGGATGAAACTTGACCGCGAGCTTGCGATAGGCGCGTTTGACCTCCTCATTCGCGGCGCTTCGTCCAACGCCAAGGACCTCATAGTAATCGCGTTTGTCAGTCGCCATGTGGCCGATAACTCCTGCCTGACCTATGCGAGTGGCAGGCGCAGCAAGCAAGCAGCCTCACTTCTTTGCCGGCCCGCTGGAAACAACTACTTTTGCAGGCCGAAGCAATCGGTCTTTAAATCGATAACCGCGACTGACTTGGCGCAGGACGGTCTCTTCGGGAACTTGATCGCTCGGCTCATGTGCAATTGCTTCGTGCAGGTTTGGATCGAACGGTTTATCTTCGGCTTCGATGGGTTGCAGCCCGTTTTCCGTGAGCAAATCGTTCAGTTGTTTTTGGACGAGAACCATTCCGGAATAAATCGGGGATTGTTCCCCCTGCTCTTTTGCGGCTGCGAGACCAAGCTCAAAATTATCGATAATTGCGACCAGCCGCTGGAGTAGCGAGTTGTTGGCGTACTTGATTGCCTCTTCCTTTTCGCGCACACAGCGCTTTTTGTAATTCTCGAAATCCGCCTGACTGCGCAACGCGAGATCGCGGAACCGGTCGAGATCGGCTTGTAAGCCGGCCATTGGATCTTCCCCCTCAATCTGCTCGGCGGCTGGCGCGGGAGCGTAGGGTGAAGGCATCGGTTTTTCCGATGACGACTGCTTCATTTTTTCGTTTTGTTCAGCAACAGGAATTTTTTTCATGTTTTGCGGATCGCAATTACAGTGATGTCGTCATTTTGAGGTGCCGACCCGGTAAAGTCGCGCACGTCCTCGATGATTTTCTTTACAATCGCCTGTGCACCCTCGTTCGCGCTCGCGCGGACCGATTGCATCATCCGATCGAGGCCGAACTCGTCTCCCTCAGTACTTAGCGTTTCGGTTACACCGTCGGTGTAGAGGATGAGGCAATCATCGCGCTCGAGCGGGACGGCGAAATCAACCGTAAGCCTATCAAACACGCTTCCGCTGTCAATTCCCACGACCATCCCCGGCGGTTTGATTGGCGTAACGGTTTGCGACTGCCGCTGGTAAAGTAACGGCGCATCGTGTCCGGCGCGCGCGAGGGTAACGCCATTGCGCTGGTGGTCTAGAATGAGATAGGCCATGCTGATGAACATGTCTTCCTTGATGTCAGGGTAAAGCTGACGATTCACCTTTCGTAAGACATCTGCCGGAGACGGGTTCCGAGCCGCCTCAGCGCGCAAAACGCTCCGGCAAATCGCCATGATGAGCGATGCCGGCACACCTTTGCCTGAAACATCTGCGATTGCCACGCCCAACCGCTCGTCGTCCACTTGAATGTAATCGAAATAGTCGCCGCTTACCTGTCGGGCCGGCACATTGATGCCGCTGATCTGAAATCCGTCAATGGCCGGGGCCTCGGCGGGCAGCAAAATCCGCTGAATGTCCCGGGCAATCTCGAGATCGTGATCCAGCCGCTTTTTTTCGTTGGCCATCGAATAAATAATCGCGTTGTAGAGGGCAAAGGCAGATTGCTCAGCGATCGATTTAAAAACGACGAAGTCGCCCTGCGAAAACGGTGCACCTATCGGGCCATTGGCAAGCGCTAAGACTCCCAGATCCTGAGCTCCATACCGGAGCGCCGCCGCCATGATGGAGCCACTGCCGAATGCGCGGCCACGCAATTTCGCCAACTCCGGCGCATCGGAGAGCTCGTTCAAACAAATAGGCTGCCCTGTTTGCCAAACGCGTCCGATCAGTCCTTCCCCTGGGGCGATTGTGTGCAGCCGTAGAAACCTCTCAACAGCGGTAGGAGCGGCGGCCGCTTGTTGCAAAATATTCGGCGGAACATCGACTAGCGGCGGACAGCCTTTGGAGATGAATGCCGGCGTGAGCTTCGCGCCAGTTCGATCGGTCACATAAAGCGCGCCGCCCTGCGCGTCGAGAATGCGGGTAGCGCCTTCGACGATGAGCCGATGGAGTTCCTGAGGTCGAATCGTTTCTCGGAAGGCTTCGCCAAGACCGTGCAGGAAATCGAAAACGAGCGTCTCCTCGACTTGGATCTCCTCATGAGACCGCTCCAACCTGCGAATCCGCTGCGTCTGAAGATAGCTGGTAACAATCCACCCGGCGACAGACGCTACAAGCAATCCGAGGAGAAAAGTCGGCCACATCGTGGAAGGGCCAGCTTATTTCGAGGGCGTCTCGCGATGAAGGTCTTGTCTTAAGAAATCGAGAACGTCCTTAAATCGAAAGAGATTTTCCGGCGCCGCCTCGCAAAGTGCCTCGTGCGCTTCCAGCATCGTTTCTGCCTGCTCCTGTTTTTTGGCCTCTGGCGACTCGCCTTCGGGAGCTCGCTCGAGCGCTCCGCATTCAGGCGCGCGCGCTCCGTTAGCATGGATATCGAATATCTGATCGAGGCCCAGTCCAGAGAGAAGCTCCTGGCTGCGATTCCCACAGTGAACAATGTGCAGGTGACCGTGACCAAGTTCCTTTAACCGCAACGCCACGCTGGCCATCGTTCCCATGAATGTGGAATCCATCATGGCGCAATCCGCTAAATCCACCACAAACTCGCGATAGCCGCGATCCAGCATCTCGCGCGCGAACTCCTTCAGGTTCCCGCTATTGAGAAAACTACCTTTGCCCTCGACTTTCACCCATACGGTCGGGCCTCTCACCCCTACTTGAATAGATGAATCCACGGTTAGCTCCTTAAAGGATACCAGCCCAAAAGGCATACTGTCAAACCTCACAGGACTCCAGAAGTTCCAGAAATTGATTCGAAACGCAGGCCACGAAGGGCCGCACTAGTGGAGGCATTTGCCGTGCGACGCCCGAGCGCGAGCAAGGGAGCGGCCGGCCACGGCTGCCCAAATATTACTCCCACATAAACGAGCGATTTTCCGCCACGATCCGGCCGTTTGAGATCAACAGGCAGCGCCAGGCAATAACCTGGCCATCGTCGAGGTAATCGTCTCCAATAACCTTGAATTCCGTCTTATGGGTGCGATGCACGTTTCGGTATGTAATCTCCTGTGCCTGGACGTGCTCGTGCAGCTTCTCCTGCCGATACTCCAAACGCACTGTGACATCGGAAGGGCGCTTGGCCCGCCAGAAGAAATCGAAATAATTGCCGAAACGCTGACGTTGATCGAGTGCGGTCACTGCCCCGAAAAGCCGATATTGGCGTTCAAAGCTAATTGGAGCATCCTGAAGGGTGGCCGTTTTCTGGCTTGGCGAATTCGATTTCCCGCCAAGCGTGCTCGTTGTCTGACGGCCGCCTTGACCTAGTTTTGACGGTTTATCGCTCAAAAAGAAAAGCTTTGTTTTTCGAAACTCAAAATCATTACTTAACGCAACCGGGAGTGGTGTCAGTTTTTCCACGACTCTCGGTTCCTCGCGCGCGTCGCTGGAAACTCCCAGTGCAAAGAACATCAAAATGCAGGCTGCGACGGTGAACCTCATTCTGCTAATAAAGGCGGGTTTCGAATCGGGTGTCAACGCGCAAAGCATAAGTCCCGTGCATCGGACAAATGTGATGGAACTGCAGATTTTGCTCACCCGAATCTGAAAGTAAATTTCTTGTTGATGTTTAAAGTTGGTTACGAACGAGGCGTTTACTTGCCGGAGCAGGACTTATGGCTGGATCCTTGGGACGCAAAGCGCTTCGCTTTTATTTCCCACGCGCACAGCGATCACATAGCGCCTCACGAGGAGATCATCATTTCCGAGCCGACAGCGCGTTTGCTTCAAAGCCGGCTGCCGGGCCGTCGCATCGAACACATTCTGCCATTCGGTGAGCAGCAAACCGTGCATGGTATCGACGTTACCTTGCTCCCCGCGGGACATATCTTCGGTTCGGCGCAATGTTTCCTTTCGCTCGGTGACGAAACGCTGCTTTACACGGGAGATTTCAAATTGCGTCCGGGAAAATCCGCCGAACAGGCGCAGTGGCGCCAGGCCGACACGCTCATTATGGAAACCACATTTGGGCTGCCGCGCTATCGATTTCCGCGCACGGAGCAGGTTATCGATCAAATAATCGCATTCTGCCGCGAAACCATTGACGCCGGTAACGTGGCGGTGCTTCTGGGTTACTCATTAGGCAAAGCGCAGGAAATACTGTGTTCGCTTGAAGGAGCCGGGCTGACTCCAATGCTGCATGGCTCCGTCTACCAGATGACGCGCATCTACGAGCAGTTGGGCCAATCCTTTTGCAAATACGTGCGTTACAACCCGAATGACGTTGCAGGAAAAGTCCTCATCTGCCCACCCAGCGCGAATCGATCGCACATGCTGGAAAGAATTCCGCGCAAACGTGTGGCGATGATCAGTGGCTGGGCAGTCGACCCCAATGCCGTTTACCGGTATCAGGTCGACGCCGCATTTGCTCTGTCGGATCACGCGGATTACGAGGATTTGATCCACTACGTTGAACTGGTACGGCCCAGGCGAGTGCTTACGCTGCACGGTTTCGCTGCTACGTTTGCCAGCGATCTCCGCGCACGCGGCGTCGAAGCATGGGCATTGAGCGAAGAAAACCAAATGGAATTGAATTTACCTGCTGTGGATAGCGCACGGCGTCTCCGCCGGTGTGGGGACGTGTCGCGTACGCCCGATTCAACCGAAGAGTCGTTTCGGCAAGACGGATGCGCCAACCAATCGGAATTTCTCGCGTTTGCGAACGTTGGTGAAGCGATCGCAGCGACGCCGTCGAAGCTGCAGAAAATTCAGCTGCTCGCTGACTATTTGTGCGGCTTGACCAGCGACCAACTTCCTATCGCAACCCTCTATTGTACTGGAAGAGCATTTGCCCAAAGCGATTTGCGCACGCTGCAGGTCGGCTGGGCGGTCATTTTCCGCGCGTTGCAAGCCGCCACCGACATTGCCGACGCGGAGCTTCATCGGATCGCCAGTGCCCATGGCGATGCCGGCAAAAGTGCATTCGAAATTCTCGGTACGCGAACGGCGCCGCAGCCGTTCAGCATCCGTGAATCGCGCCAGTTGTTCGAAAATCTCCATAGTGCGCGCGGCCCGGGAGCCAAGGCCAAGCGACTGCAAAATCGATTCTCTATCTTATCAGCGCGCGAAGCTCAGTACGTAGTTAAAATCTTGACTGGCGACCTGCGCATCGGACTGCGCGAGGGCTTGGTCGAAGAAGCGATTGCGAAGGTATTTGATGTGCCGTTCGAGCAGGTACGAGAAGCAAATATGTTGCTAGGCGACATCGGTCAGACGGCAGCCCTCGCCGCGCGGAAAGAACTGCATCGGGCGGAGCTGTCGATCTTTCGTCCGATCAAGTGCATGCTTGCGACTCCTCAGCCGAGCGCCGAAGCCGTGTGGGAACGGTTTGTTGGCGCGGCAGAAGCTGATCGGGGCCCGGCGTTACCAACGCGGGCTACGGTTTACTTGGAAGACAAATTCGATGGTATCCGCGCGCAGCTTCATCGCAGTACACAACGGGTTGAAATTTTCTCCCGCGATTTGCGGCGCATCACCGGGCAATTTCGGGAATTGGCTGATCAAGCCAGGAACTTGCAGGAAGAGTTGATTATCGACGGTGAAATCATCGCCTTCCAGGAAGGTCGCAGGCTCACCTTCTTCGATCTCCAAAGGCGGCTCGGCCGTAAGAGCGGCGGTAAAGATCTCTTCGCGCGCGCAGCGGCGGACGTGCCGGTCGCCTTTGTCGCCTTTGATCTCCTTTGGCTGAACGGCCAGTCGTTGCTAACAACTCCATTGCGCGAGCGGCGAAAACATCTCAATCGTGTGCGATTGCCGTCGCAATTTCAAATTGCGAGTGTAATCTCCGCCCATTCTGCCGCTGAGATCGAACAAAGTTTTCAACAGGCTCGCCGGCGCTCGAATGAAGGCTTGATGATCAAAGACCCGGAAAGCTTTTATCTGCCCGGCACCCGCGGAATGTTTTGGTTTAAACTCAAGAAGGAGCTGGCAACACTGGATGTGGTGGTTGTCGCGGCTGAGCTTGGCCATGGCAAGCGCAACAACGTCTTAAGCGATTACACCTTTGCGGTGCGCGATCAAGCGACCGGCGACCTTTTGCCGATTGGCAAGGCTTACAGCGGATTGACCGACGCGGAGATTGCGGAGCTAACCGAGCACTTCAAGCAGAACACCATCGTCGATCGTGGCCGTTATCGTAAAGTGAAACCGGATGTCGTGCTCGAGGTCGCCTTTAATTCAATCCAACCCAGCACGCGCCACGCCAGTGGACTGGCACTCCGTTTCCCAAGAATCAAAGCAATCCGGCGCGACAAGAACCTCGATTCCATCGACACGCTCCAATACGCTCGAGATCTCGCAGAACAACCCGCGAATTTGCCGGCCGACTTTGACCAGGCACGTAATTAGCGCCTCGGACTTACTGCGGCGTCGGCGACGGAGTTGGGGAAGGAGCCCCCGCCGCAGGAGATGTTGCCAACGAAGGTGGCGAAGTAGTCTCCGCCGCAGAAGGTGCTGCCGCGGGAGACATCCTCATTCTTTGTAGTTCTTCCAGCCTACGCTGTCTTTGGCCGAGTCGCTCCTGTATTCTCTTGTCTCTTTCGTCTTTTTCAGCTTGTAGCCGCGAGGGGTCGGGAATCAGTTTCTGAACGTCGGGGGGAAGCTGTTGTAATCTCCTGTCTCTTTCAGCTTTCATCTGCGCTGGGTCGCGAACCTGACCCCGCGACTGAAGATCGGGGGGAATCGGGCGGGACTGAAGGTAGGGGGGGATCGGGATCGTGCGGGCGCTCGCTGTGGCTTTTTCCCTTTCGGCCAATGCTTTCTCTCTTTCATCTAATGCTTTCTCGCGTGCGTCCAGCTCCGCTTTCCGTTGAGCAAGTTGTCGTTCAGCGGCCGAATCTTGTTTTTGGCAGGAGCAAATCATCGCAAAAGGGATGAGCATCGAAAGGACAAAAATCTTCTTCATATCAGGAGTAAACTGTAATTGGTTTCCGTAATTCGGAGCAAGAAAACGGAAGGCCAACGGCTAGTCAAACGAAACTTAACGCGCCTGCGGCGTTGGGGAAGTTGGCGGTCTCACCACAACCGTCTCCACCTGACCACGCCGAAAACGCTGAACATTGGCGAATACAGCCAATAAGGCCAGGGCTCCAATGATAACGAGCATCACTGCAACAGCGCTCTTTGAGACCCGGGAGCACCGATGCCTTTCAGCAGACGGTTGCGGCGAATTCACGCCCTAGTATCGGTGCCGGTTTGACGCGCGCAACGCAGGGATGCTTGCTCCCAGAATTCTGAATCGGCACCACCGGGGCCGGGTTGGCGTCGGGGTCATTTTTATTTCGTTCGAATTAAAGCCGTCAGTGCTCGTCACTCAGGCGCAGCGTCGAAATTGCATCCATAACGCGCTCGCTTAATCGCGGGTAGAGATTTTTTCCCGGCGGACCAAGATCGGCTGCGTTAAAAACAATCGGCTCTCCGATCACGATCGTAATTGGCACAAAGTGCAGACCGCCACCGCCCCGCGGCAATGCCTCGTGCGCACCAAAGATTCGCATCGGCACGACTGGTGCGCGTGTTTTTGCAATCACGAAACCCAGCCCGGGCTCGGCTGGCTGCAAGTTACCATCGAGGGTACGCGCGCCTTCGGGGAAAACCAGCACGCCGTTGCCAGCCTTTAAGATACGGATCAAGGCCTTAATGGCGCTGCGATCGACCCCTTCTTGATTAACTGGGATTACATTCAGTTTCGGCAATAGCCAGCCGAGCAGCGGCGCGTCCAACAAACTTCGCCGGGCCAGAAAGTAAATCGCTCGATCGCACGTACTCCCCGCAAGAAGCGGATCGAGATAACTCTCGTGGTTCATTGCGAAAATCGCCGGCCCGCTCTGAATCATCCGCTCTCGATGAATTACGCGGAATTGAAAAAATAATCGGCCAGCGAGACGAGAAAAGTGATAGCCAAGCCAGTAATAGAAATTCATTTTAACAGGAAACCAATTTCGTGACTTGGCGATCGGTTTTGGCGAAATTTGAATCGCTAGATCATTTTGGATCGTTTAAATCCGAAGACCCGTTTCTTTAAGTCGGGCGAGAATCTCTTGGACAACTTTTTTGACGGTCAAGTACGACGTGTCGATGACGTGTGCATCTTTCGCGATGACGAGCGGTGAAACAGGCCGTGAAGAATCGGCTTGATCGCGCAGGGCGATTTCATCGCGTTCTCCCTGTGCAGCACGACGCTGGAGACGCACCTCCGGAGAAGCATCAACATAAAATTTGTAAGGAGTGTCGGGGAAAACGACTGAACCAATGTCCCGGCCTTCCACGACCAAATCGTCGCTGCAGGCACGGTCATGAAGTTTCTGCGCGACAATTTCGCGAACCACCGGCAACCTGCTAACGCGGGCAACGCTTTCGTTCACACGATCATCACGCAAATGGTTGGCGGGATCGACATTATCGATCAGAATCCGCGACTCGCCGTCCCGAAGGCAACTCGTAACGGCTGCTGACGCGAGAGCTTGGGCGACGCGGGTGAGATCTTCTGTATGGATCCCTTCTTTGAGGATGTACCAGGTGATCGCTCGGTAAATTGCGCCCGAGTTGACGTAGACAAAACCGAGCTGCCGGGCGAGCTCTCGCGCGACACTACTTTTTCCAGAGGCAGCCGGACCATCAATCGCGACTACCCGATGAAAATCTCGCTGAGAAGAGTGCATAGATCCGACGGTCTCACTTTAGTCGCGCTTTGCGCGGCAATGCAACGCGGCCTAATGGCAGGGATGCCGGAGCGCGGCCACCTACCACTTTAGTGTTCCTCTGGGGAAGTCGGAGTAAGTGAACCGATCACAGGGGTGCTGACCTGCATCCGTTTCGGATTCGTGAACTCTTCAAGCACCGCTTCAAACCCTGGATAAGACTCACGAATACAGTCTGCGTCCTGAACAATAGTTTCGCCATCAGCGAAAAGACCGGCTACGGCAAACGCCATCGCGATCCGATGATCGCCGAAGCTTGCCACGCGCGCACCGTGCAGCGGAGCTGGTCCATGGATTTCGAGCCCATCACTCAGCTCGGCCACGTGGGCGCCCATGGTGCGCAGGTTGTGCGCGATTGCCGCTATACGATCGGTTTCTTTCACGCGTAACTCCTCTGCGTGCCGAACAATTGTTTTGCCGTCTGCCAAGGCGCCCGCAACAGACAAAATCGGTAATTCGTCAATAAGCTGCGGCACCTCCCTACCTTGGATGACGGTTCCTTTAAGCGGCAAACCAGTGACCTCGACAATCCCGCGCGGTTCAACCTGGTCGACATCCTCAACCGCCTCGCGCACCTGCGCACCCATCCGGAGCAGAACAGCAAGCAACGCGGTTCGCGTGTCATTCAGGCCAACGTCGCGGATGAGCAGATGCCCCCTCCGTTGCGCCGCAGCGGCAACCAGCCAAAAGGCTGCTGACGAGATGTCGCCGGGAATCGCGAAGTCGCGCGACTCCGGAACCTGGTCGCCGAATACAGTGACACTGCCATCGTCTTCTGCTGCCGTCCGCACCAGGAAATAATTGAAAATTTTCTCCATGTGGTTTCGCGTCGGTAACAGCTCTTCGACGGTAGTCTTGCCCCTGGCAAAAAGGCCCGCCAGCAGCAACGCCCCTTTCACCTGTGCGCTTGCCACAGGTGGCCGATAATGAATTCCACGCAGCGAACCGCCGCGGATGCGCAGCGGCGGTGTTTCGTCCGGCCCTTCGGCAACAATGCTGGCGCCCATCTCACAAAGCGGTGCGATCACACGGTCCATCGGACGTCGCGACAGCCCCGCGTCTCCGACGAGCCGACTTTCAAATGTTTGTCCGGCCAGCAGACCTGCGAGCAGCCGCATAGTCGTAGCCGAATTGCCGCAGTTGATTGCCTCTTTGGGTGCAGTAAGGACCCGCTTTTTCCCATGAACGATTAACGTGGTCGGCTCAGGCTGCTCAATCCTTATACCCAAGGCGCGCATTGCATTCACGGTGTGCATGCAATCTTCGCTTGGAAGAAATCCATGCAGAGTGCATACCCCATTCGACAAGGCGGCGATTATCACCGCGCGGTGCGAAATGCTTTTATCGCCCGGTACAGTAATTTCGATGTCAATTCGAGGCGCCCGTTTTACCCGCAACTCCATAGAAAGAAAAACGATGCTGGATGGAAAAAACCGAGCTACGCTAATCCGCTATCCGGTATGTAGGATCCAACATCAGTGCAACCGGTAAATTATCGGGACGGCACCGCTGTTACGGCACAAGGAAGATCTTGTCGGTATAAGGATCCTTCACTTCAGTTCCCGGAGGGAATCCTTCCACATCGATGTATTTGCCAGGGGAATAAGGGCTCTCCACCAAGTGCGGCTTGCCAGGGACAGGAATTCCGTACGGATAATCTCCTTTCGCGACCTTTGTCGGCGCAGCCGTAGGAGGAGGTGATGCGACTGTTTCCGCTGGCGGCGAACTGCTGGGCTGAACTGGTCCGTTTGGATTGAACGGCTGTTGCTGCGGCGGGTATTCCGCGGTCTGGGAGGGATACCTTGCTGGTCTATGCTGGGTGGTTGGCGGTGGCGGCTCTTCAGAGCATGAGGCCAACAAGAAGGCCGCAAGGAGAGCAAGCGACAATGAAAATTTCATAAGTGTAAAGACTCTTGTAATCGTATCCGGAGTCCGATTCGTTGCCAATGATTAAATCACTTTTTTCTGAAGCGCCCCCACGCATGTGTAGAGAAACAAGGCGACCAATACAATGACCGGGCGCGTCTCATCCGAATCGGAAGAAGAGATGTCTGACAATTCCCGTGCAGAAATTTTGGTCGTGGACGACGACGCCATGAGTCGCAGGGTCCTTGCGCAATTGCTCACGGCGACTGGTTACAAGTGCCGCGTGTGCAAGGACGGCTCCGAAGCTCTAGAGACGGTTCACGCCACGCCCCCTTCACTCCTGTTGCTTGATTTCGATATGCCAGGATTAAATGGCGCCGAGGTGCTGAGACGCCTGCGCTCGGATCGGCATTCGGCAGTCGCGCAAATTCCCACCATTATGTTGACTGCCCACGGAAGTGAAGAAAGCGAGGTGTCTTGCCTGCAGGCTGGCGCGGATGATTTTGTGACAAAGCCAGTCAATGCCGCAGTATTGCGGGCCAGAATCGAGACCCAGCTTCGCCTCCGCTCGATGCGGCGTCAAGTGGAGCAACAGAATGACGAACTGGAGAAATGGCGCCGCAATCTTGAGCGCGATCTGGCAGCTGCCCGTTTAACACAGCAATCGTTGATTCCGCAAAAACCGCTGGCGCTGCCGGGTTGGCAGGTTGCAACGTGTTATCGCCCGGTCATCCAGGTCGGCGGCGATATCTATGGCTGGCTGCGAATGAAAGACGGCAGGATTTTGTTCTGGATCGTAGATGGCACCGGTCACGGAGCCGCTGCGGCGTTGCTTACTACTCTGGCAAAACTTCTCTTCCACCATGGCAACGTCGAGCAGGATACGCCGGCCACCGTGATGGAAGCCGTGAACCATGACTTTCGCAGCATTTTTGGCTCACGCTCCTTCATGACGGCAATGTGTGTGGCGCTCGATCCTGCAACCGGAAGCGCCAGTGTTGTGGGCGCAGGTCACCCACCGCTTTTGGTCACGCGCCGTAACGGTACGACGGAATCGGTCGCCTCGATTGCGCCTCCGCTTGGCTTAATCGAACGACCGGAATTTCCCGAAACGGCGATCAATCTTGAGCCAGGTGATGCTTTTCTTCTGTACACAGACGGCTTGTTTCGCTGGACAAAAGACGAAAGGCGTCGTTTGACTCCCCAGCAGCTCGAGAAAATGCTGGATCACTCCGCGCCCACTGCCGATGCGTTGCTCAAGGGAGTTTTAGCGCATGCAGCCCCGGATGGCGCTATGAACAGTTCACCAGATGATATGACGGTTCTCGCCATACGCCGGATGGCCGGACAATAAAATTTTTTCAGTTTGGCCAAATTTAGTCTTGCTCTCTTGCAAGCGAAACGTTAGTCAGCCTGCATGCCGAAAACCAAAAAGAAAACTTCCAAGCGCAAACCGAATCCCGCCTTCATGAGACCGGTCCAACCTGATGATAAGCTCGCTGCCGTCGTTGGGTCGCAGCCGCTACCACGCTCCGAGCTTACCAAAAAGCTCTGGAACTACATCAAGAGGCACGGTTGCCAGGATAAAAAGAAAAGAACCATGATCAACGCCGACGACTCACTCAGGCCGGTATTTAATGGCAAGAGCCAGGTGAGCATGTTCGAGATGACAAAGCTCGTCTCGAAACATCTGCGTTAAATCTTCGGTTTTCGTTGATAGCCCGGCGTTGTTGTTAGGCCGGGCTATTCGCGGGCTTGGTTGAAAGAATGATTGCTGCACCGGCGGTGCGCTGCACCGCTCTTGCGCCGGGCTGTAATCACATCGAAGATCGTGACGTGAAAACGTATCGTCTCATTCTTTTCGTGGGCGCGGCTTCTGTCTTTTTCTCTGGGCAACTTGCTCGCGCCGAATCTAGCTGGCTTAACGACTACAAGAAAGCGCAGCAAGAGGCTAAGGCGAACAACAAGTTCCTTCTGCTCAATTTCACCGGTTCGGACTGGTGTGGCTGGTGTATTAAATTCGATAGAGAGGTGCTGTCGCGACCGCAGTTTAAAGATTATGCACGCGATAATCTGGTGCTCGTAGAGCTCGATTTTCCTCGGCGCAAGGCCCAGAGTGCCGAGTTGCAAAAGCAGAACCGGGAATTAGCTCAACAGTACGAGGTTTTCGGGTTTCCCACGATCGTCGTGCTCAACAGTGGCGGACAAAAGCTTTGGAAATTCGACGGTTACTTCCCTGGTGGACCGGAGGCATTCATCGCAGAACTGGAAAAACTGCGGAAAGGTTAAACGGGCAGTGACCCCGGCTTCTTTGGGGTCGATTTCTGCGGCAGGATAAAATTCACCAATTATTTCTCCGGCGCCAAGTTGGCGGCGTGTTGCGTAACCAGTGCCCTCTGCTACATACACGCGCTCACTCTTCCAGTGCGTTGCTCATGTCTATTTACCGTTTGTTGTTCTTTTGCTTTGCCACACTAGTCGTCACCGCTGGAGAAGGAGCCCAGTCCACGCCGACAACGCACGGTACGACGCAGGAAAATCGAACCACATCGGAAGAACCGCGGATTACGTTTAACTCGGTGCACGTTGATGGCCCTTATATCGCCATGACCTTTGACGACGGGCCGAGCGCAACGCTTACCCCAAAATTGCTCGATCTATTGGCCGCGCATCATATCAAGGCCACGTTCTTCGTAATCGGCGAAAACGTCGCGGAACATCCTGACATTGTAGCACGGGCTGCCCGGGAAGGGCACGAAATTGGGAATCATAGTTGGTCGCATCCAAACTTCGCAAAGATGTCGGCGGAAAGTGTTCGCAGCCAATTACAGCGGACTGATGATGCAATCAAGAACGCAACCGGCAATCGTCCTACGTTAATGCGACCGCCCTATGGATCAGTTACAGAACGTGAGAAACGCTGGATTCACGATGAATTTGGATATCGAATCATTCTTTGGGACGTTGATCCCTATGACTGGAAACGGCCCGGCCCGGCTGTGGTTCGCAATCGCATTCTTAAGGAGACTCAACCCGGTTCGATTGTGTTATCCCACGACATCCACCCAGGAACGATTGAGGCGATGCCCTCTACTTTTGACGCGCTCGAGGCGAAGGGCTTCAAGTTCGTTACCGTATCGGAACTGATTCGCATGGCGGTGCCGAAAGCTTCTCATCCAAGTCCACAGCTTGGCGGAAACGCCGCGGCGAGCGCCATTCCCTCGGTATCACCGTCCTCCACTCCCAGTCCCACGCAGCCGCCTTCTCCTGGCCGGTAGCTCGCCCGCGAAAAAACTACTTCTTCGCACCGCCAAGGTTTCGATCAGCCATCCGCTGCTCGATCTTGTTACGCGCAACGACGAAGTGATTATTGTCGCCGTAGCTTCGCCACGGCCCAGGAGGCACATCACGTACTTCGACGAATTGCCAATCGGTCACGTCGGTCGGCGCCAGGCCCAGATAATCGCGCACAGCCGGAGAAACATCCAGCCCGGCGCCATGATTAAGATTCGGCTTGGGACGCTCATTTCCAAATACATACTGAAAATGGTCAGTCCGAAAGGGGCCGCAATCTTCCCATTGCGCATAGCAAGTGCGATTCCCTTTGCGAATCGCCAGCCAGTGATTTCGGCACACGGACTGTCCCGGCCCGCTGTAATCTTGTTTGAACCATGGAATCACGAGCGGCGCTTCCGGCTTGAACTGGCCGTGCGTGACATCGTTGTACGGCAGCGCACAGTAGAACGGATTCTGCTTGGGAATGAAAGCTATAGGAATGTAATTCCGGCGCGCGCCCGGTTCCGGATTGTCGGTCCCACCATAATTGCGCGTCCAATCCAAGTCCCATGAGCTTCTATAGTTAGGGACAGGGTTGTTCCCTCCTGCTTCTTCTCCAACCCAAAAAACGGTGGTGACGATGTTCGTTTTCCACGGGTAACGCTGGATTGCCGGGCGTGAACTCGTGGGGATAAAAACTTGTGGTTCCACCTTCAGCAATGCCTCCTCCCGCAGTTTCATTGCGTACTTGGCAAAATCTGCCGCAGTCGCGTAGGGCGAAGTGGACTGTTCGTCGGCTTGGGCCGCACCCGTCATCCCCAGACTCAAACAAGCCGCAAGAAGCCTTTTCATCTCCAAACGCCGCCACCTTCTATTCGATTCCCCGCTTTCAGGCAAGCCGAATTTTCGGTGTCTAATGACTTGGAGGATCATTCCGATTTGAAGGATTTAGGGGCCCTCAACCGCGGCTGAGCACCGTGTCGCGCCTGAATTCTTCATCGTTCGCCTGTGGGTAATCGAGCGTGTAGTGGAGACCGCGGCTTTCTTTGCGACACAGCGCCGAATCGACGATCAAGGCTGCTACCGCCGCGAGATTACGCAATTCGAGCAGATCAACCGATACTTTGAAATTCCAATAAAACTCGCGAATTTCGCGCTGAAGGTTTCGCAGCCGTGCGCTGGCGCGCTGGAGCCGCTTATCGGTGCGCACGATTCCTACGTAATCCCACATCAGGCGTCTGATCTCATCCCAGTTGTGATAAATCACCACCAGCTCATCCACGTCCTGCACCTTTCCTGATTGCCATTCAGGCAACGCGATTTTTGGTTTTGCAGCGGATCGCATTTGCACAGCCGCGGCCGCGGCTTGGTGCGCCACCACCAAACCTTCCAGTAGCGAATTGCTCGCAAGCCGGTTCGCTCCGTGCATCTCCGTGCAGGCGACTTCGCCAATCGCGTATAGCCCGGGCAAACTGGTCGCACCGTTCAGATCGGTTTTGATTCCGCCACATTGATAATGCGCAGCTGGCACAACGGGGATGGGCTGCTTCGACATGTCCATGCCGAAGCGCAGACATGTCTGGTAAATATGCGGGAAACGCTTACGAATGAATTCTGGCGGTTTGTGCGTAATGTCTAAAAACACGCATTTCGCCCCTGAGCGCTTGATCTCCGCGTCGATGGCACGGGCCACGATGTCTCGCGGCGCAAGTGACCCACGCGGATCGTAGCGCTTCATAAAATCTTCGCCGCGGTGATTGCGCAAAATACCGCCTTCACCACGCACTGCTTCGGAAATCAGAAATGACTTCGCTTCGGCATGAAACAGACATGTAGGATGAAATTGAATGAACTCCATGTTTGCGATCTCCACGCCTGCGCGCCACGCCATCGCCACGCCGTCTCCAGTCGCGATGTCTGGATTAGTTGTATACAAATAAACTTTGCCGCAACCGCCGGTCGCAAGCACGATCCGATCTGACCGGATAGTTTCTACCTCTCCAGTTTTTTCATCCAGAACGTAGACCCCAAGGCAACGGTTTTCTGTTGCGAAACCGAGCTTTGCTGCGGTGATCAAATCCACCGCCGTGTGATTTTCTAAGAGCTCGACATTCGATTGCCTGGAAAGTTCGCGTAGCAAAGTATCCTCGATTTCTTTGCCGGTTGCGTCCCGCACATGCAGCACGCGACGCTTCGAGTGGCCGCCTTCTTTGCCCAGATCAAGCTCACGATGTCCACAGATCTCGCGCTCATCGAATTGCAGGCCGAGCTCTGCCAGCTCACGGATGCGCTGCGGACCCTCGGTTACAACCGTGCGCACCACCGCTTCGTTACAAAGGCCGGCGCCGGCCGCAAGCGTATCGCGCACGTGCAGCTCGAATGAGTCTTCATCGCTGGTCACGCACGCAATCCCGCCCTGCGCCCACGCGGTGTTTGTATCGGTGCCTGTGCGTTTCGTGATAACCACGACCGACCCGTGCTTTGCCGCTTTCAATGCAAAGCTAAGACCGGCAATGCCGCTGCCGATCACCGCGAAATCGTAATCTTTCATGACGGTGAAGCAGGCAATCTTGCCTGGTGGGGTTGCATGCTCAAACACGCAGGCAGGATTGTCTGCGTCACGACATGCTCCTTCATCCCAAACAGATGTTATCTATCAAACGAGTCTTGCCAAAGAACACCGCCAGCACGAGCACCGAATTCGGTCCAGCCATTTGAATGGGTCGCAAAGTTTCCGCGCTGACAAGCTCAACATAATCAATCCGCGCCAGCGGCGCTTCCGCGATTACCTTCCTAGCAACAGCGACAACATCTGCGGCGGATTTCTTGCCGCCGTTTACCGCGGCGCGCAGCGCCTTGTATAAAACTGCTGCCTCTTTCCGTTCTTCCAAATTCAAATATTGATTTCGCGAACTGCACGCCAGCCCGTCTTCTTCTCGCACCGTGGGCACGCCAATGATTTCAACCTTAAAATTGAGATCGCGCACCATGCGGCGAACGATCGCCAGTTGCTGAAAATCCTTCTCGCCAAATACGGCAGCGTCCGCTGCAAGAATATTGAACAACTTCGCGACCACCGTACAAACACCGCGAAAATGTCCGGGGCGCGACTTGCCCTCCAACACGTTCGAAAGAGAGGATTCGTCGACGAACACCGAACGATCGTCGGCATACATTTCCGCGGCACTGGGACGGAACAAGAAATCGATACCGGCCTTTCGACAAAATTCCTCATCAGCTTTTTCGGAGCGCGGGTACCGCTCGTAATCGCTTCCCGGTTCAAACTGCAGCGGATTTACGAAGATGCTCACGGCCACCTCGCCATCCCGGCCGGCGTGTTTGCGCGCCACTCGAATCAATTCAGCATGCGCCTTGTGCAGCGCTCCCATCGTGGGCACCACCACCAGTCGATTTGAACGCGGCAGTGATTGCGCTTCAGGAATCGTAGTAATGATTCGCATCGCCGACACAGAAGTTGATGGTGGAAATGATTTGCAGAGATTCCTCCAGACCTTCACATAAAGCTACAGTTTGGCAGCGGCTCTCGCTGGCAATGACGAGCGGGACAAGGTCACGCCACTTCGACCCAGATGGCCTGCCGCGCGAATCGAAATTTTCTGCGGCCAAAATCCTTCCAGCCGGCGCGCAGCGCGAGGTCGCGCATTTCGGCAAATGAAAATGCGCGCACCGCAGAGAGTCGGGCGTCATGACGCGTCATCGGTTCACGAAAAATCAGCGCAGTCAAAAGATAAACGCCACTCTGAAGCAGCAATCCCCGGCGCAAGTCCGACACTAAAACAAATCTCCGGGATAATTCGCGACATCGTCGCAACACCATTACAGCGTCTTCATCAGTGAAATGATGAAGCGCAAGCGTGCAGAGTGCGATGTCGTATGCTTCCACGAAATTGCATTCGAGAATATCGGCTTCGCGGTACTGAATTTCCGGGTAGCCGATGCTGAGTTTCCTAGCAACGTCCAGTGTCGCAGCTTGTCGATCTAAACCGTGGATCTCGACCTCCGCGCGAATCTCGCGAGCGTAGTCAGCAATCAATCGCGGAATGTCGCCGGAGCCGGTGGCAAGATCGAGAATGCGGGCACGAGCACCCGGCTGAATCCAGCGGCGCATAAAACCCAAAACAAGACGATAGCTGCCGAACCAGCGGTTGAGTTGCCGAAGACGTTCCAGATCGCGTTCCAATTCAGCCGAAACCGGCTGCGGCCGATCCATCATTTCCAGCACGGCCGGATCGAAGCTTCGCTTCATGGGCAATAGTGATCAGTGACAAAGTGACGAGTGACGAGAGGAATTCGCGAGGCGAGCCTACTTGTCAGTCATCACTCGTCACTTCAAAAATTCCCGCCACCCCTCGGGCAGCTCCGCACTCTCGACTTCACTTGCGATGCGCCCCTCGAATTCGTGATGAAAAGGAGTGCTTGTTCCATAAACCATGATCACGTCTTCCGCGCCTTCAGCACGAATCGCGTGCGCCACGCCGGGTGGAATTACGATCCCGACGTTGTTGTCGCTACGATGATTATCGCCATCGACAAATAATCGCATTACTCGCCGCGGAAACCCAGCGCGGATGTCGCACAAAATTATCTCAACGCGCCCCTGCAGAAAAAACATCACGTCCCATTGCTCGTCGTCGTAACGACGCAGCGAGTAGTTCTCCAATTCATCGACAAACACGCGTCGCAACCAATCGGCCGCAACGCCGTCTTTTGGGACGCTCGGGGGATGCACATGGAAACCTTTTGCCGTGTTTGCAAACATCCGCGCAGCCGACCACTGCTTTGGCCACAGGCCAATCCGAGCGAGGATACCTTCGTCTCGCCGGACAAATTCGCCAAAGAATCCGCGGTGACGCTGCGCGTGAACCTTACGGGGAAAAACTTCCACGCCCGGGATCCAGGCTTCCTTAATATCGCGCTGGTTCCGGTCCGCGGCGACAAGTTCGCCGGCGTCTAAGCCTTCTTGCGAAAGCTCCTGAGCAAAAGGTGCGGTGCGATACTCGCGGGGGTTGAGTGCGTCTCGAACACTGGGGTCGATGCCCTGCCAGAGATTTTCTTCGCGCTTCGTCATTTTCGAATTCACCTGATGCTTCTATTTGCCTAGCGAGAAATCGGCACGTTCGCGAGAAAGATTTGGATTGTAATAAGGATCGCTCTGCAAAACACCAGCCCAACGCTGGTGCATAACCGCCTCGCCAGTCATGTCGATTTCGTCAGGATGCGTGTCATGCCAAAAAAGTTTTGCAAAAGGAGTGTAAACAATCAGGTAACCGGCGCGTCGGATTTTGAGGCAAAGATCGACATCGGCGAGCGCGCTTGAGAGGCTTTCGTCAAATCCACCAACCTGCTGAAGAATCTCGCGACGCGTAAGCATGCACGCGCTCGACACCGCGGTGCAATTGCGCGTCACCCGTAGCTGGCGGTTGGCCCCCGGATGTTCCGCCGGGAACCCGCGAAAAGCTGGCTGCGCGATCGCATTGACGCCCACCACAATCCCCGCGTGCTCAACCGTGCCGCTCGGGCTCAGCAGCCGTGCGCCTACCGCGCCGACCTCCGGTCGCTGGATATGCTCAGCCATAATCGTTAGCCAGCCTGGATCGATTACTTCCATGGCGTCATCCAAGAAGAGAAGCCATGGACTACCTGTTTGGTTGACCGCATAGTTTTTGACTGCGGAATCATTGGCCCCGCCTGAGAAATGCAGCAAACGATGCGGGAACCGCGAAAAATAAGAGGGCGCGCCCGTGGATTTGCCGTCGGTCTGGACGATGACAATCTCGTAGTTCGGGTAGCTTGTTTTACTGGTTAGGCTTTCGATGCACCGCTCGAGGGACTCCGGGTCGTAGCAATTCGGAACGATGACAGAAATCTTTCTCGTTTCCAACAAGTCCCGTCTGATACAGAAGGCGTGGGTGCGCCAGTCCACAGCAACATGCGCCGGCTCGCCGCTACGCCTCAGGTGATCTTCGATCGCGAGCCGCGACGCTTCGAGCTGTCCCGGTTTTTGCCGGACGCTGATGGCGCTGGAGCTTTCACTCCGCCGCCAATGATACAGGACACGCGGAATATGATGAATCCTGTCGGTCTGCTCGATCACGCGAAAGAAGAGATCGTAATCCTGTGCGCTGTCGAATTGTGAACGGAACCCACCAGTTTGCTCCAGAACCTCCCGCCGCACTGCGGTCAAATGACCTAGATAATTACAGGAGAGAAAAAAATCGGGCGACCAATCTGGCTTAAACACAGGTGCCTCAAAACCATCATCGGCGAGCTTGTCTTCGTCGGAATACATCAAATCGGCATCGGGATGCATCTGCAGGAGTTTCGCAATGTGGAAAAGCGCATCCGGCTCGAGGATGTCGTCATGATCGAAAAAAGCGACCCACTTCCCGCGGGCGAGTGCGATTGCCTGGTTCAACGCTGCCGAAATTCCTTCATGCTTTCCGAGGCTTTTCAGGACGATACGCCGATCGCGAGCGGCCAGTACAGGCAGCGCACGCAGCAAGTCAGTCGCGCTCGATCCATCGTCGACGAGCACAAGTTCCCAGTTTTCATATGCTTGTGCGAGCACTGATTCAACGGCTTCCTCAAGCCGTTGCACAGGCGTATCAAAAACTGGTGTGATAACACTGATCAGCGGCTGTGAGGCGAACGCGCGCGCCTCATTCCGCATCCGCTTGAGATCCTGCACACTCGCACAGTGTTGCTCGAGCCACTTCTGGTATTCGCTTCGTGCAGTGGAACCCATGGGCTTTCGTCCCTTTTGATGAAGCTTTCTCCAGACTGTTTTCGCCAGCTTTTCGAGAAGACGATAGGGCGCGAGCAGTACCTGACCGACTCTGCGCTCGATCGATTTGCGCAGCTTTCGTTTCTGCTCTTTTAACAACTTTAGTTCGCGCCGGTATTCTTTTAGTTTGAGCAGTTTTTCCTCCAGTGAAGCGATATGGTGGTGTGCCCCTTCCAATTCGGAGCCGCGGATTTCAAGTGTTCGCCGCAAAGCGCCCAGCTCGCTATTGAGTCTGGCAAAAGCCATCTCCACAGCGTTCACCGCAACTCCAGCTGCTTCCCTCGGCAGGTGCCGAAGGCATACGGCTCCCGGATCCAAGTCGACCAAGTCGCATTCGTAGTCGGGGACGAATCCAAAACGGCCGAAACACTGCACAAGTTCGAGACGCCGCCTAGCAGGGTCAGCGCCGGCACCGGGCATTAGCACAATGACGTTTGCACACCGCGAGAGCCCTTCCGCCACGCATTCGTCGTCGTTTGTTCCCGAAGGATAAAACCAAACCGCGGTCTCAAAGCGGGCTTTGCCTGTGTCCTGACTCAGCTTCGAAGCGAGCTCCTCATGAGACCACACGTCAGCTTCTCTTTCCGCTTCAGCAAATTGGGATTCCAGTTTCTGAGGGTTGGCTCCGACGATGAGAAATTGGCCATGCTCGAACTTCCGCGAGATCGCGCGCGCGAAATCAGAATCAAAAGAATGGAAAGATGCCGACGACACCGCTGACATTATATTGGTTGAAGCACGCCGCAGGCAAATCTACCCTGCCGCGCCACACTGCGAGACCCCGCTTCTGCAATGCTCGACTTTGTCGTTTACCTTCTTTATCGCGCGGGGTCGGCCATTGCCGCAGCCCTGCCATTGCGGTTTCTGTTCGCGGTTGGTGAATTCCTCGGCTTTTGTGCGTGGCTCGTTTCGGGGAAATATCGGCGTCTCGCAGAACGCAACGTTGAGATTGCTTTTGGCGATGAAAAGTCGCCGCGGGAATTGCGTTGCCTTGTACGCCGGCATTTTCGGCGGCTCGGCGCCAACCTGCTTTGCAGCGTAAAACTCACGGCAATGCCGCCGGAGCAAATCCTCCAGCGGGTCAAGGTCGAAAACATCGAGGCGATGGACCGCGAATTTCGCGCAGGCGTTCCTGTGGTGCTCGTCTTGAGTCATCTCGGAACGTGGGAATTATTCGCGCAATTGATGCCGAAGTTTGTTGGGCACGTGCGAAATGCGAGCGTTTATCAAAAACTTGGCAATCGTTTCATTGACGAGCATGTGCGCCGCACGCGCAGCCAAACTGGGTTGGAATTGTTCGATCGCCAGGCCGGATTTGAGCCGGTGATCGAATTGCTGCGCTCGGGCGGCGGTGTGGGTGTTTTGTCCGACCAACACGCTGGCGACCACGGGCTTTGGACGCCGTTTTTTGGAAGACTGGCGTCCACTTCGCCTCTGGCTGGTTTGCTTGCGAAGCGCACCCGGGCAGCGCTTATCGCCGCTGCGGTTTACACCACGGGTCCAGCGCGCTGGCGCATTGTCTTCACCGAGCGCTTTGACCAGCCCGGCACTTCTGTTGCAGCCATCACGTCGAGAATTAACGAGGTCATCGAGCAACAGATTCGCGTCGCACCGGAAGATTGGTTTTGGGTGCATAATCGGTGGAAAACGCCCAAGCCGAATTTTCTTCTCGCACGATATAAACGCGGCGTCCACCTGCCGCCGGGAATCTCAGCTCAGGATCTAAAGCCATTTCGAATTCTCATTCGTTCAAGCAACTGGTTGGGTGACGCTGTGATGAGCGTGCCAGCGGTCCGCGCCATCAAAAATGGGCGCCCCGACGCTCAAGTCACAATCGCCGCGCCGGCGAAGATCGCGCCGATGTGGAAGCTCATTCCTGAAGTGGATGCGATAATTTCTTTGCCGAACGCTTCGCTGCTTCCGGTTCTCTCGTTGCTTAAGCGACGACCGGCATTCGACGTTGCGATTCTTTTTCCGAATTCGTTGCGTGTTGCGCTCGAATCCTGGCTGAGCCGAATTCCGCGCAGGATCGGTTATCACGGGCACTGGAGGAGATGGCTGCTGAACCAAACCGTGTCCGAGACGCGAAAACCAGCTCCGCCGGAACATCATTCGCTTCGGTTTCTGCGTATCGCGCGCGAATGCGGAGCAGAAACGTCCACGATCCTAGATTCAACATCCGATATCCAAACTGCGGTCGCCCATCAACCGCTGAAAATCGGGCTCTCTCCCGGCGCAGAGTACGGCCCGGCTAAACGATGGTTGCCTGAGCGCTTCGCGGAAGCAGCCACAAAGATTAGCGCGCAATCATCGGCGCAATGGATCTTGTTCGGAACGAAGAATGACGCGGCAATAGGCGATCAGATCGCGGCTGCAATCGGCGATCATTGCGTGAATCGGATTGGCCGTACCACACTCGATCAACTTATCAACGAACTGCGGGAATGCCGCTTACTGCTCACGAACGATACCGGCACGATGCATCTGGCCGCTCTGCTCGGCGTGCCCGTAGTCGCTATTTTTGGTTCCACTGAGCCGCGCCTGACCGGGCCGCTCGGCAACGGCCACATTGTCCTTCGACATCATGTCGAATGTAGCCCCTGTTTTCTCCGCGAATGCCCAATTGATTTCCGCTGCATGAAGGCGGTCAGCGCCCAGGAAGCGGCCGATGCAGTGCTTTCGATTCTGGGCGAGAAACTTCAAATTTGATAACTTAAAAACGTGCTATGACTGCCCCTCGAATCCGCACGGACGTGCAGGTGATGTTTTTCGATACCGACTGCGGAGGCGTGGTTTCTAACATCGCGTATCTGCGCTTCATCGAGATCGCGCGCACACATCTGGCCGAGGAACTCGGCCTCCGCCTCGCAGAAATGGCCGAAAAACAAACATATCCCGTGGTGGTGCGCACGGAGATTGATTATCGTCGCGCGGCCAAACTCGGGGATCGGCTGGTGATTGAGGGCCGGCTCGATCAGGTGGAACGCGCGCGGTTCTGGTGCGGATTTCGGATCACACGACCGAAGGACAACATGTTGATTGCGCAATGCCGTCAGATGCTCGCGCTGATCGAGATGCCAACGGGGAAACTGCTGCGTTTGCCCGATCACTGGCAAGAATACCGCAAGGGCGATTCCGGGCAGTATCCCAAAGGCGAATGTCAAATCGGAATTGTTTCCGGCGAAGAATCCATTCAATGACTGCAGCCACCCGAAGCTTAAGCCTCGAAGAAACTCTGCTCGAGCCGCCGGCGCTCCCTCCGCCGCCGACGCGTCACGCATTGTTCGCGATTCTAATAGCGTTAGCGGCGTTGTTGCACGTAGCGACGATAGGCAGCGGCGATCTGTACAGCCAGACAGAAGGGCAATATGCGGGAGCCGCGCGCGAGATGGTCGAATCCCATCAATGGCTCCTGCCAACGAACGACGGCATCCCGCGTCTGCAAAAGCCCCCGCTGCTCTACTGGCTAATTATTGCTTCCTTCGAGCTCTTTGGCATAAACCCCGCAGCTGCCCGCCTCCCGGTCGCGGTTGCGGTAGTCGCCACGGTTGCCCTGATTTTTCTGATTGGGGAAAAGCTCACCGATTACTGGCGCGGCTTCATTGCCGGCCTGATTTATCTTAGCTTCTGCGGCACCTTTCTGCTCGCGCGCATTGTCATGCCCGAACCGCTGGTCAGCGCGTTCATCGCGGGCGCGATTTTCTGTGCTATGTGCGGTTACCAGCGCCGGCGGCAGCGGCGCGCCTGGTTCGCCGGCTTTTGGATTTGCTCGGCCTTCGCATGCTTGAGCAAAGGTTTGCTCGGCGTCCTTTATCCGGCGGCGATTCTTGTATTGTTGTCAATTTTCTATCGCGAAGCACGGCTTCGGTATCGCGCGCTTTTGCGGTGGGAATATGTGGCAATCTTTCTTTTGATTGTTGCTCCCTGGCATATTTGGGCGGAATGGCATTTCCCGGGTTATTTTCGGTATCAGATCAGTACCGAATGGTGGGGTCATCTGCGCGGGCTCACCGATGAGACACATGATTACAAGGGCATGCCTGCGTACCAATTTCTCCTCATGCATTTGGCCTGGTGGTTTCCGTGGTCCGTTGCACTGCTCCCAGGTGTGCTTTTTGCCTGGCGCCGGGTGATGCGGCCGCATGAAATTAATTTCGCCGATGCATTGCCGCTCTGCTGGATGGCCGTTGTGTTTGTGCCTCTGCTTTTTCTGGGTCAACGGCAGGATTATTATTCGATGACTATGTGGAGCCCGGTTGCGCTCTGGGCAGCGGCTGTATGGGACCGGATGCCGCAGAAGTTGCGCGCGGCAGGTGCAATCGGAGTGGGGCTGACCGGAATCCTAAGTGTCACAGCGGCATTCTTTCTTGCCGGCGCTGCGCGCGCTTTGAACGGAAACTGGGGGACAATGGACGCGCGCTGGACGGCATGGCGAGCATTACACGAGATGCCTATGTCAGCGTGGCTCGTACTT
>Ga0209690_1000219_pt1 | contig 29816 bp, 22 predicted proteins | sample GraSoiAngelo_150_FD_186164 | JGI IMG/M metagenome (GOLD analysis project Ga0209690, IMG submission 186164) | Grasslands soil microbial communities from the Angelo Coastal Reserve, California, USA - 14_1009_09_40cm (SPAdes) (version 2) | ecosystem: Environmental > Terrestrial > Soil > Grasslands ... | reverse complement strand
TTATCCAGGTCCATGAGCACAACCGAGAAGGGGCGTCCCGAGCGCGAGGCACGCTTCCATTCCGAACTGAGGCCTTCCCAAAAGAATCGACGTGTTTTTACGCCCGTCAGCCCATCTGTAATCGACTGCTGCTGCAGCTTTTGGAATACAAATGCATTGTGCAAGGCGGTGGCCAGCAAATCTGCAAGGGTATTCATAATGAGAACGTCTTGTGACGAAAAAGCATTTTCGCTCTGACTCTCCACGTTCAGAACCCCTAACAGCGACTCTCCATAGGTGATGGGAATGCACAATACGGCACGCGATTCCGGCAGGATTCCCAACAGAGAACCTTCCCCGGCATTTTGCACCAGCGCGGACTCTCCGGTGCGCGCGACGCGGCCGAGAATGCCCACCCCGAGTTGAATCCGCTTTCCCATCGCCTTCGCGGTAGCGCCTGCTTCAGCCTTGATCTCGATATCTTTGGTGACGTAGTCGAGGATGCCTATACCGATATGGTCATAGCGGAAATTCTTCTGAATTTCGGCGACAATCTCGCCCAACATCTGCTCCGCAGATTCGCTCGAGATGGCTGTTTTCGAAATGTTGTTCAGGAACCCGAGTTGATGAGAGCGCCGCTGCTCTTCGGCAAACAACCGCGCATTTTCAACCGCCACAGAAACCTGACCAGCAGCTGTCCGCATGACTTCGAGATCGCGTGGCTCGAAGGCGTACTCACGGTCCATGCTCATCGCAGCCATCACGCCGGCGGGCTTACCGCCGAGCAGTATTGGTGCAGCGCAAAAGCATTTGGCGGGTCTGGCCGGAACGTAGGTGATACCAATTCTCTCCCGAGCTTTCTCGATATCGGATCGCAACAGCAGCGGCTGCCCCGTACGAATGATGTGCTCAGTCAAGCCCTTACTTACCTTGCGGGATCGTCTTGGCAGCACCTGTCCTCTCTCCACTTCCAGTTCGAAGCGGATCTCGTCGCCTTCCTGAAAGGCAATGTAGAAGTTGCTGGTATCGAAGATCTGCCCCAATTCTTTTTGGATGGTGCGCAACACTTCGTCCTGATCCAGACGAGAGCTGATGGCTTGGCCAATCTGCGTCAGCAGTTCGTATTCTTTAGTGCGACGTTGGGCATCGTGCATCACCACGTAGTTCTCCAGCGTAAGTCCAATTTGCAGCGCCAGTCCGATCAGCAGCCGGAGGTTGGAAGCTCCGAACAATTGACGCTCCGCGTGGGGAAACAAAATGACGCCGAAGTTGTGCTCCCTGGTCTGAACGCTGACTGCAGTAACGTTGCGAATGTCTTCCGCAGCCAGCACTTCCTTAAACCGCTCGAATCGCCCCCCGGGGAATGCGGGTAGCGGCTCCGTCATTTCCGGGACATTGCGAAAAGTAACGAACCCGCCGCGACGGTAAGCTAACTCGCAGATGTAATCTCCTGCACCGCCTTTCTCCAGCTTGGTCAAAAGTTCAGGCGAGAAGCCGCGCTGCACCGAAGGCAAAATGCTGCGCCATGGCTCAGCGATGCAGATCACGGCGCGGCGCGCCGATAACGGCGAAATCAGCCGGTCAAGGATGCTCTGCAGGCTGGGAACCAAGTCTCCCGCCGAGAGCAGGCGTCGCGGGTCCACCCCCAGAGTGGAGAAGGCCAGCGCATTTTCCTGGACGGCGTTGCGCTCATTTTCAAATAACACCATAACCATGGCGATGCCCAACAGCATTTGTGGGATCGGGCCCAGGAAGTGGCCAAGGCTGCCAAATTTTTCCAGGAACGGATTCTGAAATTCTCCCGAGCCCATTAACACTGCCCACACTGCAAGCGAAATAGCCAGTAGTCGGAAAGCCAGCGATCCCTTCTGATAGGCGTAGCGATAAAAGTGAAATGAACAATACAGCAGGATTGCCGCAAGGCCGAACTCAAGCCGGTAGTGAGGCTGAGGAAGAACCTCGGAACGGAAGACACCGCTCACCACATGGACCCGCAGGTTCCAAAGCGCTAACCCTACGCCGACAATGGCTAGCGCTATGTCGTACCAGCGCAAGCGGAATCTTTCCCGCATCAGACGCGTGGAGACGAAAATACATAGCGCCATGGCTACCATGGTTAAAGAACCGAGAAAATACACCAGGCTCGAAAAATACACGTTGCTCCATGGAGCACGGAAAAAAGTCCACGCGTCGATGGCGTAATGCAGGGTGTAGGCGGCCCATCCCAATTGCCAGGCGCGAAAATAAGCCTGACGACTCTGCGCGTGCAGATAAGTGAAAAGAAGGAACAGCAGAAACGCCACGACCCCCGGGATGATCACCAAACTGATAGCAACACTGCTCATGGCGCCAAAGACAGCTCTCCGCCAGCCTCGTTGCAAGGCCGACTAGGGAAGTTAGTCCCCAATGTTTTCACATGATTACAACTAAGACAATAGGGTTGAGGATGTCTTGAAATTAGGCCGAGGACTACGAATCTCCGAATTGAATCAATAGGTTCCGGACTTTTTACCACCCTTGACAAGCTTGATCTGGTTTATTGTGCAACGTAACACAGGGGAATTGGTTACCTGCCAAACGGATCCCTGCACGTGATTTGATCAACTCTCGCCCACCAGAAAAAAGGGAACACCTGCATCCGCGCCGCTCATGTTCCCATCTATTCTATAAGGCTGCTGAAAAAGATTCCGCAATCTGTGTCGCAGCATATTCGTGGGCACTTTCCCTGCGGACCAAACAAATCCGCTCGTAATCACCACGTCACATTCACCGCAAAGGATCAGAAACATGTCTCGCATGAAAGCCGTGCAAGTAAGCAAACCGGGAGGGAATTTCGAGATCGTTGAACGTCCCATTCCCGAGCCCGCTCGCGGACAGGTCCGTATCAAGGTCGAAGCCTGCGGCATCTGTCACAGCGATGCTCTGGTCAAAGAAGGACACTGGCCCGGAATCCAATATCCGCGCGTGCCCGGCCACGAGATTGCAGGGCGCATAGACGCGGTTGGCGCCGACGTGACACTTTGGAAGCGCGGCCAGCGCGTTGGCGTCGGCTGGCACGGCGGACACGACTTCACGTGCGAGGCTTGCCGCCGCGGCGACTTCCTGCTCTGCCAGTTCGGCAAGATCACCGCCATCAGCTTTGATGGCGGCTACGCGGAATACATGATCGCTAACGCGGAAGCGGTCGCCGCCATTCCCGACGACTTGCCCGCCGATCAGGCCGCTCCGCTGCTCTGCGCCGGCATCACCGTGTACAATTCGCTGCGCAATTCGGGAGCGCGCGGAGGAGACCTGGTCGCGGTCCAGGGCATTGGCGGCCTTGGCCACTTGGGCATTCAATACGCTCGCCAGATGGGTTTTCGCACGGTTGCAATTGGGCGAGGTGGAGATAAAGGCCCACTGGCCCGCAAGCTCGGCGCCCACGAATACGTTGACACCAGCGCCGGTGCTCCCGCCGAAGCCCTGCAAAAATTGGGAGGAGCGCGCGTGATTCTCGCCACTGCCCCCGATTCCAAAGCGATCTCGGCGCTAGTGGATGGACTGGCAGCGAACGGAAAGCTGGTAATTGTCGGAGCAAGTCCGGAGCCTCTCACCATTACTCCGCTACAACTCATCGGCGCGCGCCGCTCGATCCAGGGATGGCCCTCCGGCACCGCCAAAGACTCCGAAGACACCATGCAGTTCAGCGCGCTCACCGGCGTCCGTCCAATGATCGAGCGCTACCCGCTGGAAAAGGCCGCAGACGCCTACCAGCAAATGATCAGCGGCAAGGCGCGGTTTCGGGTGGTGCTGACCATGGGCGGGTGAACTGACTGAACCTCAACATTAACCAATATAAGATTGGAGCCGTCATCCTGAGCGAAGCCGAGGTATGAGCGAAGCGAATTAAGGCCCCCATTCACTCATGCGCTACTATAGCCTTGCGAGGAGTTCTCTCGATGGACAAGAGGCGGCAGCGTTATTTGAAACACACTCCATCAGTGATTTTTGCTGGCGCAACCGCGCTGCTCGTGATTGCTCTAACCTCCCTCCCATACGCTAGGGCAGATCAGGTTGCTACAAGACTTGCAGTCGTGCCGGCGTGGTCAATCCGATGGCAACCAGCCCGCCTGGTGAACGGCGCTCCGGTTCTATTTCGAGTGAAGCCGCCAACCCTGGTCAAATCGCTCAATGGCACTTGGCTTGGGCACGACCTGTCCTTTACTTTTGAGCCATCGACCAGAACTTGGTTCGCGCTCGCCGGCATCAGTCTCGAAACTAAACCAGGTACCTATTCCCTTACCCTCACCGCTGAATCGGAGAAAGGAATGCCTGTTTTGTCAGTGAAAAGAATACGAGTTGCCGCCGGCAAGTACCACACCATAGCCCTCCTGATCCCGAAGAAGTTCACCGAACCCAATGCCGCGCAACTGGAGGCGATTAATCAGGGCAAAAGCCTCAAGGACAAAGCATTTTTGCAAAGCGGGGCGCAGCGGGAGTGGTCAGGCGGTTTTCTTCCGCCCGTCAACGCACCGGTTTCGGATGTCTTTGGTACCCGCCGGACGTTCAACGCGGCAGTTCAAAGTGTGCACAAGGGCCTCGATTACGCGGTCCCTGCAGGGACTCCGGTTTTTGCCGTCAACAGCGGAACTGTAATTCTGGCGCACCCGCTCTTCTTTGAAGGGAATTGCGTTGTACTCGATCACGGACAAGGCCTCCTCACACTTTATCTGCATCTGTCCGAAATTACCGTGAAAGAAGGGGACCACATTGCTAGAGGCCAGCAGATTGGGATCAGTGGTGCTACCGGACGCGCGACCGGGGCACACCTGCATGTCGCGGTTCGTTGGCAGGGAGTATATCTGAATCCCGCGACTTTGTTCTCGCTACATTTACCCCGAACCTGACGCCCGTCTGTCAATTTGCTCCGGCTGTAGGTAGTGGGTCAGTTTGATCCTGCCGGGCGGTGTTAATTGGGGACTCGGGGGGCCCCCTCAACGGGTTCCCAATTACTTTTACTTTCTGCGACACGGACGGTCGTCAAATCGCCAGTCGTCCTGGACAAGGCTTTCCAATTCCTCCACTATTAACCCGTAGCGGCGGCCCCCTGCTGAGAACTGTCGTACATCGCATCCGCAACTGCTACGCCGTCACGAAAAGTGACGGACTTACCAGAAATAGCTGGAACTCGATCCCCGGGGACCAGGATACCCACCAGATTCAGGGGATCAGCAGCCGAGACCACGATGGTCTCTCCGGTGGGTGCTAGCTTTCGCGTGGCGCGCAGCGACTCCACTGCCACCGGCAAAGCGAACTGTTCGCCGAGGAATCCGCTCACGAACCGGCCACCGCGCACTTCGCCCCGATCTTCCAATCGCTTGAACGCGACTTGCAATTCTCGCCACTTCGGCAAATTCGTCTCACGCGTAAGCACATCGCGGAATACGATGCCATATCGTTTCAATAGCATCCAGCAAGTAGCCTCCACCGCTTTGGATCGTTCGACCGCCTGATCGGTGTAAAGCAACGCCCACCTTCCCGTACTGTGACGGGGACGAGCGCTGCGCCCGCTACCTTGTCCCGCACGGCGTTTTGGATCTATCAGGGACCGAAGGTTGTCGAAACCATCGGCTGTCACCAGCCCGCCCGCAACCAACTCCCACAGCGCCGTTTCGATTTCGGCTTTGAGCTTGCCCGTGCCGCGAACAATATCAGCGAAGAACGAGGCCCCACGCTGGCGCAAGAATTCCATCACCTGGCGCGCCCCGTGACTCAATCCGCGGGGCTCGGACTGTTCCGTCGCAGGATGGTGCGGCGTCATCCAATCCGATTCCTCACGCACAAAAAAAGTAATAGGAGCAACACTGGTCGGAATGACCCGTCGTTTACCCGCGGCCGAATCCTCAAGCGTTGCCGGATGGGGTGACAATCGTCCCCAGCCTACTGCGCCTGTGAGGCATAGTTGGTCCAATACTTTTGGATCGTAATCGGCGATACGCCGAGCCAGCACTTGTCGCTCCCAGGCGTTTGCGGGAATTTCGAATCCTTGGAGCAGATTGAGTATTTCCAGAGTTCCCCGTTCGCCTACAACCTGCGTGCCCGGCGCCAGGTGCTGCCAGCGCAGCAGCCATCGCATGAACTGAGCGGCTGTGACCGGCTCGATTTGCTTTCGAAGAGTAGCAACCGTCAGCCGGTGAATTCTCGCCAGCAACCGCCGGTCGCACCATTCGATTTCCTCGTCCCGCGGAGGCAGAACCCCCATCCGCGTGGCAGCATCCGTGAATTTGCCTCGCAAGATGGCACCGTTAGCCTCGAGCCTCAGCAACGTTTTAAAGATGTCGGAAGAAGACACACCCACCAGCGTGCCCAACTGCGCCGCGGTGGCTGGGCCTATATGCATCATCCAGCCTGTGATCAACGCCAGCAGAGCATCCTCGCGCGAGGGAAGTGCTGTGCCAACCTCTGGCAGAGCCCGATCAAAATTGGCTTGAGGAAACAACAGCGCAATGGTCTTCGCTCGTTCCGCCGCAACCCAATAGCGCCGCCCTTGGTCAACTGTCGCGATCGCCGCTCTGTTTGTTTCGCCAAGTTGTTCGAAGTACGCACTCCATTCGCTGCTTCTCACCTGAGGACGGACGCCCTCGTTCCCACTAAAAATCGCTGGAGGCACTGGCGTCTCGCCCGTCCACCCCGGCAAAGCCCTGATGTCTGCGGGCACAGCGACCAACGTATGCAGCACATCGTGCAACTCGTCGGCATCCCGCACATCCGGCCAAGCCTCTTCACGAACCTGCGCGATTGCTGCTGGATCGAGCTTGCCCACTTCTTCGAGGACGGATTCCGGCAATACCCGCCGCATTTCAACCGCGCGCGCCCGCCGCTCTTCCAGCGGTGCATCATCGAGATATGCGTACGGGTTTGCATTCAGAATCTCGTGCGAAAACTGCGATGGGACAGGTGTGTCCACTGCCAGGCAGCGAATTCTCCCGTCCTCAATCCCGCGCAACACATCTTTCAGCCCCTCGAGGTCCATGGCCTCGGTGAGTACGTCCTTCATGACTTCGTTCACCAGAGGATGGTCAGGAATCTGAATGTCCCCAGTAATATTTTCCTGGCAGGCAGCCACATCGGGAAATACTGAGGCTAAGAGATCGTCGGCGCGCATCCGCTGAATCTGGGGCGGAACTTTCGAGCCGCCCTGAAAGCGCAGAAGAGCGAGTGACCGCATCGCGTCCCATCGCCAGCGCGTACCGAATATGGGCGATGCACAAGCAGCCTGTTCGAGGATGCCCTGCACCGTTTCCTCTTGAAGAAAATGAAAGACATCGGCTAACGGAAAACTGTGCTGCTCCGCCAGCGCGATGTTCAGTCCGTTGTCCGTGGCGGCAGCCTGCAATTCGAAATTAAAACTGCGGCAGAACCGCTTGCGCAGCGAGAGTCCCCACGCCTTGTTAATGCGGCCCCCAAAAGGCGCGTGGATTACAAGTTGCATCCCGCCCCCTTCATCGAAAAACCGCTCGGCTATGATGGTGTTCTTCGTGGGAACCGCACCCAGCACCGCCCGCCCTTGCAGAATGTATTCAGCCATCTGCTCGGCGCCGGAGTCATCTAGCCCACATTCCTCTTTCAACCAGGCAAGGGTCTCCGCTACCAAGGGCTGAGTCGGCGAAAAGCCGACCGGCGAAACATTCGGCAACATGTTGCTGATAACTTGTCGCAAATCGGCCACATGCTGAGAGAGCTCGGCAGTCCTGGCGGGAGCTTCGCCCAACCAGAAGGGAACACTCGGAGGCGCGCCATGGGCATCTTCCACTAGCACCCGTCCCGACTTCCCCTCGATGCGCCGAATCCGCCACGAGCTGTTGCCCAGCAGAATAATGTCGTCGCGATTGCTCTCGACGGCAAAATCTTCGTCCAGTGTTCCGACGACCATTCCCTCGGGCTCTGCCACTACCGTGTACAAAGCGTTATCCGGAATCGCGCCACCACTGGTGATTGCGGCCAGGCGGCTTCCGCGCCGTGCCCGCAAACGTCCATTCACCTGATCACGATGCAGGTAGGTTCCATAACGCCCGCGCCGCGCCGCGATGCCCTCTGAAAGCATTTCAAGAATCGAATCGAAAGTTGCGCGAGAAAGATTGCGGTAGGGATACGCCCAGCGAAGCAATTCGAAGAGCTCATCTTCTACCCATTCTTCAGCCGCACAGGCGGCGACAATCTGCTGCGCCAGCACATCCAGCGGCGATTCCGGGATCATGATGCGATCGAGGTCGCCGTGCCGGATGGCACGCACCAGAGCGGCACATTCCAGTAACTCATCGCGAGTGGTCGCGAATATGCGGCCTTTGGGCACTGCTCCTCGCCAGTGGCCCGACCGCCCCACGCGCTGCAGCGCAACCGCAATCGATCGAGTGGAACTGATGTGGCAAACCAGATCCACCGTCCCAATATCGATTCCCAGTTCGAGCGATGCCGTAGCGACCAGCGCTCGAATCTCTCCGTTCTTTAATTTCTTCTCAGCATTTAGGCGCAACCTGCGCGACAGACTACCGTGATGGGCCGCTACCGCTTCCTCTCCCAGGCGCTCCGCCAGATTATGAGAGACGCGTTCCGTCAAGCGTCTGGTGTTCACGAAAACCAGCGTCGAGCGATGTTGCCTGGCGAGTTCAGCGATGCGGTCGTAAATTTCGTCCCACATCTCGTTGGTCGCGACTGGACCCAATTGGCTGCCAGGAACTTCGACCGCCAGATCGAGCTGCCGCTTGTGCCCGACATTGACGATCACCGGCGCCGGACGCCCGTTGCCAGTCAAGAAGTGTGCAATCTCTTCGATCGGCCTCTGCGTAGCCGAGAGCCCGATGCGTACCGGTGGCCTATGTGCCAGGGCATGCAGACGTTCCAGTGAGAGCGCGAGGTGAGCGCCCCGCTTATCGTCGGCGACCGCATGGATTTCGTCCACAATCACGGTCTCGACATCCCGCAGAATCGCCCGGCTCCTTTCCGCAGTCAGCAGAATGTAGAGGGACTCAGGAGTAGTCACTAAAATGTGCGGCGGACGTTTCAGCATGGCCCGCCGCTCGTGCGCCAGAGTGTCGCCGGTGCGGACAGCCGTTCGAATTTCCGGCATCAACAGGCCGCGCTCGCCCGCCATCTGAAGAATCTCGCCTAACGGAATTTCGAGGTTCTTCTGAATGTCATTTCCCAGCGCTTTAAGCGGCGACACGTACAAGACTTCTGTACGATTCTGAAGATCACCGGCCAGAGCTTTACGTACCAGTCGGTCAATACACGCCAGAAATGCCGCCAGGGTCTTGCCCGAACCGGTAGGTGCGGATATGAGTGTGGTGTGCCCGGCTAGAATGTGCGGCCATCCCTGCTCCTGTGGTTCCGTAGGTGTGCCAAAGCGCCGGACAAACCACTCCTGCACCAGGGGATGAGCCCAGGCGAGGGATTCCGGAACAGCCAGAGAATTGAGCCCAAGGGAAGACATCATCGACATTTTAAACAAAACCTTCAGTTTCGCAAAATGTTCGCCTTCACGATTTCTTAATCCCTAATCCCTACGTTGACCGCTTGGCGGCGGCACTGGTTCAGGCGCGGCGGGCTGTGCTGATAACCTCTGCCCGCGATTTCGAGAAGCTCGGACGCCACATTCAGGTCTTGTGGATCACACGTCCCTGACACTCACGACCGATCCGTTACCGAGGCCTTCGCAGGGAATCCTTGACTACCCGCAGACTGAAAGGCCCCACTCTTGCATCACTCTTCAGGCTCGGCACAACAGGCAGGGGCAAGCAATTGTACTGGCTGAATGCCGACTACTGAATGCTAAAATCCTGCCGATGCCCAACGTCCGCTCCTCCAAACGCCGTGCCAAAAAAATCAAGTTGATCCTATTCGACGTGGACGGTGTCCTCACCGACGGCAAGATCTTCGTCTTTCCCGCCCCCGCGGGTGCGCAACAAATCGTCTCCGCTCATGTGGCGCAACAAGCCGGACAGGGCAGCTTCGCCCTCCACAGCCAAACCTTGATCGAAGCCAAGGGCTTCCATGCCCACGATGGAACTGCGATCTCGCTGGCCCGCCTTGCCGGCATCAAGACCGGCCTGATCACCAAACGAATTTCGGAGACTGTCGCCCTGCGCGCTCGCGACCTGAAGATGGATTACGTCCACCAGGGCATCCAGGACAAGCTCACAGTGTTCGAGGAGATTCTCCGCCAGGAGGGAATCCGGCCGGACGAAGCTGCCTTCGTCGGCGACGATGTTATCGACCTTCCTGTCATGCGCAACTGCGGCTTAGCCATTGCGGTCGCCAACGCCCGCGAAGAGGTCAAGCGGGACGCACATTTCGTCACTCCTCACCGCGGTGGGGACGGCGCCGCGCGGGACGCGGTCGAATACATCCTCAAAGCGCAAGGGAAATGGAAGCGGGTCGTCAGCGAGTACATCTGCGAACGCAGCCCCCAAAAAACTAGCACTTAGCAATGGCGGTTAGCATGTAGCCCATACGAGGTCACCGGCCCACTGACCATAGACGGCTAACACCTGCCACTTAACCGACAGATCTATTCGGAGGGACGAGAGAGCTTAAGGGGCTGAGTGCTGATGTTGCTAGTTGCTGATTCTAAACGAGAAAACCCACCGGTTGCCTGCTTGGGGCGTGCTCGGGTTCGGCAACCGGCGGGCTATCATTTCTCCTTACTCACCTGTAGCTTTCAGGAGTACGTACCCTACCAAACCCAAAACACTCCAAAAGTTGCGGCCCAGGCAAATCTTTTTTTTCGTCGTAACGCCCGTTTCCCGACGCTAGTTAGGGATGCCCGGCACCTTGGCCGACATCAGAGCCGTAAACCTTGGATCTTTCCTCAGACTGGCGAACTCCGCGTCTTTGTAGACGTTGCCAATATCCTTGTAGCCCTCCTCCAACGCCTTCCGCAGGTACTCTAAAGATCGATCGGCAACTCCCATCTTCGCGTACAGCTTGGCCACCACGTAATCGTAGTGCGCTCGATCCTCGGGTTTGGACATTTGCGCCGAGACGCCGGTGTGCGACGTCCGCTCAAACACATCGGGATCAAGCTCAAGGGCCTGGTGGTAGGCCACTACCGCTTTCTCGAAGTCGCTCTTCGAGAAGTAGGCTGCGCCCAGGTTGCTGTAGTAAGAGGCAGCGTCCTTGCGTAGGGCAATTGCGCGCTCGTAAAGTTTGATCGCCTTTCCGTATTTCTTTGCGATGTAGTGAATCACACCCAGATTGTTGTAGGCGTCGGCATACTCGCGATCAGCCTTGATCGCGTGCTCGAAGTCTTTCTTGGCCTCCTTATATCGTTGCAGTAACAGTTCAGTGATGCCCATCTTGTTCAGGATCAACGCATTGTTTGGCTTCTTGGCAAGCGCAGCGTGGTAGTAGTCGAGCGCATCAAGATAATACTTTTGGGCGCGCAACTCATCGCCGCGCTTTTCAATATCTTCTGCACTGGCTCCAGACGCCGGAGGCTCAACTCGGTGCAACGGAGGCGGACCAACCTGGACTTGCTCGGAAGGCGCGCTTTGAGCAGACAGGTTTTGAATGGTAAATAGGGTTAGGAATACGAAGACGCTCAAAAGAAAGGCGAGACGCGGACGCATATCAGTACCTCCCACACTCAACCCAGGCGAAAGCCCTGCCCTCTTCCGGCAAACTGCCGCGCTCTGCTTCAGGCGGAGCTAGCGTGGTTCAGTGTCGCCGCTGGCTGGTGGTTTGGACGGCGGTGGCGCCGTTTTGTCGTCCTTAAAGATACCCACAATCTTGCCAAAAATACCTTTTTTCTTTTTCGAGGGGTCGTCAACCCCCTGGTCGCCGGCCACGGTAGGTTTTGCGCCGGGGGGTAGAACCTTCTCCTGGCCGCCTCCGAAGATACGCGAGAAGAAGCCGGTGATTCCACCACCCTGATCGCAGGTATCATGTGGCTCCGTGCCCGCGATGAAGGCCGCCGTGTAAGTATCTGGGCAGGAAGGTGTTGCCAGGCGGTTGGTCGCCTTGTCCAACTGCACATCGACCACTCCCGCCGGCTGGCTGAAGTCCTTGACGTCCGAATACTCGGGCAGCGCGACCGCTTTCTTCATGAACTCGGCCCAGATCGGGGCCGCAGTCTGCGCTCCGCTCAGCCGAATGTCGCTGTAATCGTCGTATCCCACCCACACAATGCACAGCAAGTTGCTGGTATATCCGGCAAACCAGCCATCATGCGAACTCCCAGTCTTGCCTGCCGCGGGAGCGTTGAAGCCGCGCTGGCGTACCGGGTATGCCGTGCCGAAGTTCAATACGCCTTCCAGCATGTTGGTCATCACAAAGGCAATTCGGGGATCCATTACGTTCCGCTTCTCAGGGCTGAAGTCTTTGATCACATCGCCCTTGGAATTACGCACCGAATCGATCAGCACCGGCGACACTCGCACTCCGCCATTGGCGAACACGGTATAAGCGGCTGCCATATCCACCGGAGTGGCGTCATATGCGCCTAAAGCCATCGCGGGAGTAGCCTTCGCCGACGTAATCCCCGCCGCCTTCGCTAGCTCCGCCACCTTGTCGTATCCAACCTGTTCCGCGAGTTTCACCGTCGCATTGTTCAACGACAGTGCCAGCGCGTATCGCAAAGTTACCTCGCCGTGGTATTCCTCTTTGTAGTTGCGAGGCTCGTAGATCTGATCGCCATAAGAAAAGGTGGATGCCTCATCCGTAACCGTGGACGCGGGGGTCAAAACGCCGTTGGTACCGTCCAAAGCCGTATTCAACGCCGCCGCATAAACGAACGGCTTGAAAATCGATCCCGTCGGACGTTTCGCCAGCGCATGGTTCAACTGGCTCACCCCATAATTTCGTCCGCCAACCAGCGCCAGCACTTGACCAGTGTGCGGATCCATGGCGATCAGGGAGACCTGCGCCTGCGGCCCCGGCAACACCTTAGTCTCGTATTTCCCCTTACCAACCTTCACCTTCCTGGTGCGCATCTTGGTCACTTGCTTATCCACCAGCTCCATCCCCGTATCGACCGCTTGGGCGGCAGCTTTCTGCAACTCGGGATCAAGCGTGGTGTAGATGCGATAGGACTGTTCGTTGGCCTCTTTCTCGTTCAGTTCCCGGATAAGGCTGTCCCGCACCAGGTCGACGAAGTAAGGCGCATCGCTGGCTTCCGAGTTAGGCGGCGCCAGCTTCAGCGGCGACGCTTTCGCCTTGTCCGCCTGCTCCCTGGGGATGGCATGGGTCTCGACCATGGCATCCAGCACTACGTTTCGCCGCTCCAGGGCACGCTCCGGATGCCGGTAGGGAGATAAATAGCTCGGCGCCTGGATCAGCCCCGCGAGTAGCGCCGTCTCAGGCAGTGAAAGCTCCTTCAGATCCTTATTGAAATAAGCTCGTGCCGCCTCCGCAAGTCCGCTGATAGTGAACGAGCCCCGCTGCCCCAAATCAACACGGTTTGCGTAAAACGCAAAGATCTGTTGTTTGGTGAATTTTTGCTCCAGCTCGATGGCAATCAGAATCTCCACGAGCTTGCGCTTCAGGGTCTTCTCCGGGGTGAGAAAGAACGCTCGCGAAAGCTGCATGGTGATCGTCGAGCCGCCCTGCTCGTGACGCTGGTGAGTCAGGTCGATCCACGCGGCCTCAGCCAGGCGAACGTAATTCACTCCACCATGCTGGAAGAATCGTCGGTCTTCGATAGCCAGCACGGCGTCCACCATGGTTTTCGGAATATCGTCATAGGTGACGACTTGCCGCTTGGAGCGCTGTTCGGCGTCGAACAGCGCGGTAATCAGTTGTGGTTCCAACTCGTAGGCTGAGAGGTCGCCACCCGGTTTGCTGGTGATACTCTCCACTTTCCCACCACGAATCGCGACCGTGGCGGGCTCAGGGCTGTGGTAGGACTCCGGTCCAGGGCTGATGTCGATGCCATGATCTACCAGGCGATACGTACCCAAGTGCGACTGGCCTTCGGAATAACCCGCCCGCCGGAGTTCAGCGGCGATCTGGTGCGCGTCAATCTTTTCCCCGACGCGCACCGTTTTCGGAATTGCGTAGATTTTGGCCGAGTTGCTGAACACCGCTCCGCTGAATCGCTTATCAATGATGCGGCCGTACGTGACGTAGTAATAAGAGAAAACGCCAACCACAGCAGCCGACACGATAAGAAACACCAGTAGCGCGGCACGCACGATGGGGTCGCGAGGCAGCAGACTCTTGCCGCCACTCGCTCTCGGAATCTTCAGTTTGATAGCCACGATTTAATGGGCGAAATTCTTGCCGTCGGCGCCGGTCCCCCGATCCAGTCTCCGGAGCGGTCACGCTGCACAATCAGCCTGGATTTTCAATCCGGTAGTCGCACAATGACCAAAAAGGCAGGGACCCTCCCTGCCCATTCTAATTCAATAAGAGTATGACGCGAGCCCGCGGGGTTGCTAGTACAATCCTTTGTTCTCAGACGATGGATGGAAGTGCAGATCGAGCGGGTATCCCGGCATGTCTACCCGTACCGTGTAGTCGACATCGATCAGAAGAGATCCTGAACCGGAGTTGCCGATACGCTTCACCTTAATCTGTTCTTCGGTGAGCGGGATCTCCAGAGCCTTGGCCCTTTTAAAGACCCCCTGACGAATATCCTCTTCGCTCTTGGTGCCATACATGTCATGCAGCGCGGTGTTCTTGATCTCGTCCTGAAACTGGTAGTTGGCGAAGTAAGGCGGGATCACCAACCATGACCCGTAAATCACGGCCGCAATGACCACAAACCCAAGTACCGCCTTAAAACTACCCATAGCACGCTCCGTCCCTGGCCTTTGCGGCCGAAGACGTAACTTCAGCGCGCTGGCCTGAGCAATTTCTGACAATATTCGGCTACGGCATCGATGCTAGCATCGTGAATTTCCCGAGTCGAGCGTTGAACGATCTCGACAGTACCTTCGGTAACCTTCTTTCCTACGGTTACACGAAAGGGTATGCCCACTAGGTCAGCGTCTTTGAACTTCACCCCTGGCCGCTCGTCCCTGTCGTCCAGTAACACGTCAATTCCTGCCTTCTCCAGTTGGCGTGCAATCTTCAGCGCCGTTGACATCAGCTTCTCATCTTTAACGTTGGTCGGAGTGACCACGATTTCAAAAGGCGCGACGGTGGGCGACAGCCAGAAGCCGTTTTCATCGTTGTTCTGTTCAACTGCGGCGGTCAGGATGCGCTCAATGCCAATCCCATAACTCCCCATAATCGGTGTGACTTCCTTGCCGTTGCGATCGAGAACGCGCGCCCCCATGGACTCCGAGTACTTGTAGCCGAGCTTGAAAATGTGCCCAATCTCCACCGCAGTATCGATGCGCAGCGGCGCGCCGCAGTTGAGGCACTCTTCTCCCCCGTTCACACTGCGCAGGTCGGCATATTCGGTCGGCTCGAAGTCACGCCCAGGCGTGACGTTTTTCAGGTGGTAGTCCGCTTTATTCGCACCAGAGATCAGGTTCGCGCGCCCTTCAAGTGCTTTGTCGACAAGCAGGATCACACCCTCTCCAAAAACCCCGTTTTTTGTCTTGGCTACGTTGCTAAGACCTAAGGGGCCGAGAAAGCCAGCAGGGGAGTGAAATACCTGTTTGATTTCGTCCTCCTGCATCGGCCGACTTTCTTTTCCGGCGAGCGCAGTGGATAGCTTCGCTTCATTAAGTTGGTGATCGCCGCGCAGCAGCACCACCAGGTCACGCGCCTTCGGCTTACCTGTCTTGGCATCGACCTCATTGACTATCAGGGCCAGAGTCTTGATCTTGTTCTTCGGCGATACCCCAAGGAAACGCGCTACGTCCTCGATCGTCTTCTGGCCGGGTGTGTGGACTTCGAGCGGTTTACCATCGCGTTCCGGCGCCAAATCTTCCACGGCTGCCAGTCTCGAAGTCGCTTTTTCCATGTTGGCTGCGTAGTTGCACTTTTCGCAGCTCACAATCAGATCTTCGCCTGCGGGCGTGCATACCACGAACTCGTGCGATTCTGAACCGCCCATTGCCCCCGAGAGCGCTTCAACAATCATGTATTTAAGCCCGCAGCGGTCGAAAATCCGGCGATAAGCGTCGTAATGCTTTTGGTAGGACACGTCCAGCCCGGCTGCATCGATATCAAACGAGTACGAGTCCTTCATCATGAATTGCCGTACCCGTAGCAACCCGGCCTTCGGCCGGGGTTCGTCGCGAAACTTGGACTGAATCTGATACCAGATTTGCGGCAACTGCTTATAGCTGCGTAGTTCTTTGCGCGCGATATCAGTCATGACTTCTTCTTCTGTCATGCCCAGGCACAAATCGGCGCCCTTGCGGTCTTTCAGGCGAAATAAAGCGTCACCCATCACCGACCATCGCCCACTCGCTTCCCAAAGTTCCCGGGGATGCAGCGCCGGCAGGTAAAACTCCTGCCCGATCTTGTCCATCTCCTCGCGGACGATGCCAATGATCTTGTTGAACGAGCGATTTCCCAGAAAAAGATACGAGTAAATGCCCGCAGCAAGTTGCCGGATGTAGCCCGCCCGCACCAGAAACTTATGGCTGGCGACCTCGGCATCCGCCGGCGCCTCGCGCAATGTTGGGATAAATAGTTCAGACCAGCGATGCATAGAGAATTCGTTCCGTGTTGGGGAATTGGTTATTGTAAATGATTCGAGGCGAGGGCCAGATAAGAGGATTGTCAGCTGAGACAGCCGGGGCGCTTTTCAATTACCCAATTACTAAATTACTAAATTACCAATTCTTCCTACATCATTTCCGTTCCCCACAAATCATGCAGGTGCACAATTCCTTGCAGCTTCATATTTCCGTCTACCACCACTAAAGACGTGATCTTCTTCTCTTCCATTAACGCCAGTGCCGTAGCCGCGAACTCGCTCGCAGCAATCGTGCTGGGATGCTTCGTCATGCACTCACCCGCGGTGAGGTCCATCACATCCTTGCCGCGCTTTTCCAACAGTCGCCGCAGGTCCCCATCGCTGACAATGCCGACCAGCTTTTCGCCTTCAACGACGGTTGTCACGCCCAGCTTCTTTCGGGACATCTCGTAGATCACATCCGACATCTTTGTCTTCGGTGTCACCCGAGGCACAGAATCGCCCGTGTGCATCAAGGCTTCCACGCGGGCCAAACGCTTGCCCAGCTTGCCTCCCGGATGCAGGTTGGCGAAATCTTCTTCTTTAAAACCACGCTTCTCCGCCAGGGCAACCGCCAGCGCGTCTCCCAATGCCAGCATGCTCGTCGTAGACGCCGTCGGCGCGAGCCCCAATGAGCACGCTTCTTCGGCGACAGAGCAGTCGAGCGCCACATCCGCTGCGGCCGACAGGGTAGAGCTTGTCTGTGCAGCGCGGGCACCCTCGCCCGCGGATTTAGGAAGCGGCACGCCTTCAGCTTGTCGAGCTTGCCCTGAGCGCGGGCGAAGAGTGCCGCTGGAAGACTTCTTGGAATCGGGCTTCAGCCCATGAGATGAGTTGTAGATTTTGTCGCAGGTCACGCTGATCAATGGCACCTGCAATCGTTTAATCGTCGCCAGCAGCCTGAGAATCTCTTCCGTCTCTCCGCTGGCGGAGAGTGCAAGCACCACGTCCCCTGCGACAACCATTCCCAGATCACCATGCACCGCCTCGACAGGATGCATATAAAGCGCCGGCGTGCCGGTCGAGTTGAGCGTTGCCGCTACCTTGCGCGCGACGATTCCGCTCTTACCCATACCCGTGACCACCACCCGGCCGCGACCTGCGTACATCAAATCCACGGCGCGATCGAACGCCTGCGCCATGGGACCGGCAATGCGATCGGCCAGTCGGCGCAGCGCTTCCGCTTCGATGCGCACCACATTTTCCCCGACGTGTTTCATGGAAGGACAGAATGTTAGCAGAATCGAAACTCATCTCTCCGCAGAAGCAGTTAACCACTCTAAAAGTGCTCTTCCATTTCAGGCACTTGTTCAACCGGCTCCTTGGTGCGAATTCCACCCAGCCCCCTGGCTTGAATTGCTTGATCCCACGGTCCGCCCTGCCAGTTGTCTTTTCGCTTCTCGCTGCGAATCCACGGCGGCAACGTGAGTTGCAGGTTCCGCGCTACCCCGGTTACATAAGGTTCATAAAGAGATCGCAAATGCGTCAGCTTCTCTTCCGCCTCCGCGCCATCCTTGATGTGTAATCCTTGCTCAAGCAGAACCCCGCGCAGACGAACCATTTCCTCCGGAGGCAGCCGATCAGGAACATGCGGATCGTATGTCGCCTTCACCACCTGCGCCAGATCCACCACCGCATGGCGCGCCATGGCGAATGTTAACTGGGCTTGGTCAGGCCGGATGTTACTAATGCCAACCATGATTAGGGCACTGGTGTCGAGCATGGTGGTGATCGCCGCAAGCCACGATTGGTTGATGTGTTGCGAACGAAAAAAACTGAGCACTGGATACGACAGATGGCTTTCCAGAACCTCCGCTGCCCAACCCTCCCAATCACGCAAGATTCCGTCCAGCACCTCCTGTTCCGGGCAACAGCCCAGACGTGCCAGCAGTTCCGACGCGCTGGGCGGAGAGCCGGCCCGCGCATCCAGCAGCGAGATCTCGATTTCACGCTTCGAAAACGAAGAGTAAATCGTGGGCAGATAACCGATTACCACGCCTAGAAAGGCGAAGCCCATCCCCGCTTGCATTACGGTAAGTGCGCGTGCCACTCCGGAGATGGGTGTCACATCGCCTAGACCCAGGGTGAAAAAAGTTTCTCCGCTCAAATACAGCAAGCGGTTGAATGTGATGGGCTCATTCCCAAGCTGAACATGTTCGCCGAAACCATATTGCAGTAACGCGAAACCGAAGATCAGACCAGCCGCCCAGAACATCAGCAGCACCAGAATCGACAGCGGCCCGAAGTAGCTCAGGAAAGCTTCCCGCCAAGTGGTCGACTTGATCAGCCTTGCCAGCTTCCGCCATGGTCTCCAGGTGTTGCGATAAAACAAGGAGGTCAGACGAAACGACCGGTTCACCCGGCGCGGCAGGACGACAGTCTCAAACGCGTCCAGCAGAACGACCAGAATGACGATGATTCCGGCAATGGCGGCGAGAATGAACACTACTCAACCCCTGATGAGAAAGAGATGGTAGCAGATTCAACCCGGCAATCCGGCAGTGGTCCCTATGCTCCACGCCAGAATTCGGCGTCCGAAAACAGTTGAGCCGCCGATATCAGGGCTGGGGAATCGAAGCCAGCACCTTCTGCACTGCCAGCAATTCCTTCAGTACGCCGCGAAGCTTGGTGGACTCCAGTGCATTGGCCCCGTCGGACTTGGCCTGCTTCGGATTGTCGTGGACTTCGAGGAAAACACCGTCCACTCCCGCGGCTACGGCGGCGCGCGCCAGCAGGGGAATGAACTCCGGTTGTCCGCCGCTTACCGCCGCGCCTCTGCCATCGCCTTCCGCAGCAGAAGGCAGTTGCACAGAATGTGTCGCGTCAAAAACTACCGGCGCAAACTTACGCATGATGGCCAACGAGCGCATATCAACCACCAGATTGTTGTACCCGAAGCTGGAACCGCGCTCCGTGACAAACACTTTGTTATTGCCCGCCGCGTTGCATTTTTCGACGGCATGCCGCATGTCCCAGGGTGAGACGAACTGTCCCTTCTTAATATTCACTACTCGCTCGCTCAGCGCCACCGCGGTGATCAGATCCGTCTGCCGGCAGAGGAACGCGGGAATTTGCAGCACTTCTGCGACCTCGGACACCTTGGCCACGTCTGCCACCTGGTGCACGTCGGTGAGCACCGGCACGTGAACTTCATCGCGAACTCTTTTCAGTACGCGCAAGCCTTCTGCAAGGCCTGGGCCCCGATAGCTTCTAATGGAAGTCCGATTTGCTTTGTCGTACGAGGCTTTGAAGATGAAAGGAAAGTTGAGTGAGCGCGTCACTCCCTTAATGATCTCAGCCATGCGGATGGCATGTTCTTCGCTCTCGATCACGCATGGCCCGGCGATGAGGAACAGGTCACCCGAACCGACGGTGATGTCCCCGATTTTGAATGATCTCGCCATTTCCTGCTGCGCAAGCCATCCTTCGCTTTGCCTTGGAGAAAGCCCTGACTCAGAGACGATTCTTTGCGTACCTTCGCACCCCTGAGCGGAACCGAAGGGCGGCTAAAGCTCTTTTTACCGCCGTCCCACTTTCTCCGGCCGGTGAAACATTTCTACTTCGGCGGCTTCAGTTTATGCTCGTACGACGCTCCCACAAAAGTCCTGAACAAAGGATGCGGTTCCAGGGGCTTCGATTTGAACTCGGGATGGAACTGGCATCCGATAAAGTGAGGATGATCGGGCAACTCCACAATCTCCACGTAAGTGCCGTCCGGAGTCGAGCCGGAAATTCGCAGTCCCGCGGCGGTCAGCATCTCTTCATATTCGCGATTGAATTCGTAACGGTGGCGATGGCGCTCGCTGATTTCGAGCTTGCCATAAATTTTGTGGGCGAGGGTGCCGGGCTCAAGCCGGCAGGGCCAGGCGCCGAGACGCATGGTGCCACCGAGTTCCTCAACTCCGCGCAGTTCACGCAACTTGTAGATCACTCGATGCGGCGTGGCTGGATCAAATTCGCTGGAATTGGCTCCCGCCAACCCGCACACATCGCGCGCAAATTCGATGCACGCAGTCTGCATGCCAAGGCAAATGCCGAAATAGGGAACTTTCTTTTCCCGCGCATAGCGGATCGCATTCAGCATCCCCGCGATGCCTCGTTTTCCGAAGCCGCCTGGTACCAGCAGTCCATCGTAGTCTTCCAATTGCGCTTCGTAACTCTGATCGCCGGTTTCCAGCCCTTCGGCTTCCACCCAATTCACATTGAGCTTCAGATTATGAGCCAGCGCCCCGTGCACCAAAGCTTCTTTCAGGGACTTATAAGAGTCCTCATACTCCACGTACTTGCCGACAATGCCGATCGTCACTTCATCCTTCGGGTTGTAAACCCGATGAACAATCTCTTCCCAGGCCGCCAGGTTGCGCTCTCCGGCTTCCAGATGCAGATACTTCAAGACCAGCGTGTCCACGCCTTCACGCGAAAACACCAGCGGCACTTCGTAAATCGACGCGACATCTTTGGCGGTGATAACAGCCTCTTCCCCCACATTGCAAAACAGCGCGATCTTGGACTTGATCTCTTTAGCGAGAAAGCGGTCGGTGCGACAGAGCAGAATATCTGGCTGAATCCCGACGCTCAGCAGTTCCTTCACCGAGTGCTGTGTCGGTTTGGTTTTTAGCTCTTGCGCGGCGGCGATAAACGGCACCAGCGTGACATGCATAAACAACGTGTGCTCGCGACCGAGCTCCTGGCGCATCTGACGGATCGCTTCGATAAAGGGCAACGACTCGATGTCGCCGACGGTCCCACCAATCTCAATGATGGCAACGTCCACGTCTTGCGCCACCTTCTTCATAGCCGCTTTAATTTCATTGGTGACGTGAGGAATCACCTGCACGGTCTTGCCGAGATAATCCCCGCGGCGCTCTTTAGCGATGATCTGCTCGTAAATCCGCCCGGTAGTCCAGTTGTTGTCGCGGGAAAGTTTGGCGTGGGTGAAGCGTTCGTAATGACCAAGATCAAGATCAGTTTCGGCGCCGTCATCGGTGACAAAGACTTCGCCGTGCTGGAACGGGGACATCGTACCCGGGTCAACATTCAGGTAGGGGTCAAACTTCATCAGGTTGACCGTCAGGCCACGGCTTTCGAGCAGGCATCCAATTGAGGCCGCCGCCAGCCCTTTGCCCAAAGAAGACACTACTCCGCCGGTTACAAAGATATACTTTGCCGACATCGCTTCCTCGCTCTGATTTTGGTTTTGGATTCGTGCCGGCTGGGGTGCACGACCAATTATGCCAGAAAAGGATGGGGAAGGAAATGGTGTAAAAAATGTCGGGTGGGCTGGTTTCAATTTGATCCGTAGAGCCCAAGCCCAAACCCGACAAAATAAATCACGACCGCCGAGAGCAATACCGCGCCGAAGATACGCAACCCCCGATCAAGGCGACTTTTCGGTTCGCCTTTCCTAGGAGACAAACCACTGCGCCACAGATAGGCAGCGCCAGATGCGAAAAGTAAGAGTCGAAACCACCCAACAATATTTGTGCTGACCGTCATGCCGCAATCTTGTTCGACTTGCGACCCAATAGTGTCACAAGTTCTTCAAGCGTCCAAACGTGATCGGTAAGGCCAGCTTCCATCGCAGGGGTCAAGCGGAATGTCTGATGCACGCGGCAGAAATTGTGCCCGCTACCAAAATGTTCGCTAGTGGGGCCACAACAAAGGCCCATTCCCGACCCCCGTGCGTTCACCACCACCTTTTTCTTCATGTTCCTTCGTATCCTTTGTGGCGAAAGGGTTTTAACTCTACTCAAAATCCGGCCTAACTCCAAAACCCGCCAATGCATCTAACTTTCAAGAGAAGCTGAATCGGACGATAATATCTGCTAACCATGCTTCCCATTGAATTCAAGACGCGACTTTTCTGGGTGATTACGTTCGGTCTCGCGGCAATCTGTTTATGTTTGTCGCCGCTGGCTTCTGCCCAGCAACTAGCCAAGCGTCTCATCCTCAAAGATGGCTCTTACCAGCTCACGACCAAATGGGAAAAGAAGGGCGACCGCATCCGCTACTACAGCGCCGAACGGGGCGAGTGGGAAGAAATTCCTGACTCCCTGATCGATTGGTCGGCCACTGACAAGTACGAAAAAGATCGTGCCGCCGGAGTCCCTCCACCCGAAGCCGTCGCATTGGATAAAGAGCTTGAGGCTGAGCGCAAGGCCGAAGAGTTGAGGTCACCGCAAGTGGCGCCGGGATTGCGTCTGCCCGATGAAAGCGGCGTCTTTCTTTTGGACAATTTTCAAAGCCAGCCGCAACTCAACGAACTGCAGCAGAATGGCGGGGAACTCAACAAGAATATGAAAGGCAACATTCTGCGCGCAGCCATCAATCCCATTGCCAGCGCCAAACAGACGATTGAACTCAAGGGCGAACACGCCAAAGTGCAATCGCATGTCACTATTCCCGCGCTCTACGTGAACACCACCCAGGAGAAGGATACCGGCGACGCATCGCGGCAACCACAACAGCCGCAGCAACCAGAGCAACCCATCCAACTACCCGTCGACCGTTTCAAGATTGTCCGCATGCAGGTCAAGCAGGATAAGCGCATTGTGGGCGACATCAAGATTGCGGTTTACGGTAAGGTCAGCCAGGAGCAAAAACTCGTGCCCACAACTTCACAACCAATTTCAGGCGGCTGGGTGAAAGTGACTCCCACCAGCGCGCTCACTCCCGGCGAATACGCATTGGTAGAGATGCTGGGCAAAGAAGGCATGAATCTTTTCGTGTGGGATTTCGGAGTGAACCCCACTGCACCAGCAAACCCCATGGCCTCGAAGCCCGATCCACGCGCCATCCCGCAGCCCAAGGACAAACCGGTAGAGCTGGAAAAACGGGACCAGCATTAGGTAGGTTGCTGACCGACAATTCCGAACCGACTGGCGCCCTCTTACTTCATCACTCCGCGCTGCGCAATCCCAATATTATCCCGCGTAGTATTTTTTACCAGGTACATCATTTCATCCGCTTGCCGAATGACGTCCTGCGGAGATTTGGCGTCGTGTGGATAGGTCGCCACGCCGATGCTGGCTCGCACATTCAGGTTCAATCCCTCTTCCTTGCAGAATGCGCTGACCCGCAAATTGTCACGCAGGCGCTTGGCGACGACTAGCGCGGCATCTTTCCCGGTCTGCGGCAGCAGCACAACAAATTCATCGCCACCGTAGCGGAAGGCGTAATCAATCAAACGCAGCTGTGCCTTGATAAGGTAGCCAATCTCAGCCAGCAATTTGCTTCCGATCAGGTGTCCATAGGTATCGTTCACCTGCTTAAAGTGATCCAGATCAATAAACAGCACGGTGAACTCATAGGCAAAACGCGACGAGCGGTAAACCTCGGTCTCCAGAATCTTATAAAGATGGCGCGCGTTGTAGAGTCCGGTGCAGTCGTCGGTAATCGTGAGTTCCTGGATTTTCTCTACGGCTCGTGCGTTATCGATCGCGATAGCCGCATAGTCGGAAAGTGACTGCAGAAAAAACATCTCTTGATCGGTAAAGTTGTCCAGATGAACATTCACCAACTGGATTACGCCCAGAACCCGGTGCTTGGCACGCAGTGGAAAGCAAATGATCGAACGCGTCTCCCACTTGGTGACCTCATCAATTCGTTTCGCGAACCGCGGGTCGTTAAGCACATCGGGCACAATAAGTTGCTCGCCGTGTTTCGCCACCCACCCGGCAATTCCTTCGCCGACTTTGAGCCGGACATTCTTCAGCGCCTCCGCAGCGTCTCCCACCGCAATCGCGAAATATAGTTCGTTCCGCTGTTCATCCACCATCAGCAACGACCACGTATCAGGACGGAAATACTCCGCCATCTTTTCCATGATGGCCTGCAGAATCGAATCCAGGTCAAGCATCGAGGTAAGGGCCTTGGCCACATCATGGAAGATGGTCAGCTCTTGAATTTGCCGTTTACGGTCGGTGCCGGTGGCCTCGGGCATGCCCTGAAATCCTCAGTTTTTGGCAGGAATTGCTTGGATTATATGCGCCGCCCTGAAGGATGGGCAATCAACCTTGGTAACCCCGTACCCGCAAAGCTAAGTGTTTGTAAGGGATGCAACATCGGGCATGGCGGCTGAACTCGTGTCCACCTGTCCACGGCAGTACATATCGAAGATTGTTTTGGGACGGTTTCTTTGTGTGGACTTCAGTCCCGGTGGATGTGCGAATGAGTCTAGGGAAGAACGACAGGGAAGAACGGCAGGTTGCCGAATGCGCCGCGCAGCACTAGAATGGCCGCGCTCAATCAGTCTGAACAGTCTGTTTCCCAATCAGGAGAGAACATGAAAACAAGAACGATAGTTATGACGGTGGCGCTGTGCCTGGTGGCATGGGCAGTGTGCTTCGCCAGCGACGACGCCCATATGGGCACCTGGAAGCTGAACGAGGCCAAATCGAAGATCGCTCCTGGGGCTCCCAAGAACACCACGGTTGTCTACGAGGCGGCGGGGGACAAGGTGAAAGCGACGGTGGATGGAGTCGACGGCGACGGTAAGCCCATCCACAGCGAATGGACGGGCAACTTCGACGGGAAAGACTATCCCGTCACCGGCGATCCGACTTCAGACACGCGGTCGTTAAAAAAGGTTGATGACCGCACGCTGGTTCTGACCGCTAAGAAAGACGGCAAGGTTACGGCCACGGGTCGAATTGTCGTGTCGGCCGATGGCAAAAGCCGTACCGTCACCGTAACTGGAACCGATTCGAAGGGCAAAAAGATCAAAAGCATAGCGGTATATGACAAGCAGTAGTGGGATCTCTCTCGGAAGATGACAGTAATAAGAAGAGTAGTGCCCTTCCGCTCGGTCCTGAACGGAGGGGCACGACCCGCCTGCGAACACACAATGCTTCTAATTAATCCACACATGCCGACCAGGAGAAACTCCTATGCCTAAGGTCAAAGCCAACAACATCACCATGAACTATGACCAGCAAGGAACCGGCGAGCCCCTCATTCTCATTCCATACCTATCCGCCGATCACGCCTGTTACGCGTTCCAGGTCGCAGAATACGCCAAGCACTTTACCTGCATCTCTCTCGACCTGCGAGGGACAGGTGAGACAGACAAACCTGAAGGCGTCTATTCCACCGAACTTCTCGCCGACGACGTTGCCGCTTTCATCCGGGCCGTGGGGATCCCAAAGGCGCATATCTCCGGTCTATCGCTCGGTGACGGCCATAGGCATGTGGCTGGCGCCCAAGTATCCCGACACCGTCACGTCCTTGTCACTGCATAGTGGTTGGCCGAAGACGGACCCCTTCCTGAGAGCCGTCGTCGAGCCTTTGCAGGTAATCGCCAAAGCCTTGGAGAGTGTTCCCGAAAATGGTTATTCTCGCACTCTTCCCGTGGTGCCTTACGCCTGAGCTGTATGCCGCCAAGCCAGATTACATCCAGTCATTGGCCGACTTTGTGCGAAGCCGCCCAGCGCAGTCGGTGGCGAGTTTCATGCAGCAGTCGAACGCCGTGATAACCCATGATGCCGAGTCCCAACTCAGTCGGATCACGGCGCTAACTCTGATCACATTCGGCCGCCACGACGTGGCGACTTCCACTCGTTTTGCCGATCGGATGAAGCGTAGGATCCGCAACTCCGAGCTGCTGATCTTTGAAGCGTGTGCGCATACTCCCATCTATGAGAAGGTCGAGGAGTTCAATGAGAAGACCTTAGACTTCTTGCAGCACCACGCGGCTGCTGCGGCCGCATCCTCTTCCGGATCTGTTCGACGCGCCTGAAGGCTTCTAGCTTATTTTGCTAGTAGCGCATGAAAGTATTTGCCAGCGCCATCAGGGCCGAGGAATCCGTACCATGCCTGCTGGAATGGTGAGGGGGAAACGACACAAATGTCATCAAGCGCAGTAACAGTAACAATGTCCGCCGATGCTGCGAGAGAGCCCATCGCGCCCTTGTGGCATACCGTCCTGGTGCTGATGCCCATAGCTATAGGGTCGGTCGCGAGCTGGTACCAGCACGGGTTGCCAAACGCACATGTGCCCGGCATAAGTTCCCGGCTCTCAAGCTACATCACAGTATTGGCGCAGGAATGGTTGGTGGTGCTCTTGATCTGGCTAGCACTGAGACGCCGCGGGCTCTCTATCGGCACTCTGGTTTCAGGCCGTTGGCCGACACTCGGCAGTTTCTTCAAAGATCTAGGACTTGCCGTCGGATTTCTTGTTGTCGCCATCCCCCTGGTAGGAGCTCTGGCTTACCTTCTTGGAGGCAGCGCCGACAGTGCCCTCGCCAATATCACGCCCAAAACCGCATTCGAGCTGGTGGTATGGCTGGCACTCGCCGTGACCGGCGGCTTTGGTGAAGAGCTCACCTTCCGTGGATATCTCACCCGACAATTCAACGCCTGGACCGGCAGCCGTGTATTCGCTATCGTCCTTCAAGGGGTGGTCTTTGGCCTCGCCCACGGCTTTTACCACAAGGTCATGGTTGTCGTCATGGTTCAGGGATGGCTTCTGGGACTGTTTGCCCACTGGCGCAAGAGCCTGCGCCCCGCAATGCTGGCCCACGGACTGCAAGACGTCCTCGGCGGCCTGGTCGCGTTCTTCTCATGAAGGAACGGAACGGAAGGGTGGGCCAGCCCGCCAGCTCCGTACCTGATCGCCGCTGAGGGTGGACTCCTTATTGGTTCGGCAATCAATTGCCGATAAATGATCCTTTCTTAGCCTCTACGTAGGGGAGATACACAACGTGGATAAAGATCGGCGAGATCAAATCAAACTTCTCCTCTCAAAACACGTGGGAGAAAAGCTCTAAGCAAGAATCGCGGCCGGTGTGGCTAACCATAATTTTTGTCCTTGCTACTATCGGCGTAATTGTTCTGCTAATCGCGAAGCATTTGTAGGCTGTCCCGCAAACAACAGTAGTTGGGCGTGGACGTTCACAAAGTCTTTCTTCGGCGGGTTCACCATTTCTGGGCCCAAGAATGACCCTAGGCCTTCGTACGTTGGCTAATTTCTAGCAGAGGCCGGAAGCGGTTTTATTAATAGTTTTGCGCCGGCGGGTGGCCCACCGGTTTCGCACACGGAGTATATCCGAAACTACGGCGGGGGTGCCCCATCCATTTCGCGTTTTTTGCGGAATGGGTGGGGCGAACGGCATCCACCCCGTCGCATGAGCGTTCTCTACCAGAAGTGACCGATAACCTTGACGGCCACGGCGCGCCCGTCAATCTTTATTCATGCCGCGCAATCTCAAGCGCTACTCTGGAGCGGGCCATTTTCATTTCATCACCTGCAGTTGTTATCAGCGGCATCCGTGGTTGGGCGCGCGGCGACGCGATCTCTTTCTGACCATTCTCGAACAGGCGCGGCAGCGCTTTCGCTTCGTGGTCATCGGCTATGTGGTGATGCCGGAACATTTTCATCTGCTAATTTCTGAACCCGAAAAAGGTGACCCGTCGCTGGTGATGATTGTCTTGAACAGCGCTTTGCCCGACGCGTGTTGAGCCAGCTTCGCAAGCAGCGTTCAGGACAGCGCAGGTTGTGGGAAAGTCCGGAAGAGAAAGATCATTTCTGGCAGCGGCGATTCTACGGCTTCAACGTGTGGAGCGAGCGCAAACGAGCAGAGAAGTTGTACTACATGCACGGCAATCCGGTGAAGCATGGTCTGGTCTTGGAACCCGAGCAGTGGCGATGGAGCAGCTTCCGAGCCCATGCCTAAGGCGAGTTGGGCCGGGTGCGGGTGAACGAGCAGTGGTCAGCGCTGTTGAAATCACGTGAATCAGCAGATCGGCATGCTTGACGCCGCGGTGCAACACGCCGCAGAAGAAAATCCGCAGGCCAAGTTGCTAATGACGCAAGCGGGAGTAGGGCCGAACACGGGGCTGGCTTTCGTGCTGACCATCGGCGAGGTCGGCCGCTTCCAGCGAGGCAAACAAGTGGCCAGTTATCTGGGACTGATTCCGCGCGAAGACAGTTCGGGCGCAAGACAGAAGCTGGGCGCGATCACCAAGCAAGGCAACCGCATGCTGCGCAGTTTGCTGGTAGAGGCGGCGCAGGTGGCGGTGCAGCACGATCCCGGATTGCGCAAGCAGTATCTGCACCGCTGTCATCAGAAACCGAAAGCCGTGGCCAAAGTGGCAACGGCCCGCAAGTTAGCCGTACGACTCTACTGGATGCTGCGCAGCCAAGTGGGGTATCCAGAGATCGTTCGCATCGAGAGCAGCTCGGGGCTGCCCCTGGTCGGCGTAAGCTAGACCGCAGGCGTTGATTGGGCGCTCTCGCATCCCGCGCGGGGCGGGATGTTCGCATAGAAGAATCATGGTCGATGGTTAGGCCGAATCGATGGTTGGTGGAACGATTTTCCACCGCGAGTGATTGGCGTGAGATGTTCATTTCCAGAGTCTTGGTCCTCAACCTCTCTGGCAAAACAAACGGTGCTCAAAACACCGCCAGGAGAAGTTTGTCCTTGACACAGCCTTCGCTCTTATCGAGGGGCAGCCTCAGCAGTGGCGATACCAGAATCCTGGCGGAGAAAGGGTGGGCCAGCCCGCCGAGGATCAAGATCCCACGAAAGTCAATGTCGACCTTGTGTTTCGAGCCCCGATGGTCAAGCAGACTGAGTTGATTTCTCTGGTGCCGAGTGGAATACAAACTTATTACGGGCACCCAAGCTGGACAAATTCCTTCGGCTTTCGGGTTCAATTCTATTGGCGTGAACTTTTCGACCGGTTCTCGAAACGGACCTGTCGGACTTAATATGTGGGACTACTGCGGCCGTCTACGCCATTCACGAAAAGGGAATTTGGGCTGGGCTGTTTTTCGTGTTCGTCTCGTTCCTCGTTCTCCTCTATCACATTTTCCGCTCTCGCAGCAAGCAGCAGTGACAGCTTTTGATTTTGGCAGCGTTGGCGGGCTGGCCCACGTATTCGTCACGTTGTTCCGAGGGCACTTCGGCCTACACTTTCCCCATGCCCAAGCAGGCTGCCCCCGCCCTTCGTTTTCTGAAGGGTGGGCTCCACGGACGAGTGCTCGGCTGCCTACCCGCGCAGTTTTCGACGGTGAAGGGGTTCGAGCGGACGCCGGAGTTCTCCGAGCCAACCTCTTTATTATCTGTGCGCTTGCTTTTTCCATTGTACGTACATCAATAGCCATACATAATGAGCCGTACAATGTTCCACGTGGAACACTCTTCCAATCTGTCCCGTCAATGCGCCTATGAACCTTCCCGATTCATCCCTCTCTCCAAGACGAATTTTCCTGCTCTCCGGA
>Ga0209690_1000215_pt1 | contig 30066 bp, 32 predicted proteins | sample GraSoiAngelo_150_FD_186164 | JGI IMG/M metagenome (GOLD analysis project Ga0209690, IMG submission 186164) | Grasslands soil microbial communities from the Angelo Coastal Reserve, California, USA - 14_1009_09_40cm (SPAdes) (version 2) | ecosystem: Environmental > Terrestrial > Soil > Grasslands ... | reverse complement strand
CTGACTGACTGGACACCGGACACATGAGCCAGAGAGTCGTAACCCTAGATTTTGTACTTAGGGATAGATCTTATACAACAGGCGGGGGAAGGGGATGGTCTCCCGGACATGCTCCAGCCCGCAGATCCACGCCACTGCGCGTTCGATACCCATCCCGAAACCGGCATGCGGGACCGTTCCGAACGTGCGCAGGTCCACGTACCATTGGAAAGCATCTTGGGGTAACTGGTGAGCTTTCAGGCGCATGAGCAGCTTGTCGCGCTCATGAATGCGCTGCCCGCCGCCGATGATCTCGCCGTACCCTTCCGGGGCCAGCACGTCCATGCACAGAGCGAGATCCGGGTTCTCAGGGTCATTTTGCATGTAGAACGCCTTCAAGGCCGTCGGATAGCGGTGGATGATCACCGGGCGGTCGAACTCGTTGGAGAGGATCGTCTCCTCGTCCCCGCCGAAGTCGTCACCCGGTTGGATCGGGTTGCCTTTCTTCTGCAGCCGTTCCACCGCTTCGGCGTACGTGATCCGGGGAAACGGCGGGACGACGGCCTCAAGCCTTTTCACGTCCCGTTCCAGGACCTTCAACTCTTCTCGCCGATGCTCCAGCACACGGGCCACGAGAGACGTCAGGAACTCCTCGGCCAGCGTCATCACGTCGGCGAGCTCCGCAAAGGCGACCTCCGGCTCCACCATCCAGAACTCCATGAGATGGCGCCTGGTTTTCGACTTCTCGGCCCGGAAGGTCGGCCCGAAACAATACACCTTGCCGAACGCCGCGGCGGTCGCTTCGTTGTACAGCTGGCCGCTCTGGGTCAGATAGGCCTTTTGGCCGAAATAATCGGTCTCGAATAGCGTGGTCGTCCCCTCGCAGGCGTTCGGGGTGAAGATGGGCGTGTCGACCAGGAAGAACCCGCGGTCATCGAAAAAATTGCGGCAGGCGCGGATGAGCTCGTGACGGATGCGCAAGATGGCCTGCTGGCGGTGGGATCGGATCCAGAGATGGCGATGTTCCATCAGGAAGCCGGTCCCGTGCTCTTTGGGCTGGATCGGGAACTCTTCCTGAACGAGATGGAGCACCTCCAGCCGGTTGATGTGCAGTTCGTGCCCGCCCGGTGCCCGCGCGTCGGCTTGGACGGTTCCGGTCAGCACGAGAGATGATTCTTGGGTCAACCGGCTGGTCAGCTCGAACGCTTCGTCCCCGACTGCAACCTTGCTGACGACGGCCTGAATCTCGCCCGTCCCGTCCCGCACGACGAGGAATGCGATCTTGCCCGCGACCCGTTTGTGGCGAAGCCATCCCCGAACCGTCGCCTCCTGTCCCGCATACCGCGCAATATCTTGGATATCCGAGATCGGCATGAGGCGAGTCTATATCAGGGACACGGGCGGCGCAAGACGCGGTTGCGCCACCGCTGCCGACTCCGTAGAATACGAAGCTTATGGACCGTCCGCGCCGTCTGTTCCTGCGTCTCTCGGCCTGTCTCCTCCTGTTGGCAGGAGCCGCTTGCACGCGGAGCGAATCCCACCAGGCCCCCGACCTCTTTTATCTCTACAAAACCATCGAGGTCGGCAAAAATCCGACGAGCGTCATCACGGGGGACCTGAATGGAGATCGCGTCGCCGATCTGATCACGACCAACATCGGCAGTGACTCGCTCAGCGTGCTGATCGGAATCGGCGACGGCAACTTTCGCGACCCAGTGACCATCCGCATGCCGGAACAGCCGCGGGCGGTGGTGGTTCACGACTTCAACGAGGACGGGAAGCTCGACCTGGCCGTGGCGACCGCCGGCAACAATCGGGTGACCATCCTCCTGGGAGACGGGACCGGCCAGTTCACGCGTGGAGACAGCTATCCGGCAGTCAGATCGCCGGTCAGCTTGGCCGTCGCGGACTTCAACGGAGACCGCAAGGCGGACCTTGCCGTGGCCCTCCGCAACGACAAGCTCCTGGTCCTTCTCGGGCGGGGGGACGGCAGCTTTCTGCAAAAGGCCATCTACGAATACGGCGACACCCCGACCGCTGTCGTGGCCGCGGACGTCAACGAGGACAGCCTACCGGACCTCGTGGTGACGCACGGGGGCAAAATGAGCAGCAGCGTCGTGGTCTTTCTGGGCAACGGGGATGGCACCTTCCGCCCGCCTGTCGCGTACAAGACCGGCCACAGCCCGCTCAACGTGTCTGTCTTGGACCTCAACGGCGATCGCCATCAGGACCTCCTCGTCGTCAACGGCGAACGGGACGACATCAGCGTGTTCTTCGGCAAGGGCGACGGCACGTTCACGCAAGGGATCTCCTTCGGTGCGAACGCCGGCCCGATCGCGACGGTGACCCAGGACTTCGACGGAGACGGCAAGACAGACATCGCCGTCGCGAACAACCTGTCGAGCGATCTCTCCGTCCTTCTCGGGAGGGGAGACGGCACCTTCTGGCAGCCTCCCCGCAGCTACCGCACCGGCGCCGCGCCGTTCGCGGTCACGGCCGTCTCGTTTGCGCCCCAGGACCCTAGGCCAGGCCTGGTGACCGCGAACAACCTCGCCAACACCATCTCGATCTTTCTGGCCAAGGACCCGCGTTCCAACATCGTGCCTCGGAACTGAGGCGAATTCCGTAAGCTTGACATTTCAGAGGGATCACGGCTAGATTGCCTCCGGAAGACATGGAGCCCGGCCCGTGAAGACGTTTCTCTGGTGGTTTACGACAGGAGCGGTCTTGACGCTCGCGGTGTTGATGGTGCAGGGAGGCGTGCAGGACCTGATCAGCGGAGGCAAGAGCCCCACCAATTTCGTACTCACCATCACCGGCGGTGGCCTGCTCGCCGGGTGCATCGCCATCATCATGAACCGGATCAAATGAATGCGCATGGGGCGCGTCTTTTCGCTTGACTCCCACCTATCGCCGTGCCAAAGTGTCGACGCATGATGTGCCTCAAGTGCCAGGGGTTCATGATGTTCGAGCGGCAGTACACGCTGGACAGTCGCCGCTTGTACGCCCGGTGTCTGAACTGCGGGTTCTGGCTGGACTTGGCTGACCTGCTGCGATTCTTCCACCAGGTGCTGGAGGCCGGACTGAAAGATCTCAAACTCCGGGTCACGATCCCTTCATGAAGCGCTCCCGTGGTCGCCTGGTCGCCGGCGCGGTGGCTTCAGTCGTGCTCTACCTGCTGTCGGTCGGCCATGCGGTCGCCTCGGCATCGGATCCTCCTTCCCGTACCGTCCGTGCCCCGAAAGGGAGCCCCGCTCAAGTCAAGACCCCCAAGGCCTATTCGCGGCTGACCCCGCGACACCTTGCGTCGCCGGAGGGCATTCTGCTGCAAGACCACAAGAGCGGCCGCATCCTGCTCGAACATCACGCCGACCAGCCTATGGCTCCCGCCAGCCTCACCAAAATCATGTCGGCCGTCGTGATCCTCGAAGAAGGCAACCTTGAGGACCAGGTCACGGTGAGCCGACGGGCAGCGGCGGCCCACAAGATCAAGCTCCGTCTGAAGCCCGGCCAGTTGGTCCCGTTACGGGGTCTCCTGCAAGCCATGTTGATCCGCTCGGCGAACGACGCCTGCCTGGCCGCTGTCGAGCACGTGGCAGGCGATGAGGAGGCCTTCGTCGCGAGGATGAATGCCAAGGCAGCCACCCTCGGACTGACCCGGACGCACTTCCAGAACGCCTGCGGCTTCGACATGCCCGACCATTATTCGACGGCCAAAGACCTCGCCGCCTTGACCACCTACGCCATGGGGAATGAGACCTTCGCCGCGATCGTCAGGGAGCCGGCCGCCGTCATCCGCACAGCCGATCAGCGTAAGAAGTTCGTCGCCCGGACGACCAACCGCTTGCTGGGCACCATGGAGGGCGTGGTCGGGGTGAAAACCGGTTATACGAGGGAAGCGGGACGCTGTCTGATCGCCGTCGTGACGCGCGAGGATAAAGAGCTACTGCTTGTGCTGCTGAACGCCCGCCGGCGCTGGTGGCGAGCTCAGGAACTGATCGAGCTCGGGCTCCAGTCTTCCGAAGAGAGGACCGTCACCACCGCCCCGTGATCCGGCCACGGTGAGCGTCGATCGCCGCCCCTAGACGCCGGCGTTGAACTCCACGGTGATATCCCGGCCGGAAAAGAGAATCACCATCGTTCCGCCCTTGTAATTCAACCGGGTGAACGTGGTTGAGTCCTCGGTGAACTCCTCCTTGCCCAGCAGTTTCCTGGTCTCTTCGATGCCGTCACCTCGTAAAACCAGGCGGAAAACCCCGGCGGCGAGGTGGGCAAACCGTTGCGTGATGAAGAGATAGTCCACTTTCCCGTCCATGAGCCGGACCCCGGCCATGGGGTTACTGGGGCTTCGTTTGTCATACAGCATGACGAAGACGTCCTGCACTTCAACCTTCACTCCCGGGATTTTGATCTTGATGAGATTGTCTTTGACCTTCGCTTCCGAATCTCCGATTTTGATCCCGAAGAGCGCCACGTCGGCAGTATTGAACTTCGCAACATCCATCACTTCGGATTCTGTGAGCTCGTACTGCTCGGCGTTCGCCGCCGACGACAACAGGAACACCAACGAACAAGCCACCGCCATCAGTCCTATGCCCCCTACCCGCACGCCCATGCTTCCTCCCGTTATCAGATTTAGATCAGTCCGCTAACCTAAAGCTCTCTTGAAAAGCCTTCGAAATACGGCCACGCCATGGTAACGGACACGTTTCAGGGTTGCAAGTACCCAGATGGACGTCAACCTGGACCTGCCCCGCTTTTCTCTGCGCCTTGCTCAGAGGCCTGGATGAGCAGCCCGGCGAGGGTCTCCAACCGGCTGAAGTAGGAAGCTGCCGTCTCCTCCATGTCTGGCAGCAACCGGACCAATTCCGCCCGACAATCCTCCAGAACGACCTTCCTCGGCGCATCCAGGGCCCCGCCGGCCTGCAAATAAAAGTTCATGCACCCCCCGATGACCTCGTCCAAGACCCAGAGCTCTCCCATGCTCTCCCGCGGCACATCGGGGAGGGGAGCCTGCCGGTGGGCGTGCCAGAGTGCGAGAATGTCGTCCTTCATAGCCCGCGTCCTACAATGAGATGATCCCATACGCCAGGGTCGTCGCAAGGCTCACCAACACGAATCCCCTCATGCGATACTCCCAGAATGGCCGCTTGAACCACCAGTCCAGCGCCGCCTCTCGTCGACCGAGCGGGGCTCCGATCAAAAACAGGCCTTTGGCGAGTCCCACGCATCCGACCACGACCCACAGCGCCCGGAAGGTGAGCCCCGCCGTCCCGATGACCAGCGCCAGATTGATCACCATGCCCACCTGGATGAGCACGAACAGCCGGAACTCGTCCGAGACCAGTCGTTCCAGAATCTCCACCATCCACGCCGGCGCGATGATGAGACCGAGCCCCAACGCAAACCAGACCACTCCGACGCAACTGAAGAGAAACGCCCTCACGGATAGAGTCCGCGAGCCAGATGCGCCTGAACGATCTTGTCGATGCCGTTCATCAGTGCAGCCATGCGCATGGAGACTTTTTTCGCCTGGGCGAACTCGAGGGTCCTCCGGAAAGCGGCTGTGATGATTTCGAGCAGACGATCCCGAATGTCCTGTTCCTTCCAGAAATACTTCTGCACATCCTGGACCCACTCGAAATACGAGACGATCACGCCCCCTGAATTCGCCAGGATGTCCGGGATAACAAAGATGCCCTTCTCCTCCAGGATACGGTCGGCGCCTAGCGTCGTCGGCCCGTTCGCCGCTTCCGCGAGGATCCGACAGCGGAGCGAGCCAGCGTTCTGCTCCGTGATCTGCTCCGAGAGCGCGGCCGGGACTAGGACCGTACAGTCGAGCTGAAGGAGATCCCGATTGCTGATGAGCTCGCCCACCCCGCACTCATGCAGCGGGCGGACGTTGCTCTGGTAGCGAGACCGGAGGGTTGGGATGTCCAGCCCACGCGCATTGTACACGCCCCCCTTCGCATCGCTGACAGCGACGACCTTCGCGCCGATCTCGTGCAGAATCCTCGCCGTGTGCATGCCGACGTTCCCGAAGCCCTGGACCGCCACCGTCGTTTTCGCAAGATCCAGCTTCAGGTGCCGCATCGTTTCCAGGATCACGTCAGCGACCCCACGTCCGGTTGCGTCCTCGCGGCCCAGACTCCCACCGATCGCCAGAGGCTTGCCCGTGACAACGCCGGGCACCGCGTAACCGACCTGCTGGCTGTACGTGTCCATCATCCAGGCCATCACCTGCGCGTTGGTGCCCACATCCGGCGCCGGAATGTCTATCTCCGGACCGATCAGCGGAAGAATCTCAGCTGTATACCGGCGGGTCAGCCGCTGGAGTTCGGCCCGCGAGAGTCGCTCGGGGGCCACACGGACGCCCCCCTTGGCCCCTCCGTAAGGAAGCCCCACCAGGGCGCACTTCCAGGTCATCCACATCGCCAGCGCCGCCACTTCCCCGAGGTTCACCTCGGGATGAAAGCGGACTCCGCCTTTGGAGGGCCCGAGGGCCGTGTCGTGTTGCACGCGATAGCCGACAAACACCTTGACGCTGCCGTCATCCATGCGGACCGGGACAGACACGATCAGCGCCCGTTGGGGAATCTTGAGCCGCTCGCGCAGGTTGTGATCCAAGCGGAGGCGCTCGGCGGCCTCTTCAAACTGCGCCACGGCCAACCGAAACGTCGGGGTGTCCAGTTCCCGATAGAGGTCAGACATGATCCCGTCGCTCAGGCTTGTTGGGGGGTGGGTTCATCCGGGGGCGCATCAGCCGCCGCTTCTTGTGCGGCCCGCTCCTTCTCCAGCGCCACCTGGAGCTGGGCATATTCACGCCGACCCCGGACTGTCGACTTGATCTGGAAGTTGCCGGTATGGAAGAACCAGCCCGCGTTGACTTCCACGCGATAGGGTTGGCTGTCCTTGGAGAGCACGATGTCGCCGGCGAGAAACATGTCATTCAAGGCTTGGCGGACCTGAGCCCAGTCCGCCTCGGCGATCTCGTTGAGGATGGCGACGTTCGCCGAAATCAGCTGCGATTCGTGGGCCTCGATCAGATAATTCAACAGGCGATACCGGATCACGTCGCGGGGCTCCATTTCACGCTCCTTTGCCGCTCACGCATTCGACCGCTACTGGTCTGGCGCCGGTGGAGGTAAGCCACTCCCCGACGCGTCCTTTTTGCAATGCCAGCTCGAAGACCTCTTGGAAGGCCCAGACCACCGTCCGGCCCACCGTTTCGAGCTCGAGCGCGGTGCCCGTTACGAGCGTGACCGACGTCATGCCCGCTCCGGCCAACCCGCAGGGGACGATCGCCGCGAACGGCGACAGATCGTTCACGACGTTGAGCGCAAACCCGTGCCGCGTCACTCCCTGGGAGATCCGGACCCCCACCGCCGCGACCTTGCGATCTCCCACCCACACCCCGGGCATCCCCGCGCGACGCCCGGCGGGCACTCCGAGCGTATCCAACGCCCGGATGAGCACCTCCTCCAGACAATTCACGTACGCTTTCGGCCCGGCACAATAGGTCCGCAGCCGGAGAATGGGGTATCCCACCAGTTGGCCAGGCCCATGGTAGGTGACGGAGCCACCCCGGTCCGTGCTCAGCACCGGAATCCCGTTGATCCTCCCCCGCGCCCACCCCTTACCGACATGCTCCGGGCGGGTGGTGCGCCCCAGCGTGTAAACTGGTAGATGCTCCGTGAGCAGCAGGGTGTCGCCGATCACATCTTGCACGCGGGCCTGGTGCAGGGCCACCTGGAGGCGAGAGGATTCCTGATAGTCGGTCAGGCCGAGATCAAACAGGTGTCCGATCACTTGGTCACCGGTCGTTTGAGCGGGATCTTCTCCTGCGTGGACTTGCGCACCACCGACAGGGTCACGGCCAGAGACGGCGACCCGTCTTTGAGCAGCGCGTGCCAGAGGTCCGACATATTGTAGACCTGCGTGATGTCCACGGCGGTGACGACGTCCCCTTCGCGAAGACCTGCCTGAGCCGCGGGGCTCCCCGGCTCGACCCAGACGATCAAGACGCCCCGTTCCACATCCAGGCTGAACGAGGCCACGACACTGTCCGTGATCGTGACCGGGACAAACCCCAAGGAAGGACGAAGCATGCTACCTCGCACGAGCAGGGACTGGACCACGGGGATGGCCTCGTCGATGGCGACCGCATAACTGATGTTCTGGGCGGCCGGCGCCACCGCTGTGTTGATGCCGACGACCCGGCCTGACAAGTCCACCAGAGGACCTCCGCTGCTTCCGGGGTTGATGGCCGCATCGGACTGGACCAGGTTGTACAACGTCTCCCCGGACGGCGGGACGATCGCCCGGTCGAGGGCGCTGACCACCCCAACCGACACCGTCGCCCCGCCTTTCATCGCCAGGGGGTTGCCGATGGCGACGACAGTCTCCCCGATGCGCAGGCGGGACGACCTCCCCAGTTTGACTGGGACCAGCCCTTCGATCTCGACCTTGACCAAGGCCAAGTCGGTCAGAAAGTCCCGGCCGACCACGCGTCCAGGCACGAGCCGACCGTCATAGAGACCCACCACCAACCGCGTCGCTCCCGTCACGAGATGGTTGGACGTCAGGATGTAGCCTGGTGAAATGATGATGCCCGATCCCGAGCCGGAAGGAAGCGTTTGAGAAGGAGCCAGCCGGATCGGTCCGTGGGCCATGACGCTGACGACGGAGGGTAGAACCTCCGCCACCACATCCGGCACCGGGAGAGATTTGGGCGGAAGGTTGTCATCGGGGGCCGCCGCGACCGAAGACAACAGGCAGCCCATCAGGAGGACACTACCCGCCACGCTCAAGCTTGCCCGCTGGCCCCACACCATCCGCGACTCTCCACGACCACGGTGGTATTGTCGCATATTCGGCAAAAAGGCGGAAGGGGCCCTCATCTAGTAGGGAACCAGGGGAGCGCTTAGAGAAGCGGACGGAGGAGCTGCTGAAACTCGGGAGCCCGAAGCTTCATCAAGGCCTTTTCCTCGATCTGACGAATCCGTTCACGGGTGACCCCCAAGGTGCGGCCAACCTCCTCCAGAGTCATCGGTTCGCCCTGCCCGATGCCGAACCGGAGGCGGATCACGGCTTCCTCACGGGGACTGAGCGAGCCCAGCGCCCGCGCGACTTCCCGCGTCATCTCCTTACGCCCGACCTGGCTGTCGGCCTGCGGAGTTTCCCGGTCAGGAATGAAGTCTCCGAGGAGGGTTTCCCCGTCCCCGATCGGATGCTCCAGGGAGGCAACGTCCTGGAAGACTTGGATCGTCTGTTCGACCTTGTCGCTCGAGGTCTTGACCGCGCCGGCCACTTCCTCCAGGAAAGGCTGCCGGCCGAGCCGCTGTGCCAGCCGACGAGTCGCCTTGGAGACCCGCTGATAGGCTTCGGTCATGTGCACGGGCACCCGGATGGTGCGAGACTGATCCGCCAGCGCGCGGGTGATCCCCTGACGGATCCACCACGTGGCATAGGTGCTGAACTTGAACCCGCGCCGGTGGTCGAATCGTTCCGCCGCTTTCATCAGGCCGATATTGCCTTCCTGGACCAGATCCAGGAGGCTCATGCCCCGTCCGTTGTAGTGTTTTGCGATGTCCACGACCAGGCGCAGATTGGACAGGACCATTTCTTCCTTGGCCTTTTCGAGTTGGGCCCACCCTTCGTAGTACTGCTTGAGGGCGGCCTTCAGTTGGCGAGCCTTGGGAGTCACTCGACCACTCGGCCCGCAGGTCTCCTTTATGACCTGCTGGATGACGCGCTTCCCCTTTTCAAGATCCGTCGCCGAGAGTCCGCTGGCGCCCACCACGGCCTTCAGCTCCGCCTGGCAGCCCTTCAATAACTCCGTCTGGCGGAGCCCGCGCGTGATGGACAGGACCGCTCGGAGGGCGCGGCGCACCTGGCGATCGCCCTGCTCAATCCGCTTCCCCAGCCGGACTTCGTCTTCGCGCGTCAGCAAGGCTTTCGTGCCGAAGGACTGGAAATACAGCCATTCCAGTTCGGCAAGATTCGCCTCCGTCGGCGCCCTCTCCTGGGGGTCAGCCGCGCTTGAGCCTTCCACAGCCTCCACCAGCAGTGCCTCCGGCATGGAAGATGAACGAGTGTCCTGATCAGACTCCTCGATCACGGCGTCCTCCTCCAGCAGCACCTCGTCTTTCGGCAGATGATCCATCACAACCTGGTCCTCATTGAGAGCTTGAACCTCTGTCATTTCTACGGACACTGGAACGTCCTCAGATGTCTAATCCCATCGACGAAAAAATCTTCGCACCGCTTAAATCTTCTAACTCATTGAAAAACTGTGCAGACTGCCTCAACAGAGTGGACAAAAACCCAGACTTTTTCAATCTTTAACTAGCGATAACCAGGGGAGACCGCAAGATCAAGGGCTACGTTGGAAGAATCTTCTGGTCTTCCGGGCGGTTATTCGGATCTGGTCAGCCGTTGCAGATCTTCTTGTTTGCCCACGAGGACGAGAATGTCACCCTTTTCGATGACATCATCCAGGGAGGGCGTCACATTGAACACCTCATCGGTGGTCATCCGCCCTTTGACCATCCGCGTCACCTTCTTCCGGATGCCGATGAGGTTAACGTTGTAGGCCTCCTGAATCTTAGCCTCGCGCAGGCGAAGCCCTGACATGTGGTCAGGGACCGTCAGCTCTTCGACGCTGAAGCCCGGGGCGAGCTCCAAATACTCCAGCACGTTCGGAGACACCAGTCGCCGGGCCAGCCGGATGGCGGCATCGCGCTCCGGAAAGATGACTTCCGACACGCCGAGATTTTTCAAGATCTTGCCATGTTGGGCAGTGACCCCTTTGGCGATGATCTGCTTGATGCCCATCTCCTTCAAGGTCTGCACAATGAGGATGCTGGCCTCAATGTTCTCGCCAATGCTCACCACGGCCACATCGACGTTCTGCGCGCTGATGGCCTTGAGGGCTTTCTCGTCGGTCGCGTCGCACTGGACGGCGAACGTCGCCAGATCGCTGATGGCCTGGATTTTCTCCGGATCTGTATCGATAGCCAACACCTCGCACCCTTCCTTGACCAGCGTCTCGGCGACTCCATACCCAAAGCGTCCCAGCCCGATAACCGCCACCTGACGTTTCATACGTTCACCTCCACCCGTGTGTGCTCGTCCTGGACTTATCCTATCACGACCCGTGCTTCCGGGTACCGGTAATGCAAATCCTCGTGGCGCTTGACGGCAAAAAGCCCGACGGTAAGGGGGCCCAACCGTCCCAGAAACATCGTGATGATGATGATGAACCTGCCGAAATCGCTGAACAACGCCGACAGGCTCAGCACGCCGCCGTCTCCCGTGGACAGCCCCACTGTCCCGGCCGCCGACGCGACCTCGAACATAATTCGGATGAACTTCTGGTTCTCTAAGTATGACAGTATCATGGTGAAACCGGTGACCAGCCCAAACGCCAGGGCTGACAGCACGAACGCTTTGTGGACGATCTCCTGGGGAATCCGCCGGTGGAACATCATGACATCGGCTCGCCCCTTCAACGTTGCCCAGATCGCCGCGCAGATGATCCCGAAGGTCGTCGTCTTGATCCCGCCTCCGGTGCCCCCGGGCGAGGCCCCGATGATCATCAGCAGGATAAGAAAATACAACGTGGGCGTCGCTACTGCACCGACGTCGATGGTGCTGAACCCTGCCGTCCTGGCCGAGATCGAATGAAAGTAGGCCACGAGGACCTGATCGCCGAAGGGCATCGGTGCCAGCGTCTTTTCATTCTGAACCTCAAAGGCCCAAATCCCGACCGTTCCCACGGCGATCAGCAACACCGAAACCAGCACGGCCAGCTTGGTATGGGTCGAAAGACGAAACCGTTGCCCACGCACATTCTCCAGGACATCTCGATAGACGAGAAATCCGATCCCGCCCAACACGATCAACGTCGTGATCGTCAGGTTGACGATCAGGTCCGTCCGGTACGCCAGCAGGGCGAGGTTCTCGGAGAACAGGGAGAACCCGGCGTTGTTGAAGGCCGAGACCGCATGGAAGATCCCGAAGTAGAGGGCGCGCAGGCCGTCCATCTCGAAGGAGAACCGCGCGGTAAGGATCGCGGCGCCGATCCCCTCCACGATGAGCGTGATGGCCACGATGACCTTCACAAACCGCACGAGGCCCTCCATGCTCAACGTGTTCAGGACTTCCATCATCATCATGCGCTCCCGTAGTCCGATGCGGCGGCCCAGCGCCAACAGCAGGAGCGTGGCGGTCGCTGAGTAGCCGAGCCCTCCTATCTGCATGCCCAGAAGGATGACCAATTGGCCGAAGAGGGTGAAGTCCTTTGGAGTGTCCAAGACGATCAAACCCGTCACGCAGATGGCCGAGGTCATAGTGAAGAGCGCGTCCACGAACCGGATGCCCGGGCCCGTCGTGGCATAGGGGAGCATCAGAAGGAGGGTGCCGACCAGAATCATGGCCAAAAATGCCCCGATCACAATCTGAGTGCTGGTGTACCGGGACTCTCGAACCCAGTCCAGGGCCTTTCTGGCCACCCCGCGATAAGTCAGCGCCTGCTCCATGAACGGGATGTTCAGGGCTTTTTCATGGCCTGGAGGAAGGGGGACAGGATGTCGATGGGCACGGGAAAGATCGTCGTCGAGTTCTTCTCTGATGCGACCTCCACGAGCGTCTGGAGGAATCGCAGTTGCAGGGCTGTGGGGTTCCGCGAAATGATATCGGCTGCCTCGTAGAGCTTCTGCGCAGCCTGGAACTCCCCTTCGGCATGGATGACCTTGGCCCGTCGTTCACGCTCGGCCTCGGCCTGCTTGGCAATGGCGCGGAGCATCTCCTGCGGCAGGTCCACGTTCTTGACCTCCACCGCCGAGACCTTGACCCCCCACGGCTCGGTCTGCTGATCGATGATCCGTTGCAGCTCTATGTTGATCTGTTCCCTCTTGGACAGCAGTTCGTCCAACTGGCTCTGGCCCAGCACACTCCGCAGGGTCGTCTGGGCGATCTGGGAAGTCGAATAGAGGTAATCCTGCACGGCCAGGATCGCCCGCTGGGGATCCACCACGCGAAAGAAGATGACGGCAGTGACCTTGACCGACACGTTGTCGCGGGTGATCACGTCCTGCGCCGGCACCTCCATCGTGACCGTCTGGAGATTCACCCGGAGCATTTTCTGAACAAGCGGGATCACGATGATGAGGCCCGGCCCCTTGACTGTTTGAAACTTTCCCAAGAAGAAGATCACCCCACGTTCGTACTCCATCAGGATTTTAATGCTGTTATAGATAATGGCGGCCACCAGAATAAGTGGGATGAGATACGGTATCATCGACAACTCCTCTCGTGGATTACTTGCGGTGTGGGCGCACGGTCAGCGTCAAACCCGCCACGGCCTTCACCTCGGCCTCTTCGCCTTCCCGGATCGGCTCCTCGCTGACGGCGTCCCAGATTTCTCCCTGCAGGAACACCTTGCCGCGCGGCAACAGATCGGTCTTGGCCACGGCGATCGTGCCAACCATGCTCTCCGCTCCCGTCACGGGGCGGCGCATCTGGGACTTCACGGCCAGCCATGTGATGGCCAGCAGGAGGGCGCCGAAGGTCACCACCGTCGGGATAATAACCGACACGGACACCTTCATGAACGGCGCATCGGTTTTCACGAGCAGGAGGGCTCCAAAAGTCATCGCCGCAATGCCCCCCAAGCTCAGCAACCCATAGCTCACCACCTTGATCTCGAGGATGAACAGCACGATGCCCAGAATGATGAGCAGCACGCCCGCATAGTTGATCGGCAGGGTCTGCAGGGAATAGAAGGCCAGGATGAGACTGATAGCCCCGACGATTCCCGGCAGGATCGCCCCCGGGTTATACAGCTCGGCCAGCAAGCCGATCGTGCCGAGGGTCATGAGAATGAACGCAATGTTGGGGTCGCTCAACGCTTTCAACGCTTCGAGCCGCCATCCCATGGGGATTTCCTTCAGCCGGGCCCCCTTCGTTCGGAGCACGACCTTGCCGGCACCCGTCACGACCTCCCGGCCATCCACCGCCGCCAACAGGGAAGGCACATCGTCCGCGATCAAATCGATGACCTTCAGGGACAGGGCCTCCCGCTCCGTCACGGACACGCTTTTACGGACCGCATCCTCGGCCCACTGGGCATTCCGTCCTCGTTTCTCGGCGATGGATTTGATATAGGCTGCGGCGTCGTTCTCCACCTTGGCCTTCATCACAGCATCCATCTCGCCGCCCCCCATCGCCACAGGATGGGCCGCGCCCACGTTCGTGCCTGGCGCCATGGCCGCGATGTGCGCGGCATAGAGGATGAACACCCCCGCCGAAGCGGCCCGCCCGCCGCTCGGCGCCACGTAGACAATCACCGGGATTGGGGACGCCGTGATGTCCTTGATGATCAGCCGCATGGAGGTATCGAGCCCGCCCGGCGTGTCCAGGCGAAGGACGACAGCCGCGGCCCCCGCCTCCTGGGCATCCGTCAGGATCCGATTGAAGTATTCGGCGGTGACCGGATTGATTACGCCCTCATAGGTCCCCACGTACACGGCTCCTGGTGCACTGTCTTCAGACTTTCCAAACCCGGCCGAGGCTGACAGGAGAAGACAGCCGCTGAGAAGGATAGAAACCGTGAATCGGAGGAATGGCAGATGAGAGGCCTGTGGTCTGCTTGCCATGATCACCTCAGCCTGGAGGTATCGTAGTCCCCACCCCCTACCCTGTCAAGGAGAGGGGAACCCGGCCGCTACCGCCTGACGGCGCGCAGCCGGGCAAGCAGATCGTGAACCTTTGGGGTCTCCTCCGACAAGAACGAGGCTTGGCCGAAGCGGACCTGGCAATAGAGGTCGGTCAGGGGACGCACGAAGGGGGCCGCGTCCCGCCATTCGCGCGCCACCTGTCGGGCGAATTCCAGCGGGGTCGCCCCAGGGGACTTCTGCAGCCCGCGGGCTTCCAAGATCCGCAGCATCCGGCTATAGAGCTGGACGGCGGCGACCTGCTGGGGCGTGCGGGGATCGAGCTGTTGCTGCCGGCGTCCTCGCCGGCGCAGGATCACGGCGAAGAGCATCCCGATCACGAGCGCGCCAGCCGCCAGCCCTACCTCGAGGACCCATCCGCCCGCGCGCGCCCATTCGACCAGCCAGGCCCGCGCAGCCGCCAGCCCCCCAGTGACGGTGGACACGAAGTCGGACACCGTCGAGCGTACCGTCTCGCTCCGATCCCGGAGCGACTTGGCCACTGCCATTTGATCGTGGAAGCTGTACTGGACCACGTAACGGTCCCACCGGAGTCGGATCGCGTCCACAATCTTGCCGATGCTCTGCCACACTACCGAGGGCGCAGCGGCAGGCACGGAGGGCGTCGGGTCAAACGTCACCCAGCCGGAACGGGGGAAATACACCTCCACCCAGGCATGCGCATCCTGCTGTCGGATCGTGTAGTAATTACCGAAATCGTTCCACACCCCAGGGAGAAAGCCGGTGACCAGGCGCGCGGGGATCCCCAAGGTCCGGAGCATCACGACCATTGCCGTCGCATAGTGCTCGCAGTAGCCGGTCTTCCGGGTGAACAGGAAGTCCTCCACGGGATCGGCCGACACGCTCGTTCCGACGTCGAGACTGTACTGATAGCTCTGGCGGAGGTGCTGCTCGATCGCCCGCGCCCTCCCGTATGGCGTGGGCGCGGCGCTGGTCACCTCGCGGGCCAACGCCGCCACGCGCGGGCTGGTGTCAGGCAACTGGAAGTAATGCTCCCGGATGAAAGCAGGGTAGATGAAGGACGGCGCGACGCGATCGGCCTCCAGCAGGCGACCGGGAATCGAGCGCACGCTGTACTGGAAGCGCGCGGAGGACGGAAACGGCAGGTAGAGCCCCCACATCCCGTCCCTCTGCACGACTACGAAATTGCCTTTGAGCGACTCCACAAACGACGCCCCGAACAGTACGGTAGTGTCGAGCGCCTCGATGAGAATCTCCTGACGCACCGAGGCCGACTCGGGGAGAGCCTGCGTTTGATCGGGAGGCACCATGAACCCGCCGTCGGGGGTGCGGCCCAGCAGCCGCCGGGTCGCCAATCGGTTGGCCCAGGAGCGGCCGTCATAGGTGTCGTAGGCCGCGCCTCGGAAGTACAGCCCCTCCGGAATCGGCGCTTTCTGGTCCGGCAGTTCGACTCGCATGACCACAGTGGGGTCCAGCTTGACCGCGCCGATGACCCCCAAATCCACCTTTTCGGAGAAGCCCGACGTGCGGATCAGGTCCACACGGTCCCTCTGGAAGAACCCGGCTCCGATCCGCGGAATCAGGAAGAAGATGGCCATTGTCAGGCAGAAGGAGCCCACCGCGATCCCGTTCGTCGTCCAGAAGAACTGCGCCGTGACCGGGCGCGCGATCGGAGAGGGATCGTGCAATTCTTTCCCGGCCTGCACGGCCGCCCGTGCCTCCTCAGCCTCGTTCCGCAGGTGATACAAGATGAGCGTCCAGATTGCCACGAACACGTAGGCGATGAACACGCCCGCGTACCAGAGGTCCACCGTCAACGCCGCCGCAGCCAGGAGTTCCAGGAAGCTGATTGCATACAGCTGCAGAAAGTCCTTGCGCTGCCGGAGATGAAAGAGCTTGATGCCCATCAGCAGGATCAGGAAATGCACGGCCGCCGGCAGGATGTCCTGGGAGATCAGCAAGAGATCAGCGCCGAAGAAGACGAAGACGGCGAGCAGGAACACGTTCCAGGTGGCGCTCGAGAGCCTGGCAATCTGGCGGGCCAGCCGCTCCCCGGCGAGCGCCATCGCCTGGGTCGCGCTCGCGACCAGGCTTGCCAGACCCAGCAGGACCAACCCTCCGGGAATCTCGCCAGTGAGCACCAAGCCCAGGAACCCGACGCCGGCCAACAGGATGGAGCTCACCGGAAATGCGCGTTCAAGGGTCATGGCATCTCCCAGAGGTGAAAGACCCGGCTCACACCCTGAGCCAGTTGCTGCATCGGCGGGTCGGGCCAGGGGAGGACGACGAGGGTGATCTCGCCACGCATCGTCCGCTCCCCCAGCATCCCGAACCCCTCGGGGATGCCCGACGCACTCCCCTCAGCCAGCGTCGGCGCGCAGAGCGCCAGGACATGCAGCATGTGGTAGAGATGCTCCTCTCCCATGCCGTACAGGATCTCCTGCTCGCCGACCAGCAGGCTTATCGCAAATCCTTGTTCCTGGAAAAAGACCGCCAGGGACGCCGTCAGGCTGACGGCGGGTTCGAAGAAGCGCTGGCCGCCTGCCGCAATCGCCGTGGGCAAGGCCAGGGTCACCTGTCGCAGATCCTCCGTCTCGGTCTCCCGCACCATCAACCGCGCCTGGCGCGCCGAGGTCTTCCAATGAATCATGCGTGAATCATCGCCCGGGAGGTATTCCCGGAGGTTGTACAGGCCGACCCCCTGTCCCCGCCGAGAGACGGCCTGGTCGTGCCCCAGCACGGCGAGGTCATGGAGGAAACCATCCGGCAGCGGCTGCAGTGCAGGGTACACCACCAGGTCGGAGCTCACGGGGACGTGCGCCACCTTGATGAAGAGCCCGAAGGGAAAGCGCGTCTGGACTTTGATTCCCTCGATCCGGTGCCGCCCCCGGCGCGGGAACAGGATCGGATAGGACTGGGTCACCGAAGCGCCGGCCGGCAGATGCAGGACATGGATGCCTCGATCCACGGTCTTGCCTTCGACGACGTCCAGGACGCGGAGTGAGAAGCTGGGCAACCGTGGCTTGCGATTCGTGAGGGACAGCGCGACCGGCGTCGGGCTGTTGGCGAAGACACGGTCAGGAATCCACCGGCGAATGACGAGGTGACGCAGGCATTGCTCGGAGAGGATGCCGGACATGACGATGAGGCTGAGCATCATCGCCAGCAGCAGGTAGAGTAGGTTATTCCCCGTGTTGAGCGCAGCGACTCCAACCGCCAGGGTCAACAGCAGGAATCGCACGCCTTCCGGCGTCAGGCGCAGGGACCGGTAGCGGTAGAACCAGCGGAAGAACTCGCGGATGCGTTGGAACCGCATGCGGCTTACAGAGGCACAGGAACCGACTCCACGACTTCCTGGATGACCCGCTCGGCCTCTTCCGAGCGATGCCCGCGCGAGCCCTGGCTCGTCTTCAGCATCACGCGGTGCGCGAGGACCAGCGGCGCTAACTCCTTGATGTCGTCGGGCAGACAGTACTCCCGCTGGCGGACGAGAGCGAGGGCCTTGGCCGTTTTATGGAGCGCCATCGCCCCGCGCGGGCTGACCCCCAGCATCAAGAGGGCACTGCGGCGGGTGGCCGCGATGATGGCCAGGAGGTACTCCATCAGGCTGTCGTCAAGGCGGACCTTCTCGACCCGCTCCTGCAGATCCAAGACCTCCTGGGTCGTCAGCACGGGCTCCAGTTCGTCGGCCGGGTGCAGCAGGTGCGGGCGATCCAGCACCTTCTTCTCGTCCGCCGGGTCCGGGTAGCCGATCCTGATCCGCATCAGGAAGCGATCGAGCTGTGATTCCGGCAGCGGGAACGTCCCGTGGTATTCCCAGGGGTTCTGCGTGGCAATCACCATGAACGGCCGGGGCAACGGATAGGTCTGGCTGTCCACGGACACCTGGGCGTCGTTCATCGCCTCCAGGAGGCTGCTTTGCGTCTTGGGCGTGGTGCGGTTGATCTCGTCCGCGAGCACGATGTGGGCGAAGACCGGGCCCGGCTTGAACTCGAACGACTGCTTCTGTTGATGGAAGACCGAGACACCCAGGATGTCAGCCGGGAGCAGGTCGCTCGTGAACTGGATTCGCCGAAAGGAGCAGCCCAGGGAGCGGGCAAGGCTGTGGGCCAGCGTGGTCTTCCCCACTCCGGGCACGTCCTCGATCAGGAGATGCCCGCGCGCCAACAGGGCCACCGCCGCCATCTCGACCACCGCGGGCTTGCCCTTGATGACCCGTTCGATGTTGCTCCTCAGGGCCTGGATCTTGTGGCCTGCGTCCATCGTTTGGCGAGTCTAACAGAGCCTCCGGAGGGGGTCAATTTTCCAGAAAAATCGGGTTGACTTCGTCAAAACTGACACCTATCATGCAGTCCATTCACGCAATCCATCCGACCCTGAGACCCATCATGACGCTCCAGGAACTCCACGACTCCATCAAGGACTGTCAACGCTGCCGCCTGGCGTCCGGGCGGACCCAGGTCGTGTTTGGGACCGGAAACCCCCATGCGAAGATCATGTTCGTCGGTGAGGCCCCCGGCTTCTACGAAGACAAGCAAGGCATCCCCTTCGTCGGCGCGGCCGGGAAGCTGCTGGACGAGTTGCTGGAGGGCGCCGGCCTTTCCCGAAACGACGTCTACATCGCCAACGTGATCAAGTGCCGCCCGCCGGACAACCGTGACCCGATGGCCGACGAGGTCGAGACCTGCAAGCCGTTCCTGCTTCAGCAGATCGAGCTGATTAAGCCCAAGGTCGTCTGCACGCTCGGCAACTTCGCCATGCAGACGCTGTTAGGCAAGAAGGTCGGGATCATGAAAGTGCGCGGGCAATCGTTCCAGGTCAAGGACTTCTTTGTGTTCCCGATGCTCCACCCCGCCGCCGCGCTACATCAGGGCAACCTGAACGAGCCGCTCCGGGAAGACTTCCGCAAGCTCAAGGCCTTCCTGGACCGCCAGCAGGAGCCCGTCCCGCCAGTCGAGCAGATGAACCTCTTCGGCTAAAGTCGTACACTTCCGGACGCGTACGACCAGACGCCCGCGCCTGCTTGACAACCCCCCAGTCGAGACCTACATTAAAGGCATGAGCACCGCATCGACGCCACGACCATTGACCACTGACGAAAAGAAAGCCGCGGAAGCGGCGTTTCGCGGAGGACCGCTCGACTCCAAGTGGTCCGCATCAGCCCGCGCCATCTACGAAGGCATCACGAAGGTGATGGGGCCCCGTGCCACTCTCTTCGAAGACACGCCCGTCGAACAGGTGGCCACGCGATCTGAAGTGGAGCCCACGGCTCAGACAGACCAGGTCGCAGAAGCTTCATCGACCCCGGTCATGACCCGTGACGAGGCCATCCAGGCAGGGTATCTGATCGACGTCACGCCCATCGCCCAGAGCGTCGGCCTGCCGGTGCCCATCTGCCTCAGCAAGCCGCTCTGGGACGTCGTCATCACCGCTTCCCACACGCTGCCGGAGGAGCAGCATGAGTCGCGCGTCCGCGATGTCCTCGTGGCACTCCGGCTGCGCCTCGCGGCGATCGGCGCGGCCTCCCCGGCCATCGCATTTCCGGCCCTGCTTCCGTTCCCCCCGGAACCGGCGCCCCAGGTCTGCCCACTCTATGCCGTCGCGATGGGAGACCAGACAGTTTCGTTTTCCCTCACCATCCTGCTGGCCAACGAAGTCTCGGCCGTCATCCGGCCCACTGGCAACTGAAGCCCAGTCCTAGCGCGCCAGGATCTCCAGGATCTCATCCAGCGGGCGGATCGTGCCGAGCAGGGTCGGGCTGCCGAATTGCTTGTTGTGGCGGTTCTCCCTGACCCGCTCCAGGCCGATGACCAGACTGTTGAAGTCGTCCAGTTTCGCCGTCTCGAAGTACGTGATGAAGTCAAGGTCGTCGAGCCCGCTCGCGTGGTAGAGCTTGCGCTTGACCGTCTTGAGGTACGACACGGTGGCTTCGGTATGCTCCTTCATCATCGCGCTGCGGCCATCCTGTGACATGTTCCACCATTCCGCGTCCTTGCGGATGGGCACGACGATCACATAGGGCTTGGGCCCCGGGTCAGGGGCGGTGGTTTTCACCACCTTCTGCAAGTCCTCCGAAAATCCGGGCACATAGTTGAGCGGCTTGGTGATCCCGTTGAAGGTCTGGGTATTCTGCAGATACTTGCCGAGCGTCGTCCCCATCAGGTCCACGAGGAAGTTCTGGTTGTGCAGCATCTCGGTGGAATGCACGCGGACAAAGAAATCGGCCTTCTCTGAGAGGCCTCTCAATAAATAGGTGTCGGTGGCGACATTCTCGGCATGTTTCTGGAAGACAGCGTTCACTTCCGCCGCAGCCGAACTTCGCGCCGCCTTGTCCAGCTTCCACCAATCCCCATCCACCTTGAACACTGCAAACGTCCCATAGACACCGGTATCCTTCAGGAGCTTCTCCCGATCCACCGCCGCCTGCGTTCCAATCGGCCAGGCCCAAACAAGCAGCCCAACAGCCACACCTCTGAGGACAGATTTGCTACGCATGGCTCACCTCCTCTTTCCACACTTACATGCCGACGGCGCCCACCTCGGGCCAGAACATGGCGACGAGTTTGCCGATCCCGAACCCGATCCCGGCCGCCAGCGAGCCCAGCAACATCACTTCCATCCCGCTTTTGAGCCATGGCTGCTTCGTCAGCACCGTCTTGCCCACGCCGATGATGAAGAGCGCAACAAGCGAGACGGCCACCGCCACCTTCAGGGCCATCAGGACGTCTTCCATGACCAGATACGGTAACAGCGGTGCGATCCCGCCCACGACGTAGGCTCCGGCCATCAAAAAGCCGACCGTTACGGGGTTGTCAAAGGACTCCTCTAAGATGCCCAGCTCTTCCCGCATCATGAACCGCACCCACAGGTCCTTGTCCGACGTGACGCGCTTCACGATCGTCTCGACTTCGTCCTTCAGAAACCCCAGCTTGGTGAAGATGTCCCGGATTTCTTTGCGCTCCAGTTCGGGGAATTCCTCGATCTCGCGCCGCTCCCGCGCCTTCTCGCTCTCGAAGAAATCTCGCTGGGACTTGCTGGCAAGGTACGCGCCGATGCCCATGGCAAGCGAGCCGGCCACGACGGCTGCAACCCCGGCCAGCAAGACCAGGCGCGTCTGCATGAGCGCCCCCGTCGCGCCGGCGACGAAGCCGATCGTCGAGACCAAGCCGTCGTTCATCCCGAACATGACTTCGCGGATGAACCGGCCCTTCGGGGTGTGCCAGTCTTCGGAATGGAGGGTCGTGAGCAGATGTGGCGACGAGGGCACCGCTTCACTCTCCCGCCACGGTCATCTCGGCGATCTTCACCGTCGGGCTGGCGATGCGCCCGCGAAACACGAGGTCGTTGCCGATCGCTTCGACGCCCATCCACATGTCTCTCAGGTTGCCCGCGATCGTGATCTCCTCGACTGGATAAGCCAGCTCGCCGTTTTCGATCCAGAAGCCGACCGCACCGCGGGAATAGTCGCCGGTTACCATGTTGATCCCGAACCCGATCAGCTCCGTGACGTACAACCCGCGCGTGACCGAGCGGACGATCGCCTCGGGCGTGGCCATGCCGGGCGCCAGGTAGAGGTTGGTCGCGCCGACCGAAGACGCCTCGCCGACGCTGCGCGCCGCGTTGCCCGTCGAGGCGAGCCCCAGCTTGCGGGCCGCGTAGGTGTCGAGCAGGTAGTTCTTCAGGATGCCCTGCTCCACGATGGCGGTCTTCCGAGTCGGGAGCCCCTCGCCATCGAACGGCTTGGAGCCCAGGCCGCCCGGCATCAGGCCATCGTCGTACACCGTGACCATGTCAGGGGCGATGCGTTCCCCCAGCCGCCCGACGAGGTAGGAGGCGCCCTTGTAAATGGCATAGCCGTTCACCGCACTACAGAGATTGCCCAGGAAACTGCCGGCGATCTCAGGCTCGAAGACCACCGGCACGCGGCAGGTGGTGATCTTGCGCGCGCCCAAGCGGCGGACGGTCCGCCGGCCGGCTTCCTGCCCGACGGCCTCCGGCGAATCCAGCCGGTTCAACTTCCGGCCGACGGTGTACCAGTAATCGCGCTGCATCAGCCCTTCCTGCACAGCGATCGGCGCCACGGCGCATGAGAAACTCGAGCCCTGGTAGTCCCCGTAGAAACCGTGGCTGTCGGCGAACACGGTCCGCCCCCCGAAGGTGCTAAACTCTGCTCCCTCGGAGTTCGACAGCCGCGGGTCCACCGCCAGCGCCGCCTTCTCGGTGCGCGTGGCCAGTTCGATCATCCGATCCATCGGCACCGTCTCACTGTCATACAGGTCGAGATTCGGCCATTCCTTGGCCAGAGCGGCGGGATCGGGCAGACCAGCGTAAGGATCTTCCACGACCGCCTGGGCCAAGGCGCATGTCGTTTCGACGAGCTCATCCAGCGACGCCGGTGAGAGGTCCGACGTGGAGGCTCCCGCCGAGCGCCGACCGAAATAGACGCGCAGACCCAGTCGCTTCTCCTGCGCCTTCGAGAGCTTGTCCACGGCTGACAGGCGCACCTGCACCGAGGCGGAGCCCCCTTCGACGGCCATGATGTCCGCCCCGGTTGCGCCCTTCCGTTTTGCCCTGGCGAGCAGCTCGGCCATTAAGTTTTGATCAATCCGCATCCCTCATCTCCTCATGTCATGGCGAGCGCCAGCGAAGCAATCTCTCATCCTGGCAACTCGCAAAACCAGAGATTGCTTCGTCGCAGTTGCTCCTCGCAATGACACAACAGGGCACACCTAAGCCCGCGTGCCTCCGACGGTGATCTCATCGACCCGGATCGTCGGTAAGCCCACGCCGACCGGCACGGACTGTCCGTCCTTACCGCAGGTCCCGATGCCTTCGTCCAACCCCAGATCATGGCCCACCAGCGACACTTTCTTGAGGATCTCCGGCCCGCTGCCGATCAGCGTCGCGCCCTTCACCGGCGTCGTGACCTTGCCGTCCTCGATGAGGTACGCCTCGCTGGCGGAGAAGACGAACTTGCCGTTGGTGATGTCCACCTGCCCGCCGCCGAAATACACCGCGTAGAGCCCGCGCTTGACTGAGCGGATGATCTCCTCGGGCGTAGACTCGCCTGGCAGCATGAAGGTGTTGGTCATGCGCGGCATCGGGATGCACTGAAAGCTTTCCCGCCGCCCGTTGCCGGTCAGCGGGATGCCCATGAGTCGCGCGTTGAGTTTGTCCGTCATGTAGCCTTTCAGGATTCCCTTCTCGATCAACACCGTCCGGCTCGTCGGCGTCCCCTCGTCATCCACGTTCAGTGAGCCCCGGCGGAACGGCAGCGTGCCGTCGTCCACGATGGTGCAGAGCTTGGAGGCGACCACCTGGCCGACGCGGTCCGTGAAGGCTGAGGTCTTCTTGCGGTTGAAGTCGGCTTCCAGCCCGTGGCCGATCGCCTCATGGAGCAGGATACCCGGCCAGCCCGAGCCGAGCACCACCATCATCGGCCCGGCCGGGGCGTCCACCGCTTTCAGATTAAGCACGGCCTGGCGGGCCGCCTCTTTCGCGTACCGCTCCCAGCGGTTGCCCTCCAGGAAGAACGCGTACTCGCCGCGGCCGCCGCCGCCGAAGCTCCCCACCTGCCGCTGGCCGCTCTCTTCGGCGATGCAGGTGACTTGTAACCGCGACAGGGGCTGCACGTCCCCGACCAACTCGCCTTCAGAATTGGTGATCAGGACGACCTTGTATTCCGTGGCGAAGGAGGCCATCACGTTCTTGATCCGCGGATCATACGCGCGCGCGACCTCATCGATCCGCTCCAGGAGCGCGACCTTCTCCGGAGTCGCCACCTCCGTGGCCGGCACGGCCACCGGGTAGAGGTCCTGGGCAGGTTTCCCGACCCGGATCGCCGGCACTGAGGCAGCGCCCGCCGGTGAGCGTGCGATGTAGCGGGCCGTGTCGGCGGCCTGCTCCAGCTGTCTCAACGTGATCTCATCGGAGTAGGCATAGCCGGTCTTCTCGCCGGCCGTCGCCCGCACCCCCACACCCTGGGAGATGCTCTTCGAGGCGCGCTTCACCAGACTCTCCTCCATCGAAATGGATTCGTCCACGGTGTGCTCAAAATAGAGATCCGCGTAGTCCACGTCGCGGACCTTGACCCGCCCCATCGCGGCCAGGAGCTCGCGGTCGGTCACCCCGAACCGCTCCAGGTAAAACTTTTCAGACTGTTTGGACTCAGCCATTGGGTTCCTTTCGGTTCAGCTTACAGCTTTTTCCGTTTGCGCATCTCCTCTTCGAAGGTCTTGCGGTACAGCGTTTCCCATTCGGGTGAGCCCTCCGCCAGCGGACGGGAATAGGAGGCCAGGCGCCGGCGGACAAGGACATCCACCTCGGCGTCCACCTTCAGCTCGGCGGCCAGGAAGCGCTTGATCTCGCGCAGGACCGCCACCTCCTCCACCTTGAGCCGCGCGTTGGCGGGGTTCTTGAAGTGGTTCAGGATCAGGTGCGAGAGGTGCGTCGCCTTCTCGTCACTCAGGACCATCAGAGGACGACTCCCTTCTCCTTCACGAGCTGCTTCTTGATCATCTGAAAGAGCTGCTGCTCGTTCATCTGGCCCCGCGCGATCTCGGATTCATACTTGCGCATCAACTCCTTGGCGTCCGCATTGATGCGGTCCTCGACGCTCAGCTCGTCGACGATCACCCGCTCCAGCGACACGGTCAAGACACGGCGATCCGCGACCGGCTCGATCAGCCCGTCGGACACGAGCTTTGTGACCAGCTGGCCGGCCAGGGTTGCCACGCGCTCAGGGGAGAATTTCACGGCGCCTTCCCCATTTTGATCTTGGTCGCGTTCATGACGGTCCGCAACACGGTGGCGTCGCCCTTCACCGTGCCGATCAGGTTCACCCGGTCGGCAGGCGCCGGGTCGGGCCCGGTGCTGACCGGCGTGCGACCGAAGAAGATCGCCACGGCCCCGCCCTGGCCCCAGTACGCGATATCCCCCACGGCTACCTTCACCGTGGCCGTCTCCCGGTGGTCCTTGATGAACGGGATCTTGAAATAGAACTCCTCGCCCCAGCTATGCAGATCCGTCTCGATGGGCAGAAGATCATAGATGGCTTTGGCCGTCCGGGTCGGCTTGAGCTCGGCGTCCAGGAGCAGCCCTCCCACCGTGATCTTGATCGGCAGCGATTCGTTGCTCATCCTTCACCTTAGTTAACTTGTTTTCACCCCAAAAGCAAGGCTAGAATACCCCATGAATCATCGCTACCGCAGACTCTTGACCAGCGCGATGGCGCTCGCTGCCTGCCTGGTGCTGCTCCTGCAAGAACCCGCGTCCGCCGAAACGTACCAATGGACCGACAAAGACGGGAACGTGGGATTCACGGACAGCCTGGAGAAGGTGCCTCCGCAGTATCGGAAGTCCGCAAAACGTTTGGAGGAAACCAAAGAGTCAACGAAGACGTTCCAAAGGGTTCCCACGCCTCCTGGTCGGAACAACACGATGCCGTCTGCACCGAGCGACCAAGGCAATCCCTACGAGGCCTGGCGAGACCGAGTCCAACGTGCGCGCGCAGAACTGGATGAGCTCAAAGCCAAACGCCAGAAAGCACAGGACGAATACGACGATTTGTTGCGGTATCGGAATTTTTGGAGTCTACGCTCCCATCGGGTTGATCCAAACGAGGACGCGAAGATCTTATCGAAATTGAAAGAGCTCGATCAACAAGTCCGCGAGAAAGAACACGAATTGACCGTCACCATCCCCGACGAGGCCCGCCGGGCAGGCGTCCCCGCTGGCGTCCTTTCCCAGTGAGCCCCGCACGACTGTTCCTCCTCTTTTTCCTCCTGGTCGCCCTGCTCCTCTCGTTCAGTAATTCCCTCGCGCTCTACGTGGACTGGCTCTGGTTTGGCGAGGTCGGCTACCAGGCCGTTTTCACGACCATCTTGTTGACCCAGGCAGTGGTCGGCGGGCTGTTTGGCGCGGTCTTCTTCCTCGTGTTCTTCGGCAACGCGTACTTGGCCGGACGGCACCAGCCGACCCGCTACTGGGGCACGGTGGATACCCTCGTGCTGCTTCGCTTCGCGGAGCCGCTCCGGAGCCGCCTGGGCCGCACCGTCGGCGGGGTGGCCGGCGTCCTGGCCTTGATCGCCGCCTTCGGGGGCGCGACCCACTGGGAGGACTACCTCCTGTTCCGCCAGGCCGTCCCTTTCGGCCAGACCGACCCGCTCTTCGGCAAGGACCTGGGGTTCTACGTCTTCACGTTGCCGTTCTTGACGTACCTCCAGGAATGGATGGTCGGCTTGTTGCTGTTCACCACCGTCGGAGCAGGAGCCCTCTATTTTCTCATGCACGGGATCGTTATCGGACCGCGCACCGTACACGTGGAGCGGCAGGCGCGTCTTCACCTGGGCCTCCTGGCGACAGTACTGATCGGCGTGAAAGCGTGGGGGTACCAGCTTGACACCTACGACCTGCTCTACTCGCGCCGCGGCGTCGTCTTCGGCGCGGTCTATGCCGACATCCACGCCGCATTACCGATCTTGCAGGGACTCATCGTCCTCTGCGCGCTCACCGCGCTGGCGTGCCTGCTCTTCGCCCTCCGGGCGATCTGGCGCCCGGCCGTCCTGCTGGGTGGCCTGACCCTCGCGGTCGCGACCGTCGGCCTCTCGCTCTATCCCGAGTTCGTGCACCGGTTCCAAGTCGTGCCGAATGAGAGCATGATGGAGCGGCCGTACATCGCGCAGAACATCCGCCTCACGCGGCTGGCCTTCGGCCTCACCGACGTCCAGGAAGAGGTGTTCCCCGCCGAGCGCGAGCTGACCGCGGCCGACCTCGCCCGCAACGACCTGACGATCAAGAACGTGCGGCTCTGGGACCACCGGCCTCTGCTCGCCACCTACCGGCAGCTCCAGCAAATCCGGACCTACTACGACTTCGTGGACGTGGACAACGACCGATACATGATCAACGGAGAGTACCGCCAGGTCATGCTCTCCCCACGCGAGCTGTCCTACAAGAACCTCCCGAGCCGGATCTGGATCAACGAGCACTTCACGTACACCCACGGCTACGGAGTGACGCTCGGCCCGGTCAACCGCATCTCGGCCGAGGGTCTGCCAGAGTTCTTCATCCAGGACATCCCGCCGGTCTCGATCATTGATCTCAAGGTGACGCGCCCGGAGATCTACTACGGCGAGATTCCGAACGAGTACGTCTTCACGCGGACCAAGGCCGAGGAGTTCGATTACCCTTCGGGCGAGAAGAACGTGCCGGCGACCTACACCGGCCGCGGGGGTGTGACGGGACTCTCGTTCTCCCGTAAGCTCGTGTTTGCGGCCTACTTTGGCAGCCTGAAGATCTTGCTCTCCAACGACATCCTGCCCGAGTCCCGGATCCTCTACCACCGGCAGATTCGCGAGCGGGTCGCCAAGGTCGCGCCGTTCCTCCGCCTCGACCAGGACCCGTACCTGGTGATCACGCAGGGCGGACGGCTGGTGTGGCTCGTGGACGGCTACACGATCAGCGACCGGATGCCCTACGCCCAGCCGTTCGGCCGAGTCGGCAACTACATCCGCAACTCGGTGAAAGCGACGGTGGACGCCTACGACGGCTCGGTGGACCTCTACGTCAGCGATCCCCAGGACCCGCTGATCCAGACCTACCAGCGGATCTTCCCAGGGCTGCTGAAGCCGCTTGAGCAGATGCCACGCGACCTCAGGGCACACTTGCGCTACCCTCAAGATTTGTTCACGATCCAGTCCCATGTCTACGCCACGTACCACATGCAGGACCCGCAGATCTTCTACAACAAGGAAGACCTCTGGAGCATTCCGAAGAAGCAGGACAAGGACATGGAGCCGTACTACACGATCATGAAGCTGCCCAAGGGCAGTAACGCCAAGGAGACGCCGAAGGAAGAGTTCATCCTGCTGATCCCCTTCACGCCGGCCAAGCGGGACAACATGGCCGCGTGGCTCGCGGCCCGCTCCGACGTGCCGCATTATGGCAAGCTGATCGTCTACCTCTTCCCGAAGCAGAAGCTCATCTACGGCCCGCGGCAGGTGGACGCCCGGATCGATCAAGACTCAGCCATCTCGCAGCAACTGACCCTCTGGAGCCAGCGCGGCTCCCAAGCGATCCGCGGCAGCCTGCTCGCGATCCCGATCGAGGACGCGCTCCTGTACGTTCAGCCGCTCTATCTTTCGGCGTCGGAAGGCGCGCTGCCGGAACTGCGACGCGTCATCGTTGCGTACGGCAACCAACTGCGGATGGACACCAACCTCGAAGCGGCGCTACAGGGGATCTTCGGCAGCGGGGCTGCGCCGGCCGTAGGGGCACGGCGCGCCGTGCCCCTACAACCGACGACTACGGCAACGCAACCCGCGTCCGCACCGTCGGCCCTGGCCAAACAGGCGCTGGAGCATTTCAACAGAGCCCAGGCCGCCCTCCGTGACCAGGACTGGGCCCGCTACGGCGACGAGCTCAAGAAGATGCGCGCCGTGCTGGAAGAGCTGGCGAAGCGATAGCGAACCCAGAGCGGTGCAGGTCCTGCTGCCGGTTTCCCATCGTCAAGCACCCCGATTGCAGCAGCTCACTTAGGAACCGTTTCTGGCGGAGTTAGCCTCTTCGGCGGATCTATCTTCTGCAGAACTGTACCCTGACCAGGACCGGCAACATTTTTTAAATATACTGGCTCTCCCGACCTTCCGTAATCGAATATATCGGTTCTAAACCATCCCTTTGTTATGAAACGTGGATACTCGCATGTCACGAATATTATGCCTTCCTCTACCTTTTCGGGAGTCCCGTACAAAATTAATAGATTGCCAACTGCCACATAAGATTGGAACTCCTTTGATGCGCTTGCATCAGGCCGGGAAACGCAAACAGTCGCGAAGGGACCCTCTCCTCGCGGGGAAAGGAAAATCTTCTCCCACTGAATGCTGTAATCAAGAACCCAATCATAGTAGTGATGCTCCACCAACAACTTTGTTTCCAGCCTGCCTTCTTTCTGTGTCGATTTGAGTTCCACAATCAGACCAGGCCAAGCGATTTTGCTGGACTGATACTGCTGCAGATTGTTTCTCACATCATTGGGGTATAGCTCTCGATTTGCTTTCTTAAAGTGCTCCTCTTCATCCGCGGATAAACCCTGATACATCTTTGATCCAGGTACTAGTCCGGGGCAGCCTAGCAGGACTACACAGCAGATCAGTAAAGTCGGCGTAGCTATAAGTTTCTGTAGAGCCATCGTTTAGAACTGGTAAAACGGGGACAGGCAACTTTTCAGAAAAAGTAGCCAGTCCCCTAGTGCTTACTTCGGCTTGGGGGTCTTGGCGGCGGCGGAGCGGATCTCACGCTCAGCCTGAAGCCAGTCCTCCAACTCATAGCCAGCTTGGCCTCCTCGTTGCTCGTAGAGCTCGTAGGCGCGCTGTGCGATCCGTTCGAA